>Ga0256407_10004395_pt1 | contig 23583 bp, 25 predicted proteins | sample RumenRJG_04DNA_FD_193489 | JGI IMG/M metagenome (GOLD analysis project Ga0256407, IMG submission 193489) | Bovine rumen microbial communities from Lethbridge, Alberta, Canada - RJG_04 | ecosystem: Host-associated > Mammals > Digestive system > Stomach > Rumen | place: Canada: Alberta... | reverse complement strand
AAACATTGCGTGTCATTGCTTTTAATTCAACAAGCCGCTTTCCGTCCATAGGACCAACAGAAGTGACTGCTTCAATAAAGTACAGCCAATGTTTGTCTTCTCTATAGAGAACAACATCTGGCATTTTATCATGCAAAGTTATCTCAAATCCGAGTTTTTGGAGTTTGGTTTCGTCCTTTACCAAGTCCTTATCGGTTGTGTCTCCTACGTAAAGGCATTCCGAATTTGATGCAAAACGTGGAGCGAACTCTTCGATAATTGCTTTCTGGAGTTGGTTATGTTTGCCTGGGCCGAAAGAATAGTCTGCACCATTTATCTTTACTGGCATTTTTTTGATGCTCCGCCTTGATGAGTAAAGATCTACAAGACTGATGTGTTGCTTTTTGAAAGACAAGAGGGCGTTGTTATCATTGTCTATATTGCGCAACACACGAAGAAATTCATCGGTGATGCGCCAGCGGTAATTAGGGCTATTGGTTGCAACTCCATTGTCTTCCACCATAGCGGCATTGCGAAAATTGTGCAACGCTTTTTTGCGGAATGTCTCACGAGAGTTTTCGGCATAGCCGGCGTAATAGTTTTTGTTGGCAAAAGTGATGATATCGTGAACACGCAGCCAGTCATTAGTGGCATTCTTCCATGGTGTAGATTTCTTAATATTAGCTAGCGCCAGAATGGTGTATATGCAGATGTTCGTCTGCATCTGTTCGGGGAACTCAACTTTGTTGAGTATTTCTTTTAGGGCATCTACTTTATCCATTTGTCGGTAATTAAATTGCAGTTCGTTTCATTGATTTCTGTGTTCATAAGTTCTCTTCCCATTTTTCTGATTATATCCTTTGAGGGGACTGGAATTGAATTCACTTCTGTTGAATTCACTTGTGTTGAGCCATTAAGCAACCGATAATAATCATCATATAAGGTGGAGGTAAAAAGAGCATATAGCCCATAAACAACTTCCTCGGATTCACACATAATAAAGTTTACCTTGTTCTGTGTGCTGATGTGCTGATATTCTGGAAAGTTTTTGCTGAGGTAAATGCCGCATTGAAGACGACGGTGCTCTTCCTTCGATGTCAGTCGTTTTACGAATAGGTAATTTGTATTCTTTTGAAGGTGGGCTTTTTTGCTCGCCAAGATATATTCTCCAGGCCTTCCTTGAGGCCAAACAACAGTGCCATTTTTTATATGAGAAGAATAGAACAGCGGACAGGCACCATCTTCGTATTGGTCTCGAAGTTCTTCCTTGAGCCTGAAATCTACAATAAGCCCCGTGCACATCTTCAGATTTATTGAGGGAAGTGTGCAAGTAAGCCTGTTAACTCGCTTCAGAACTTTCTCCTGCTTCTCGTCGGTTATAAGATACACGTATCCATCCTTGCCTACCACGGAGTCATATTCGGCATAATAGGCTGAAACCTTGTCGAAATCAGAAGTGGATGATGAGGTAATGAGAATCTTTTTTGGCTTTGCCTTAGAGTTCTTTACCTTAATAATCATCGTTTCTTGTAAGATTGGCTCACTGTTGAAAACCTTGTCACGACTATCAAACAGGTGAATCTGCTCTATCACACAGTTGTTGAATAAATATTTGCGAAAGGCTTCAAAGTATGCCCCAGAGGTCCATGATCTCGGTACTATATAGACCAATTCACCTTCCAAATTCAAACTATTGATGCCCATTGCCATAAATAGGAAATACATGTTTGGAGCCCCATGGCAAATTTCGCTCATAACTTGTACTTCCTTGGCGTCCTTGCCCAATTTCATGTACGGAGGATTGCCTATGATGTAATCATACGCATCGCTATCCATAACAAGCACAGGCTGAAGATTGAACTGCTGAGATGTGATGTAGTTCTCGGTTCTCAAATGATAGGTTACTCGATACTCTTTGTCCAAAGCTTTCAGGTTTTCTGCCAGCAAAGGGATTATTTTGTGATCATTCTCAAAACAAGTCAATATAATCTCACCTTGATAGCCCATGTTGCGGATACGTTCTATCAAGGCTACAGAAAGTATGCCTGATCCAGCTCCTGCATCAAGTAATCGGATGCAATCGGCTTCAAGATTGATTTTGAACATCGAAGCCATGTAAATCGCAGATAGTTCCGATGTAAAGAATTGTCCGTATTTCTTTCGTTCGGTTCGTGTCACTGCATTTAGGAAGGCTTCAGTGTTTTTTATGATTTGCTCCAGCATCGTCTGAATAATCGTATAGTGAATTTCGTTTCTTGACTTGCAAAGATACGCATTTTCTTTTATTGAATGGTCATTTCATTGTAAAAAAATTAACTATTTTAATTAATTAATTAAATTCAACCGATTGCACAAGGCAAAAAGTTGTATGGTTTGAGTAAATTTAATCCGTATTACATCATTCTTTGCAAAATTGGAAATACTGCTCATATGATATGCATATTTGTCAGATAACGTAGTTTTAATTGAGTTGTTCTCCTTTTTATATTAAATTGTTGTTTCATGTTTGGCTTCCCATGTTAATTCTTATATTTGCATCGAAAGACTTCATAAAAAGTATTGATCTCTCCAAACTTTTTTCCCTTTATAATTTTTCCCCACATAATCTGTTATTTCCAGGCGTATCTTGTGCTATAAAAAGATGAACAAGATGAACAATTACGTGCAATGCGTCCTAGCTTTTGGCATCGTGATTTCCTATTATCTAATCAATAATGCCAGCATGATAGTCTATCTACTCTTCCTTGTCACCCTCCTTATCATGGCTTATCCTGGCTATCTGCAATGGAAGAGGCATAATATGGACATCGCTCAGTTGGAAGATGATATCAAGAAACTCGAGGAATTATGAGTAATTGGGAGAGGCTCTGAAAAAAATAATCGGAAATTCGCAAAAAAAATCAATTTTTTTGTTAACCTTTCGGTTTCCCTTGTCACATAAAGATGAAACGAACAGTTTTATTAGATCAAGACAAGACAAAATTTTTGAATCAGACCAGTAGGGGAGGGCACGGCAGTGATGCTGGGCCCTCTTTTGATGAAAAAAGTTCGAACAATCAGTTAACTTTTCGTCCAAAACCTGCACATAATAATGAACGGGCAAGAAAAAGGCGATTATCCTTGCATAGTTTGGGAAATAATTGTATCTTTGCACCCGAAATTCATTAATCATGGCAAAGAACATCATTTTACCGAACGCAACCATTGCAGTACTGAACGCCTTCGCCAACGAGCAGCGCGAAGGTTCAGTCGGATGGCTCAAGGCCAAGGGTATGTCGCAAGACGATGCGGAGGACCTCTTCCAGGAGGCGTTCATCACCCTCTACGACCAACTCCGTACCGGCTACCTCGAAGAGATGCCCCATTCGTTGGCAGCCTATTTCCACGGCATCGTGCAGAACAAACTCAAAGAGCACTTTCGCCGTGTGCAGAAGGTGCTCGACAATGAAGACGAGCAGGATGTAGCCGAATTCAACGAGGATTTCCTCAACGAAGTGCTTGCCCAGGAAGACCCGCATCTGGTGGAGCGCAAGGAGGCCGCTGTTCGCGAAGTGGTTCGCAACCTGCCAGAGCCTTGCAACAAGTTGCTTTGGGGCTTCTATTTCGACGAACTCTCCATGCAGGACCTCGCCGATCGTTTCGGCTATAGTTCGGCCAACAGCGTGAAGGTGATGAAGAGCCGCTGTATGGACAAGTTCGAAGCAGCGATGAAATTGATTTACAATGAAATGTTCAATGATTAATTCTACACGAAAATGAAGAATAATGGCAAAATGAAAGAAACCAGCCCACATGCCGAGATGGACGAGCGCATCGCCCTGTTCCTTCGAGGCGGGATGTCGGAGACCGAGGCCGAAGCTTTTCGTGCGGAAATGAAGGAGAATCCGAAGTTACGCGAACGTGCCGTCCTGATGGCACGGCTCATCAAGCAGATGCACAAGGTGGGCAAGGAGCGTGAGCAGCACTTGGTTGATGCGTTGCAGACTGTGGATAGGAAGACCATTGAGATGATTGCAAAAGGCAAGGGCATGGAGACGATGAAGGAGCGCAAACCCCTGATGCGTCGCCTGATGCCCTGGGCAGCAGCGGCTGCCATCATCTGTTGTGTGGCACTTGTGGGTCGGTACGTATGGATCACCGAGTCGGCACAGATCAGCAATTTCGCTTACGGACTCTTTGCCCCCAAGCCTGCTCCAGCACCTGTCCAGGTGAAGCAACTGCCCAAGGAGGTGACTCGTGGCCAACATAACAAACTTGAGGAACTCGCCCTCTTGCGTGGCAAAGTGGAGATGGGCCTTGACCTCGAAGCGACAACCCAAAGACTGCAAGCTCTCTACGATGAGGCCAAACGGACGAACGACACACTCTACGAATCGTTACTCGGTGATATTGCCCTCTCCTTGGCACAAGGTTACAACAAATTGGGTGACAAGGATGCTGAAGCTTTGATTCTCGACGACCTGTTGCAGATACAGGATGGCTCATTGATGACATCCCAATGAAAATAAATGCCTCCAGCCATTGAAAGGGCAGGAGGCATTTTTCTATTTGAGCCTAGTTTCAGCAAATTCGTTATAAGTGATGAATTCGTAGCCGCGTGACTTGCAGTCGAGGATGACTGACTTCAGGCGGTCGTACATGTCGTTGCCTGCATGGTGACGAATGATCCACGGCATCTTCCATTCGGGATGTTCGCCAAGCGGAAAGAACTCCCAGGGATGGAAATAGGTGTTGAAGTAGCTGTCATGTCCGACGATGCGATGTAGCAGTGCCTTGTAGAACCACAGCGGGAAGTTGTGAAGGGCGAGCCAGAACATCGGGATGCGAAACCAAGGCGACACCGAAGCAGGAATCTGCAGCACACCCTCTTCCATGAAACTGGTGCGTGGAGTGGTGAGGTGCATGTAGCGTCCTGGGATGAAGGCGGGATTGAGAGAAGCGTTATAGACGTAGCCCTGTTGCTTCAACACCTGCAGATCGACGGGGAACATTCGGGGCTGGCGATAGCCCTTGATCTGGATGCCGAAGTCGGCTTCGAGTTTCTGTTTCGAAAGGATGACATGCTCGGGCTTTGGCTCAAAGTGGTCGCAGCCGTGCGAGGCCACCTCGTGACCTTCGTCGATGATGCGTCGGATGATGTCGGGTGCATTGGTGGCGAAGTTGGTGGTGCAGAAGAAAGTGGCCCTTACGCCGCACTCCTTCAGGCAGTCGAGGATGCGTGTGGTGCCGAAGCGCGACACCTTCATCGATTCGTCCATTGTAATCTCGACACCATGTTCGCGAGGTACGTCGTACTCCTCGGTGTCGAAGCTCAGCATGATATTTTTGCTCATAATTCTGTCAAGTCCATTGATTATTGTGCGTGCAAAGATAGCCTTTGTCGGTGAATAATCCAAATTTTCGGAGAAATAATTTGGCAATATCGTTTTTTTTCGCTAAATTTACGCCGCAAAATTTGAAAATTAACCAGTTAAATGAATAAATTTATGAAATGGTCAGGCTGGTTGTTCCCTTCGGTCACGTCCGAGAGAAAGCGCATCCTGACCCTCTTTTTTGTGATATCGATGATGTTTGGATCATTGTCGGCACAACGCATGATAGCGCATCGCGGGACAGTGAAAGATGCCTATAACTTCTGGTTCTACGTTCCTCCGGTCATCGCACCGGCCGATAGTGCTGTGGTGCCACCCATCGTTATCGATAGCATCAAGGGCGAGGAAGGTGATCTGATGGAAGCCATGGTTCGCAAGCCTTTGGTAATCTTCCTGCATGGCGCCAGCCTCAGAGGTCGCAACCTGTCGATGGTGCGCCGTTATGGTACCCTCGATGCCTTGTCGAAAGGTCTGAATCTCGATGCTTACGTTCTTGCTCCGCAGCATCCTACAGGTGGATGGCAGCCCGACCGTATCAATCGTTTGGTCGATTGGGCGTTGGAACGCTATGCCATCGACTCGACCCGTATCTATGTGCTTGGTATGAGCATGGGAGGTTATGGAACCATCGACTATGCTGCTGCTTCGCCTAATCGCGTAGCTGCGGCCTTGGCTTTGTGCGGTGGTGATACCCCCAAGACGAACCATAAGAATCTCTTGAAGGTGCCGCTTTGCATCCTGCATGGTACCGCCGACCATTCGGTGCCGTGGGAAGCCTCGCAGCGTGTCGTTGATAGTATGCGTGCCGTGGGTGATACCACACGACTTATCTATCGTCTGCTGCCAGGACAGAATCACAGCATTTTGTCGCACTATTTTTACTTCAAGAGCGTATATGATTGGCTCTTCCTGCATTCGACGACCGACAAGTGGCGTCCTGTTCGTCGCCGTTATAGCTTCATCGGGCAACTTGCCCAAAAGCATCCCAGTCCGTTTGAGAATAAGGATAAGCAGATTACGATTAAGTAAGGGTTTGAAAGGTTTGAAGGGTTCTGAAAAGTTCGAAAGGTTGTTCGCCCTCTTAACCCTTCGAACCTTTCGAACCTCTCGAACCTCTTGAACCTCTCGAACCTTTCGAACCTCTCGAACCTTTCGAACCTCTCAAAACCTCTTTATGCACTACTTCAAGCATTATCCCTTCACGTGGTTCATCTTCGTCATTGTGATGATCCTGTCGTTCATGCCCGTTCCCGAGACGCCGCTGAGCGACGTGGCCTTTATCGACAAGTGGACCCACATCGTGATGTACTTTGGCCAAGCTGGTGCCATCTGGCTCGATCATCTTCGTGTGCACGGGCTTCGTTTTTCGCCAATTCCGCATGGCTTGCGTGTCGGCGAACTTCGTCCGCGCAGACTGCGTATCGGAGCTCTTTATCTCCCTTCGCTTTTAGGTGGCCTGGTGGAACTGGGACAAAGGTATTGCACCAACGGATTGCGTTCGGGCGATTGGATTGACTGGGTGGCCGACATCGTGGGTGTGCTTATTGCCTGGGTGCTCTGCTTGGGCTATGTCAGGCTTTTGGCGAACAAGAAATCCAATGACAATTAACAAATAACAATTAATAATTAATAATTGTTTGTGGGCAGCAAAAGAATAACGAAAGCCTTCTCCGAGGATGGGGAAGGCTTTCGCTGTAAGTATGCGGGAAGTAGTTTCGGACAAATCAGAACTCGAAATTGATGCCGACGCCGAAGACGCGGTTGGTGCGGGTGTAGGTGTCGGTCTTGGTGAGGCCAGGAGCCAGATAGTTCTGGGTCTCGATGGTGCGGTCCTCGTAGAAGGTCTTCATGTAGCCGAGGTCGAGGTTGAGGGCACTGGTGAGGCGGACACGGGCACCGAAGCCCATGTTGTTCGAGCTGGTGACGAACGAGAGGTCGTTCATGTACTGGTCGCTCAGGCCGTACTGCGTGCGCACATAGCCGCCACTGACGGTCACCCACTTGTTGATCTCCCACTCGGCACCTGCGGTGAGTTCCCAGGTGTCGTTGTCGATGAGGTCCTGCTTGTTGCCATAGACGGTGGCCTTCTTGTCGCCATACCAGTGGTAGCCGGCACGCAGACGGACGGCATCGATGGGGCGGTATTCCACACCGGCGGTGAGGAGCGAAGGAACGTCGGAGGCAATCTTGGCGCCGTCCTTGAACTGTCCGAGGGTGGCGTTCGAAGCTGCAGTTGCAGCCGTGAAGTCGTTCATTTCCGACTTGTTCTCGACGCGCAAGCGGGTCTTGAACTCATACTTCATGGCCACGTTCCAGTGCTCGTTGATGCGCCAATCCACGCCCAGCACAGGGGCAAAGCCCAGGCCGGTCTGGTCGGCATTGAGCGAGAGTTCACTGCCAACGACTTGTTGGTCAACAATCTGCTGACTCATTGGATCCATGTAGAAGGCATGGATGTCCTCCACCCAACCGTTATAGTTGTTGCTGGCATAGACGGCACGAGCGCCAAGGAAGAGGCTGAGGTCGTCCGTGGGCTTGTAGGTGGCACCGAGGGTGAGGCAGAAGTGATACTGGCGGCCCTTGAGGTAAGAGTTGAGCGTGTAGCCATTGTAGGACTGCTGGGCCATCTGCTGGGCCTGAGCCATGGCAGTGGCCTGGTCCATGCCTTGGGCAATGAGGGCAGGGGCAATGTTCTTGGTGAGCTCAGTCACCACTGAGCTATAGACTTGGGCGGCATACATGCTCTCGAAGGTGCCCAGTCCATTGTCAAATTCGCACTTGCCGCCGCCACCGCCGATGGCGAAGTTGGCATTGACGCTCCACTTCTCCCAGTTGTACGAGAACTGGAAGCTGGGGATCACGGGCGCATTGGCCTGGCCATGGAACTGGCGTGTGGGGTTGCCGTAATGATGGTTGTAGAACATCAGGGGGAAAGTCGTCTCGATGTCGCGGTCCTGCTTGGCGCTCTGGACGTTGAGGCTGAAGTGATATCCGGGGGCAAGGAAGGCCGTGCCGGCAGGGTTCATGTAGAGGCCGGTGATGTCGATGATGGCCTCCTGACTCATCTGGCGCAGGTAGGCAGCATTCTGGTTGGTGTTGGTGGTAAGGCCACCTGCTAAAAGTGTGGCGCTTGGAATCAAGGCGATCAGCGCCGAAAGAATTCTCTTTTTCATATTTAAATAGTAGTTTTGGGTTTCGTTTTCGGGTTTTGCGTCCAAATTATGAACAAAACGACCTGAAAACAGCTGCAAAGGTATAGCATTTGGGGGAATTGACCAACAAAAAACGGGAGTTTTTGCACAAAATGGCATAGTTTGGGCATTCTTTTTGCCTAAAACTGCACATTTGGGTGGATTGTGTGCATCGTTTTTTAGAAAAATTTGGAAAAATAGATAATAATCGTTAACTTTGCGCCCAAAAACTTTAAGATATGAAAAATATTCTCCTTTTGTTGGCGTTCATCACGCTTGCTACAGTGGGTATGGCTCAAAAGAATCAGGATGCTGAGTCGCGTGCGGAAGTGACCATTCAAACTACGCAGGGCAAGATTGTCGTGGCGCTTTCGAACGAGACGCCCTTGCATCGCGACAACTTCCTGGCACAGGTGCGTCGCGGTTATTACGACGGCCTGCTCTTCCATCGCATCATCGCTTCGTTTATGATTCAGTGCGGAGATTCGACAAGCCGTGACGTCAAGGCACAGGAGTTCACCAATGCTCGTGGTGACGACCCTTACAGGATACCTGCCGAGATACGTTTCCCGCAGTTGTTCCATCGTCGCGGTGCTTTGGCAGCAGCCCGTCAGGGCGACCATATCAACCCCGAACGCAAGAGTTCGCCCTACGAGTTCTACATCGTCTGGGGCAAATACTTCGGACCTCGTGAGATGCAGGCCGAACAGGAAAAGGTGTTGGAACGCGAAGATTCGACACGCCATTTCACCTATCCGCAGGAGGTGATCGATGCCTACGAGATCGATGGAGGCACGCCGCATCTCGACAACGAATATACGGTGTTTGGCGAGGTCATCAAGGGGCTCGATGTGGTAGGACAAATACAGGCGGCCAAGACTGATAGTCTCGACCGCCCGTTGAAGGAGATTCGCATCAAGAAGGCCTGGGTGTCGAAGGAAAGGTGACTTTCTCCGTCACATCCTTCATCGATGTAGAGAACATCAGGACCTTTTCGCCGAACTGCTGGTGGAAATTCGATTCGAGGGTACGCCCCGTTTCGAGTTTCCACTTTTTCAGTATCTTCACATCTTCCACTTCGCACATCAGGGCATAGCCGAAGAGGTTGTCGCCCACTTCGGTGAGTAGTCTGACGAAACGCGGGTTTTGAAGCAGTCCGTCGCGGATGGCAGTGGGGACATAAACGTCGCGCATGTAGGTCAGGAACGGACTGAGGTTGTTCTCGCCCTCTACGTGGAAGGTTGTGTTGTAGATCAGCATCTTATTCCCAGGTTATGGTTCGGCTGCCATCTTCGCCCACGGTGATATTCACATGGACGGTGTCGCCGGGGAGGAGGTCCTCGACGATGTCGGGCCATTCGATGAAGCAAAGGGCCGACGACTCCATATAGTCCTCAAAACCAAGGTCCATGGCCTCCTCGACCTTCTTCAGGCGGTAGCAGTCGAAGTGATAGATGAGTTCGGCAGTAGTGGCCGAACGATACTCATTGACGATGGCAAAAGTGGGCGAATTCACTTCGTCCTCCACGCCAAGCACCAGGCACAGTGCCTTGATGAATGTGGTCTTGCCGGCTCCCATTTCGCCATGGAAGGCAAACACGGTGCGGTCGTCCATTGCAGCCACAAAGTCGTGGGCAGCCTGAGGCAGTGCCTCAAGATTTGGTACGTTTAATGTCATATTTTACGGATATAATTAAGGGATATTTGGGGATATTAAAGGATATTAAGGGATATTTGGGGACGATAGTGTCACCTGTCGAAAATGGGACTCAAAAAACATACGTCCCTCAGCATCCCTTAGAATCCCTTAGAATCTCTAGGCATCCCTTAGTGTCAATATTCCCGATGTCCGAAGATCGAAGTCCCGATGCGGACCATGTTCGAACCTTCCTCGATGGCGACCTTGTAGTCATCGCTCATGCCGAACGAGAGGATGTTGAACTGTTCGGACGAGATGCCCTGTTTGTTCAAAGGTCCATCGAGCAGGGCTTGATGACAAGCCTTGATCTGACGAAACTCCCTACGCCATTGGTCGGCATCATCGACAAACGAGGCCATACCCATCACGCCGCGCAAACGCACGTGGGGCCAACGTTCACTGACGTTGACGCTGTCGAGGAGCGACAGGACCTCGTCGGGAGTGAAGCCCGACTTCGTCTCTTCCTGTGCTACATGCAGTTGCAGCAGCACGTCGATGTTGGCATCGCCGAACTTTGCCATGCGCTCGCTTTCGAAACGCTCAGCCTGACGCTCCACCTCGTCGAGCAGACGCTCAGAGTCGATCGACTGGATGAGGCTCACGTAGGGAGCGATGTACTTCACCTTGTTGGTCTGCAAATGTCCGATGAAGTGCCACTCGATGTCGTTGGGCAAAGCAGCAACCTTGACCTTGAACTCGTTCTCACGACTTTCGCCGAAGATGCGCTGCCCGGCATCGTATGCCTCCTGCAAAGCTTCGACGGGGTGGAACTTGCTCACGGCCACCAGCGTCACGCCTTCAGGGATGGTGGCGCGTACATTTGTCAGATTCTCCTTGACCATGGATTATTGTATAGAGGGGGTCTTTTGTTTATTGTTGTTCTTTCACCTCCTTCACCTCGAGGCCATAGACGTCCATGAGGGTGGTTTCGGCGATGGTGTTGATCTCCCAGTCGCTCATTGTGCCCTTCATGCCGTCGTTGAGGTTCTTCACAGCCTCTTGGAACGAACGAGCCTGCACGAGCATGGTGCTGGCCGACTTCTTCTCGAGGCCCGACTTCTCGTCGAGGGTGATGAACATCACCTTGCAGCGATACCACTTATCGCCATCGGGATCCTGGAAGAGTTCTGAGATGCGTGCCTTCTTCACAGCAGTCACCTCAAACTCGCCGCTGATGAATGGGGTCATTTCCTCGATGATGCGGGCTTCGGCGTCGGTGAAGGTCATTGCATCGACGAGGTATGCCTCGGTTACTTTCTTCTGTGTTCCGGTTTCGAGTGTCTTCTCATATTTTACCTTGCACTCAAACCAATTGTTCATTGCCATATCTTAAATTGTTATTTGTTAATTATTAATTTTTAATTGTTTATTGATACTCTCAATATAGTCGAGCAGTTCGTCGCGGCCCGTGCCCTTTTCGGCGCTGGTGGCAAAGATGGGGGGCAGTTCCTCCCAATCCTGCATCAGACGTTCCTTGTAAGCCTTGAGGTTCATGGCCCACTGTCGCTGGCTCAGTTTGTCAAGTTTGGTGAAGACGATGGCGAAGGGGATGCCGTTTTCGGCAAGCATCGCCATGAATTCCAGGTCGATCTTCTGCGGCTCGTGTCGGCTGTCGATGAGGAGCATGAGGCAGGTGAGCTGCTGTCGGCCCATGATGTAGCCGTTGATGAGGCGGTTGAGTTTCTCCAGTCCCGTCTTTCCGATGCGTGCATAGCCATAGCCCGGGAGATCCACGATGTACCACTCGTCGTTGATGTTGAAGTGGTTGATGAGCAGCGTCTTGCCCGGCTTCGACGAAGTTTTTGCCAAACCCTTGCGCTGGGTCAGCATATTGATGAGGCTTGACTTGCCCACATTAGAGCGGCCTATGAAGGCATACTCCGGCAATTTCGTGTCGGGACACTTGCGCCAATCGGTGTTGCTGATGACGTATTCAGCCTTCTTGATGTCCATAAATATACTATTAAAATGTAATTTCGCGGGCGCAAAGATAAGACAAATTTTCCGAATACCCAAATTTTTCCCCCTTTTTTTGCGTTTTGTTTGGCAGGTACAAAAATTTTATCTATCTTTGCCCGCGTTTTTTATAAGAACGCGTATATTTAAAAATAAGTATGAATAAAAACACCGTAATTGGAACTCTTCTGATGTGTGCCCTGTTGTTCGGGTACATGTATGTCAGTCAACCCACGCCCGAGCAGATTGAGGCAGCACGTCGCTACAACGACTCCATCGCCCGTGCCAATGCCGAAGCAGCCGTCAAGGAGGTTGCCGAAGCAGCCGTTGCCGACACTATCCTCGGCGAAGAGGCTACTGTGCAGGACAGTGCGCAAATCGCTTTGCTCGACAGCCTTAACAATGTGAAACTCCTTCAGACCTACGGAACCCTTGCCGAACGCACCCAGGGTACCGAGCAGAAGGTCGTCCTTCAGAACAATGTCCTTCGTCTGACCATCTCTACCAAGGGTGGACAGATCGAGGAGGCCGTGCTCAAGCAGTACGACGATTATCAGGGCGACACCCTCGTGGTTTTCACCGAAAAGAACAACGACCTCTATTATACACTCAACACCCCCAAGGGCTCGTTCAACACCGACAAGTTCTATTTCGAACCCGTCAACGTCACCGACACCACGGCCACCCTTCGCCTCCGTGCCTCCGATGGTGCTGAGTTCAACTTTGTCTATGCCCTCACCGGTCCCGACAGCTACCTGGTCAACTACAGCATCGAGACCAAGAACATCGAGGACATGATCAACGACCGCACCGTGCTGATGAACTGGCGTCAGTCGCTGCCCCGCACCGAGCTTGGTCGTGACTTCGAAGGTCGTTATTCGCAGATGTACTACAAGTATTCGGGCCATTCCACCGAGGACCTTTCGAGCAGTTCACGCGACGATGAGACCCTCGATGGCCGTATGAGCTGGGTATCTTTCCAGAACCAGTTCTTCTCCACCATGTTCATCACCAACGACCTCTTTACTGCAGGCCGTCTCACCAGCGAACCCGTCAAGGAGGAGGAAGACCCCAACATCATCAAGCGCTATGCTGCCGAGAACCTTGAGTTCGAACTCGACACCAAGGCTGCCTCGCAGACCATCCCGATGTGCTTCTACATCGGCCCGAAGGACTACTGGAAGCTCGACGACATGAACGACCTCGCTGCCAGCTTCATCGGCAAGCAGAACGAGGACCTCGACCTCGAGGATTCGTTCTACCTCGGCTGGCGTTTCATCGTCCACTACATCAACTCGTGGGTCATCATCCCGTTGTTCCACTTCATGGACAAGTTCATCTCGTCCTACGGCATCATCATCCTCTTGATGACGCTCTTCATCAAGCTTATCACCTTGCCGATGACCTACAAGTCGTACAAATCGACGGCTCGTATGCGTATCGCCAACCAGATGCCCGAAGTGCAGGCCCTCAACGAGAAGTACCCCGACCAGGCCGATGCCATGCAGAAGCAACAGGAGATGATGGCGCTCTACAGCAAGATGGGTGTTAGCCCCACGGGCGGCTGTCTGCCTATGCTCATCCAGTGGCCTGTGCTCATCGCACTCTTCTACTTCTTCCCGACATCCATCGAGCTGCGTCACCAGCCCTTCCTTTGGGCCGACGACCTGTCGACCTACGATGCCTTCCTCACCTGGGACACCAACATCCCGATCTTCGGCAATCACCTCTCGCTCTTCTGCCTCCTCATGACCGCAGTCAACATCCTCTACACCTGGATCATGCAGAAGCAGACTCCTTCGAGCCAGGCTATGCCAGGCATGAAGTGGATGATGTACCTCATGCCACTGATGTTCCTCTTCTTCCTCAACAACTATTCGGCAGGTCTTTCCTACTACTACTTCCTCTCGACCCTCTTCGGCATCATCATCACCTACGGCATCCGTTGGTCAATGAACGAGGACAAGATCCTTGCCGAGATGAAGGAGAACCTCAAGAACCCCAAGAAGGCAAAGCCCGGCAAGAAGGCCTCCGGTTGGGTGGCTCGTCTGCAGGAGATTCAGCGCGAACAGGAGCGTCAGATGAAGAAGCAGCGCGAAGAGCAGCAGCGTAAGCTTCGTCGCTGATCGGAACTGTTCCGAAACAGCAATTTCCTCATTAGATTTCCTTATTGGACCGTTTCAGACGCTCAACGTCAGGAGCGGTCCAGTATTTGGTTTCAAACCCCTCTTAACCCTTCTTAACCCCTCTTAACCCCTCTTAACCCCTCGAACCCCTTCCCATGCATCTTTCACCCGCCCTTCAGGAAGCCTACACCCGTGAGCACCTCACTGCACGCCAGGCCCAGCGCCAGGCGCAGTTCATTGCGTGGGGCCCTATGGTGTTCCAGGTAAGTCGTCTGATGATCAAGTTCGGCATCCTCAACTTGCTGCGCGACAACATCGACGGCCTGACGCAAGCCGAAATCGTGAAAGCCACGGGCCTTTCCGACTATGCCGTGAAGGTGCTTCTCGAGGCATCGCTCTCCATCGGCACCGTGCTTGTCGATGCCGACACCGACCGCTTCACCATTTCCAAGACGGGCTATTTCCTGCTCACCGACGCCTCCACGCGTGCCAACCTCGACTTCAATCACGATGTCAACTACGAGGGTTTGTTCCGGCTCGAAGAATCGTTGCGCGAAGGTCGTCCTGCGGGTTTGGAGCATTTCGGCCCATGGCCCACGGTCTATGAAGGATTGTCCGAGCTGCCTCCTCAGGTGCAGCGCAGTTGGTTCGGCTTCGACCATTTCTACAGCGACGGCTCGTTCCCGCAGGCGCTTCGCATCGTCCTCGACGAGATGCAGCCCCGCACCTTGCTCGACGTGGGCGGTAACACCGGACGTTGGGCGTTGCAGTGTGTGGCTCATTCGCCCTCGGTCGAAGTCACCATCGTCGATCTGCCACAACAGCTGGCGATGATGCGCACGCAGACGCAGGGCCTTCCTGGATCCGACCGCATCCACGGCTTCGGCATGAACCTGCTCGACCCCAAGGCCGAGTTCCCCACCGATCGCCACTACGACGTCATGTGGATGTCGCAGTTCCTCGACTGTTTCAGCCCCGAGCAGATCGTCTCCATCCTCAGTCGTGCCGCCCGCATCATGGATGCCGACAGCCGCCTTTGCATCATGGAGACGCTGTGGGACCGTCAGAAGTACGAGACCGCGGCCCTCTGTCTCACCATGACGAGTGTCTATTTCGCCGACATTGCCAATGGCAACAGCAAGATGTATCACACCGACGACCTCCGCGCTTGTGTCGAGCAGGCTGGCTTGCAGGTCGAGACCATCCACGACAATCTTGGCCTCGGTCATTCCATAATGGTTTGCCGGGTTTTATCTCATCACGAATAAAAAACAATAATTCTTGACGGTGAAGGAACAGTCCCAGAACGCTAACCAATGGCAAGGCACCACCGATGGCCTGCCCTGGATGCACCGGGCACTCGTTGTTGTGCTGGGTGTGGTGCCCGTGGGTATCCTCTACGTCATCGCGGCCATCTTCGTCATCCCGTTCTACCTCATCGGCAATCACCAGGGCTACCTGTCGCAGTATCGTTTCTTCCGCCGTCGGTTTGCCTTCGGGCCTTTGAAGGCTTTTCGCTACGTCGTCCTCAATCACTATCGCTTTGCACAGGTCATCATCGACCGTTTTGCCGTCTATGGGGGACGTAAGTTCCGTTTCGAGGTCGAAGGGCTCGATCAGTACAATCTCTTGGCCGAAGGCGAAAGCGGCTTTGTGCAGGTGTTCAGCCATGCAGGCAACTACGAACTGGCAGGCTACGAACTGCGTCAGCCACGCAAGCGGCTCTATGCGCTGCTCTTCCGCGACGGGTCGCAGACCATCATGGACAATCGTGCCAGCGTCTTTGCGCCCAATGGGGTCGAGATGGTGTTTGTGCAGCCCGACATGAGCCACATCTTCCTGCTCAGCAACGTTGTGCGCGACGGCAACATCGCCTCCATCCCCGGCGATCGCATCTTCGGCTCGCGCAAGTTTGTCGAGTGCCAGTTCATGGGTAGCCCCGCCCGTTTCCCCTTGGGTCCGTTCCGGCTTGCTGCCGTGCGTCAGGCGCCCATTGTCGCCATCTTTGTGATGAAGGAGAGTTGGACATCCTATCGCATCTTTGTGCGTCGTCTGGACTCTTCCGACCAGGGCCAGAAGCCGACTGCCCTCGGCTTGGCGCAGCAGTTTGCCGCCAATCTCGAGGAGGTGGTGCGCCGCTATCCCGAGCAGTGGTTCAATTATTTCGACTTTTGGCAAAACGAGAATAACGGCATTTGAAGCATGACATTGAGCGACATCGACATACAGGACATCATTCCGCAGCGCCCGCCATTTCTGATGGTGGACCATCTGCTTTCTTATGAAGCGTTGGTGTCCCGCTCGTCCTTTCTCATCCGGCCCGACAACCTCTTCGTCGAAGGCACGTTCCCGACGGCGGGCATTGTCGAACACATTGCGCAGACCTGTGCTGCTCGTATCGGCTACTACAACAAGTACATCCTCCATCGCCCGGTCGTTATCGGCTACATTGCTGCCATCCGTCGTCTCGATGTCCATCGTCAGCCCGACGTGGGTGAGGAACTGCTTACACAAATCGAGGAACTGGGCTCTGCCTTCGGTATGACGCTCGTTCGTGCCGAAGTCCGCACTTCCCTGGGCGAACTCATCGCCGATGGGGAACTCAAGATTGCTCTCAGCGAATCATAGACCTATGGTAAAGATCATCGCCGACAACATACTCTCCCCGCTCGGAGAAACCACCCGCGACAACCTGCTGGCTGTGCGCGAGGGTCGTTCGCGACTCCAGGCTCACCGGTTGTGGCAGATCCCCGAACCTTTTGTGGCTTCGCTCTTCGACCAGGGGCAGGAGCGTCCCACCTACGAGATGCTCGTCCTCTCGTCCATCCTCCGCTGTCTTGATGGCTGCACGCTTTCGGGCCGCGTGGTGCTGGTGCTCAGTTCCACCAAGGGGCATACCATCGGTCCCGACGCCCACCCCTTTGGCGAGTCGGCTCGCCGCATCGAGCGTCTCATCCGCCCGTTCCTGCCCAAGGTCGAAAGCCTCACGTCGCTTACCGTGAGCAATGCCTGCGTCAGTGGACTTTCGGCGCTCATCGTGGCACGTCGTCTGCTCGAGATGGGTGCCTACGACTATGCCATCGTCGCAGGTTGCGATGTGCAGTCGCGTTTCATCGTGGCTGGGTTCCAGTCGTTCATGGCGATGTCACCCGAGCCGTGCCGTCCCTTCGACGAGGACCGCTGTGGTCTCAATCTGGGCGAAGCCGCCGCTACTATTATATTTAAAAGGTGTAGCGACGACGAGGACGTTCCCGGTCAGTGGGTGGCATTGCCCGGATATATGCGCAACGATGCCTATCACATCTCCACACCTTCGCGCACGGCCGAAGGCAGTTACCTTGCCCTCACGGCAGCCTTGGGTCACGTTGCGTCGCCCCTCTGCATCTCTGCCCACGGCACCGCCACGCTTTATAATGACGAGATGGAGGCATCGGCCATCCACCGCGCCTCGATGGGCGAAGTTCCCGTCACGGCGCTCAAGGGCTACTTCGGTCACACCATGGGTGCAGCGGGCATCCTCGAAAGCATCCTCACTATGCACGCCCTCCAGGAGGGATGGATTCCCGCAACGCTCGGCTTCAACGCCTTGGGCACCAGCCGTCCCATCCATGTCATCAATCGGCATCAGCCTTTGAGCCCCCAGCAGAAGCAGCATCCTTCGTTCATCAAGATGATGAGCGGATTCGGGGGATGCAATACGGCGATGGGGTTCGAGATGCTTAGGGATTCTAAGGGAAGAGAAGGGATACTAAAGGATATTAAGGGACGAATGTGTAGTGGGGTAGGGGCAAAACCTACTGAGCCTGCGCTTTCGGTGCGCATCACTCCCGAAGGCGTGACGCTGTGCGGCGAGGCATTGACTGTCGATGGGGCAAAGGGCAAATCGATGCTCACGGCCCTCTATCGCAAATATGTCGGCGACTATCCGAAGTTCTACAAGATGGACCTGCTCAGTCGTCTTGGTTTCATCGCTGCCGAACTCCTCTTCCAGAAGGAGGGTGCACATGCCGCATTCGACCAGAGTCGTGCCGTCCTGCTCTTCGGGCAATCGGCGTCAAGTGTGGCCGACCGCAGTTTCGAAGCCACCATCCAGCCGGGCGACAACTATTTCCCCAGCCCTGCCGACTTCGTCTATACGCTGCCCAACATCGTCCTGGGCGAGATTGCCATTCGTCACCAGCTGCATGGCGAGACCTGCTACTTCGCCCTCTCCGAGCGCGACGATGCCCTCATCCATCAACTCGTCTCCCAGGCCTTCCTCGACCCCGCCACCACCTCCGCCCTCTATGGCTGGATCGATGCCCCCGACGACAACCATTTCGTCGCCGAGCTCCACATCTTTAATAATCTTTAATCATCACGAATTAGCGAATTAAAGAAGGAGGACTTTTAAGATCCTTTGTTCAAACAAATATTTTTTAGTATTTTTTGTGAAACGATTTTCGATTTATAATGATGTTAGCCCGAAGGGTTGGTGAATGGCTTTTGGTCAGCATCGGGGAGCTTGCTCACAGATGCTGAACGGAAGACAATCACCAAGTGGCTCATCAGAGCCACCATCATTATAAATCCATTTTTCATCTTTTTAAAAAACTCATCTTTATATAAAACCTATGACAGAACTACTTAAAACCCTAAAACAACAAGTGATAGACGCCCTGAACCTCGAGGACCTCACCCCCGAGGATATCGATGTCGATGCCCCTCTCTTCGGCGAAGGTCTCGGCCTTGACTCCATCGATGCCCTCGAGCTCATCATGATCCTCGAAAAGGAATACGGCATCAAGCTCCAGTCGCCCGCACAAGGCAAGGAGATCTTCAAGTCCATCCGCACCATGGCCGAGTTCATCCAGTCCAATCGCACCAAATAAATGATCGTCATCACCGGCTACGGCATCGTGAGCGCCATTGGTGTCGGCAAAGCTGAGACCCTCGACGCGCTTAGTAATCACCGTTCAGGTATCGCCCCCGTGCAGTACCTCGACACGGTGCATCGCGACATGCTCGTCGGTGAAGTCAAGCTCTCGTTCGACGAGCTTATGGCCCGCGTCGGGGTGCCCTCCGATGCCGAAGCTCCGCAGAGCCGCACCGCCCTCATCGGACGTCTTGCCCTGCGCGAAGCCTTGCAGCAGGCAGGTCTCACCAGTCCCAACGACTACGCCACGATGGCATTGCTTTCGGGAACCACCGTCGGTGGCATGGACCGCACCGAGATCGAAGCCTCGGTCAGCGCCGATGGCACGATTGAGCACTACAACTACGACTGCGGCACCTCCACGCTCGACATCGCGCGCGGATTCGGCCAATTCGCCTTCGTCGATACCATCTCCACCGCCTGTTCGTCGGCAGCCAACGCCATCGCCATGGGCATCGATATGGTGCGTCAGGGCCTCTTCGAACGCGTTGTGGCAGGAGGCAGCGAGGGTCTGTCGCGTCTGCACCTCAATGGGTTCAACACACTCATGATCCTCGACTCCGAGCCATGCCGGCCGTTCGATGCGCATCGCAATGGCATCAACTTGGGCGAAGGCGCAGCCTATCTGGTCATCGAAAGCGAGGCATCGGCACTTCGTCGCGGCGTCCGGCCTCTTGCCGTGCTCAGCGGCTACGGCAATGCGTGCGACGCCTATCATCAGACCGCTTCTTCGCCCGAAGGCGAAGGTGCAGTCCTCGCCATGCGGCAGGCACTCGCCGATGCAGGTCTCCAACCTTCCGACATCGCCTACATCAATTGTCACGGCACAGGCACGCCCAACAACGACGTCAGCGAACTCACCGCCCTCCATCGTGTCTTCGGTCCCCAGCTCCCGCCGTTCAGCAGCACCAAGGGCTTCACGGGGCACACCACCTCAGCCAGCGGCAGCATCGAGGCCGCCTTCTGCCTCCTCGCCCTCGAGCACCACTTCCTCCCCGTCAACCTCAACTTCCGCGATCCCATCACTCCCGACTCATCTACCGCCCCCGACATCCCCGTCCTCCCAAGTGCGGACGATCAGGTCCTTCCCCCTTTAAGGGGGATAGAGGGGGTCTTGGCCGAGGGGGTCTGTGCTCTCCTCTGCAACGCCTTCGCCTTCGGCGGCAACGACACCTCCCTCATCCTCGCCCCCTACCATCCTGCCCCATCCTCCGTTCAAGCAGAGCCATCGTCCCCAAATATCCCTAAAAATCCCTTAATATCCCTTAATATCCCTAAGCGAAAGATTTATCTTCTCGCCAGCACCGAGCTCTCTCCCGACATCGACCCCAACTTCCGCGACTACCTTTCTCCCCTCGAGTCACGTCGTCTCGACAAGCTGCTCAAGCGCACCGTCGCCTGTTCATTGCAGACCTTGCGCCAGTGTCCCGAAGTTGTCCCCGATGCCATCATCACCGCCACCGTCTGGGGCAGTGCCATCTCTGCCATCTCGTTCTTCCACGACATGATGCGTCAGGGCGAAGCGTTTCTCAAGCCCACGCTCTTCATGCAATCGACCCACAACACGATGAGTTCGCTCATTGCCATCCAGACGCACAATCACGGCTACAACGTCACCCATTCGCAACTCGACGACTCGCTCCCGCACGCCTTCCTCGACGCATGGCTGCAGATGCAGTCGGGTCGCATCCGCAGCGCCCTCGTTGGCATCCACGACAGCATCCCCGCCTTCGACAACCGCAGTTACCTCTTCTGCACCGCCGATGCGCTCCCTCCCGATTGCCATCCCCTCGCCGAGCTTGTCTTCAATCCCTCATCACGAATTATTGAATTATGCCACTCTTGATCCTTTCGATAATTCAAGCCGCCCTGCTCGCCGCTGGCCAAGTCTTGCTCAAGCTCGCCCTGCGTGCAGCAGGCGCGTTCGAGATGAGCACGACCTTCTTCGTGAACCAGCTCACCAACTGGTGGTGGCTTGCCTGTGGCATCAGCTTTGGAGGCGCGGGCATCCTTTGGATGTACATCCTGCGCCACTATCCATTCAGCCAGGCATATCCCCTCACGTCGTTGGCCTACGTCTTCGGTATGCTCGCAGCCCTATGGGTTTTCGGCGAACGCATTTCACCCACTGCTTGGATAGGCGTTCTGCTCATTATGGCAGGTTGTTATCTCGTCACACGTTGACATTTCTCCCCTTCATTATGGCACTCCTGGATAATCTCTATCACATCACAGCGCAGACCACCCTGCCCGAAGACGAGGGTGGGGGAGCGGTCTATCGCCTCGCGCTCCATCCCGACAGTGCCATCTATCAGGCGCACTTCCCCGGACGTCCCATCACCCCCGGTGCGTGCATGATCCAGATTGTCGAGGAGTTGGCGCGACAGTATTTCGCCGTTGCCACTCTTCATGTCCGTAGCATCACCAACCTCAAGTTCCTCGCGTTGCTCGAACCCCAGCATCACCCCATAGTCGAAGTTGTCCTCAGTGGTACTCCATCCCTTCTTCGCGCCACCTTCGGCGATGGATCCCTCCTCTTTGCTCGTTTCACACTTTCCCTTTTTTAATTTTATCTTGAAAAATGCATTCAAGTTTGGAGCCATTTTCGTATTTATTTGATGTCCTAAAATGCAAAATGGGGCGATTCTTTATTTTGCATTTCTGTTTTCTATGTGATACTAAGACAAATAATATGATGAAGAAGAACATACTATTCTGGATGATGCTTGCTGGCCTTTTATGGCTGGGTGGAGGCACAATGGCGCGGGCGAATGATGCTGGCGAAATGGTGAAGCATAGGGTGATTATCCTTACTGATGTGGAGAATGAGCCGGATGACACGGAGTCTCTCGTCAGGTTGATGCTCTATACGAACCAAATCGATGTGCGCGGACTGATTGCAACCACTTCGACCCATTTGAGGAATCGCATTGCTCCTGAATCCATCCATCATGTGATTGATGCGTATGGAAAGGTGCGCACGAATCTGTTGAAGCACGAGGATGGATATCCTGAGGCAGAAAGCCTGCATGCACTCGTGAAGCGAGGCTCTACTTACTATGGCATGAATGGAGTGGGGAAGGGCAAGAACTCGGAAGGCTCGGATTGGATTGTCAAGGAACTGATGCGCTCCGACGATGACCGTCCGCTGTGGGTTTGTGCCTGGGGTGGAGCCAATGTGCTGGCGCAGGCACTCTACCAGCTGAGGGCCACGCAGTCGAAGGCCGATCTGGAAAGGCTTGTGGGCAAACTGCGCGTCTATACCATCTCTGACCAGGACGACACGGGCAACTGGATGCGCCGCGAGTTCCCTTCGCTCTTCTATATCGTCAGCCCAGGAGGTTATGGCCATGCCACATGGACGGGCATGATGCAGGTGGCCAAGGGAGCCGACAACGAGAAGGTGTCGAACCGCTGGATCGCTGAAAGCATCCAGCAGGGACATGGTCCGCTTGGTGCATGCTATCCCGATGTGGCCTATGGCATGGAAGGCGATACGCCGTCGTGGCTCAACCTGATTCCCAACGGACTGAATGAACCAGAACATCCCGATTGGGGCGGATGGGGTGGACGCTACGAACTGTACAAGCCTCGCCGCGAAGATTGTGATATTGCGGGTTTCAACGGTAGTGTGCCAATTGAAGAGGAGACACGTGCCATCTGGACGAATGCCGTCGATCGGGTCACACCTTATATGTTCAATGAATATGGCTGTGCCGTGAGAAGTGACAGCGTCACCTATTGTACTGCACAAGCTACCGTATGGCGTTGGCGCAGCGAGGTGCAGAACGATTTTGCCGCACGAATGGACTGGTGTACCAAGGACTATTCGGAAGCCAATCACGCCCCTGTGGCTGTGGTTCGAATGATGACCGAAGTGCCAGGATATGGCATTGACAATCGCGAACCGCGAGAAATAGTTGATTTTACGGTAAAAAGTGGCGAGGTGTTTATGCTCGATGCTACGGGTTCGAGTGACCCTGATGGCGACAATTTGAGTTACCTTTGGTTCAACTATCCCGAAGCAAGCAGCTGGAAACAACCTGTTGCCATTCTTGGTTCACCCAATACCTGCCACGTGAAAGTGCAGGCACCCAAAGTCGAGAAGACCGAGACGCTACACTTCATTCTTATGGTGACCGACAAGGGCACTCCTGCGCTGACGAGTTATCGGCGGGTCGTGGTAAGGGTGGTCAATTAACAATTAATAATTAACAAATAAGTAACTAATCAAAATTAATTTATAATATTTTTAGATCTTTAAATACTAAACTCATAACAAATCCGTTATTATAATAAACGATAAAGTTATGGGTAAGATTACAAAAATTGAGTTAAGCGAAAG
>Ga0256407_10004394_pt1 | contig 23583 bp, 10 predicted proteins | sample RumenRJG_04DNA_FD_193489 | JGI IMG/M metagenome (GOLD analysis project Ga0256407, IMG submission 193489) | Bovine rumen microbial communities from Lethbridge, Alberta, Canada - RJG_04 | ecosystem: Host-associated > Mammals > Digestive system > Stomach > Rumen | place: Canada: Alberta... | reverse complement strand
TTTTTACAATGATTCAATTAAAAAAAATAATAAATTATTTAAATTTACTTCATGATAAAATGATATTTGAAATTAATTTTGATGATGAAATTCAAACAACATGTTGGATAGTTCCTTTTTCACTTTTCTCAGAAATATTAGTTTTATTATCAATTGAATATAATGATTTAGTAGTTGAAGATTTATTATTAAATAATAATAAAAATACTTTAACAAATGGTTATTTTGTTCATTATCAAAATCAATTTGGTCAAAAATTAATTAGAATGATATTAAGATCAAATATTCTTATTAGAAAACATATTCAATTACTACATAATACAGAAGGAAGAAGATTTACTTTTGTTTTATCTAAAAAGTCAATTTCTCTTTTAAAAGGTGAAATTGAAGAAGAAAATTTTAATTTAAATCCTAATATTATTACTTTGAAAAAACCCTCTGTTGGTATTATTTTAGATAAATATATTCAATTTTATAATGAATCTATTAAATTATTTACTTTAGGAAATAATCTTTATATTGAAGAAATTAAAAAACTTTCAAATTCTGATATTGAATCTTATTTAATTATGAATAATCAAAATTATCTTTTTATTTCTAATAATAATATTTTTGGAGAATTTAAAGATAATTTACAAAATAAAATTGGATTATTTTTTTTAAATTTTAAATCAGGAGAACAATTATATAAAATTGAAAAAAAAGTACATTCATTAATTGATGGTTTAATAAATAAAATAATTCAAATTAATGAAGATAATGAATTAAATTCTTTAAATGTAACAAATAAAAGTAATTATAGTATTAATGAAGATGATATTTATAATTATGATTTTTATACTGGAACAAAGAAAGAAAAATATAAAAATTATATTAAAAGTGTACTTGAATTTAATATTGATAATAATCCAGAATTTTTTATAAGAATATATAATAAATTTAATGAATATGAAAATGAAATTATTTTGTCAAATTTTGATGAAATAATTACAAATTTATTTGCATTTTTTTCAGGAAACAAAGTAAAAATAATGTCATATCAACTTTTTAATAAATTAATATCATTATTAACTTTATTTTTCATGTCAAAAAAAACAATAAATCACTTTATAATAGGAAAAAATTTAAAAAAAATAAACAAATTCTTTCATGAATATTGTATGACAATAAAAAACTTAAGAAATTATCATAAATCCCAATTACGTTTTATAAGAAGATTATTAGAATTTTGTCAATTAATGAGTGAGGGAATATTAACATATGCAATTAATTTAAAAGAACATGCATTTCTCCCAAATTTACAAAAATATATTTTATTTGAACATATTACAGAATTTAGAAAAATTTTAAATTTTCAAAATAATGAATCAGAAGATAGTGAATGTGTTAGTAGTGAATATAGTAAAACTGAAAATGAAAATTCTGTTAAATCTTTTACTGATGTTAATGTTTCTAATCATTCTTATGTTCCTGATATGATTTTAGAATTTAAAACTCAATTAAATATTATTATGAAAATTTTTTTGAATTTAAATAAATTTTATGATTCTGAAGATTTTATTAATATGAAAAATAAATTTTTAGAATTGTATCATGATTTCTTTGATGATTCATTATTTTTTAAATATTATGCTTTTCAAAATAATAAAAAATTTTTCAAAAAGAAAACTAGTTTAAAAATTGTTGTTGAGGATTCACAAAAAAAAAAAAATTCATTTATTAAAAAAGCTTCTATTGAACTTGTAGATGAAAATTTATTTGAACATGATAATAAAATTGATATAACATTATTATTAACATTTTTTGAAATATATTCTCAAGAAACATATTTTTTATCTCATGAAAAATATGAATTATTAATTGATATTTGTAAATTTTTTCAGAGACCAGGTTTAAAAAAAGATTTAAGAATATTTGAATTTTTTGAAAATAATAATTTAGATATAAATAAAAAATATTATATTTTAAGATTTTTAAGAACAATATGTTTTATTGAAAAGAAAAAATCTGAACATATTAGTGAAATAAGAAAATCATTAACAAGTAATGATTATATTATAATGTTAGCTTCAAGTTCTCATAATGTTAAATTCCCTCATATTAATTTTTCAAATGTTAATATTAATATTTCTAATGAAATGAAATCAGAATATGAATTTCAATATTCTAGATTAAATAATATTATGTTGTTAATGAGATTATATATTAATGAATTAAAAAATATAAATGAATTATTTGATGAGAAATATGAGATAATTATTAAAAAAAAATATTTAACTGAAATTGTAATTGGAACAAAAATAATTGCTGATTTTTTTAAATATGAAAAAGATATTTGGAATAAACCAATTATAGATTTTTATCAATTAACAATTGAATTTATTCAAAAAATAAGTACTATCATTTTATTAATAAATAATGAAAAAAAAGAAAAAGAAAAAGAAAATTTTTTTAATACAATTTTATTAGATGTTTTAACATCACAAGATTTTGATATTTTTAATACTCAAATATTATATAAATACCTTTCAGAAAGTATTGAAAGTATTTTTGATAAAACAAAAATAAATAGAAAAATAAATTTAATACATTTTTTAGATGTATTTGATAATATGCAAGAAGTAAATTTTGTTCCTGATTCACTTATTGAAGATTATGATTATGAATATTTTTATAAAGGCAAAAATTACACAAATAAAAAGTTTGATAATAAATCAATAAAAGGTTTAATATTAAAAAGATATAAAGATCAATTTACAGATATTCAATTAAATAATATATTAATAGTCTTAAGAGGAATTTCAAATGATAAAACAAAATTAAATTACAGGAAAATAATGGTTGATTTTTTTAAAGTATGTATTCATAGAGGAATGGATGATAAATTATTTAGAGATTTACTTTTAATAACAACAAAATTATTATTTTATGATACAATGGAAACTAAAAAATTTCTTTTAAGACTTGATATAGTTAAATTATTTCAAACAATGAAAACTTTATTAAATAGAACAAATTATCATATAAGAATATCACGTAAAAATTATTTTGTAACAAAAAGAACATTAGAAATAATGAATCAATCAAAATTAGCATTACAATTTCTTCAATTATTAGGAAAAAGTTATAGTTCAAATTTTTGGAATTTAATATTTACACAAGTATCAAAAAATGATAATACAACAATTTTTCAAGAAGTTGTAAATACACTTCAATCAAGTATTATGTTATGTGATTGTTTTAGTGAAACTGATGCAGAAATGCCAAATGATATTTTAATTATTTTAATTGCTAATTCATTAGATTTTATTAAAGAATTTATTATTACTGGAAAAGAACATGCTGCTATTGTTGAAAATGCAATTAATCAACTTTTATTTAAGGGACCTATGTTAATTAAATTAATGAAAATTAGATTAAAACATATTACTAATCTATTTAGTAATAGACTTAAAATATTAAATTTTATAAAATGGAAAGTTATTGTTTTATTAATTGCTTATATGAATAATGGACTAAAAAATAAGACTTTGAAAAAATTAAATAAACATCAATTTTCTTCTGTTGAAATATTTGAAGAAATTATATATTCATTTTCAATTCTTTTAAAAAGATTAGAAATACAAAATATAAAAGAATATAATAGATTAATGAATACTAATACAGTTGATGATTTTGTTGATAATTTAATAAGAATTTATTCTCAAGAACCAAATTTTAGAAATACTTTAATTTTAAAAAATTGTAATTTTATGTTTATTTTACTTAGAATATTAGAAGAAAAATACAATCAAAAATCATTATATAATATTTATCATTCTAAAGATAATAATAATGAAAATATAAATCAAAATATTATTGATAGTTTAATACAAGATAAAAATGATTGGACAATTCATAGTTTAAATGCTTATAAAATTTATAGATTTTTAAATAAAATTATTTTAGGAGTTGAAGTTGATGTTAAAATGTTTACAAATGAAGAAAAAGAAGAAGAAAGAAAAAATTCTTTAGACACTGATCAATTTGAAGAATCAGAATTAATTAATGAAGAAAATGATAATAATTTAAATTATGAAAATATGTTTTCAATTTCTAAATCACAATTAATATTTTTTGTAAGACCTTATTTATCTTTTTTTATTTCGAAAGAATCAATGAGAATGTTTACAGAAGAAGTAAATAGAGATAGTGCAATTGGAAAATATTCAGGTTTAACTTTTGCTTCTGATTTTTTTTTATTTGATATGATAGTAAATAAAAATTTTATTATGAGTTCTGAAATAAATAAATTTTTCTGTGATTTAAATTTTAAAATTTTTGAAAAAATAAATTATTTATTAATAATAATTCAAAATATATTTCTAATTGAAAGAACTTATAAAGGACCAAATGATAGTAATTATGATATTAAAGATAAAAAAAATTTCTTTAAATTAAAAATTCAACATGTCATAATTGCAATTATACAATTAATTTATTCAATTTTTGTTTTAATAATATGGATGAGATATAAATTTATAATATCATATGAAAAAAAATTATTAAAATATACAAATCATACTTTTGTCTTTAGACAAAAAAGAGATCGAGGACAAAAAAGAGTTTCAAATGATTTATTAGATTTTTTTCAAAATGATAAACTTAACATATTTGAATTAATAAAAAATAGTTTAAATCAAGTTCCTTTATTAACAAGATTATATGTAGCAATAATACAATCAATATGTATAAATAGAGAAATATGTATTTTTTTATATTCAGTAATTCTAGTAATTTTATATTTATCAACAGGAATAGAATTTTTTTTAGTATTACCTGTATTTTTCATATGTAATATTTCACCAATTGCTTATTCAATTTATCGTGCAATTACAAGTAGATTTTATTCAATGACACTTTTATTATTAATGACATATTTATTTACATATATTTTAACTTGGTTTTGTTATTTTTTCCTTTATAAAAATTTTGTTTTTAATGATGTTTTCGATTATAAAACTGGAAATAATAGAAAAGAAGCTTTTTGTAGTTCAATTATACAATGTTTTCTATTTTATTTAGATTATGGAATTAGAACTCAATTTGGTATTGGTGATACATTAAAAAAAATTTCATATAAATATGGAGTTAAAACTTTTATTATGAGATGGATTCAAGATTTAATTAATTATTTTTTAACTATTGAAGTTATGAGATTTTTATTTCTTGGTGTTATTACTGAAATTTTTGCTGAGTTAAGAAATAAAACTTATGAAGTTGAATATGATAAGAAAAATATTTGTTTTATTTGTCAAATTTCTAGAGATAAGTGTCTTGAAAAAAATATTGATTTTGATGAACATATTCAACATAAACATTTTCTTTGGAATTATGTTTATTTTTTAATTTATCTTCATTTAAATAATTCTACTGAGTTTAGCTTAGTTGAAAAAGGAGTTTGGGATAAAATTGGTAAACAAGATTTTTCATGGATTCCTAAATATGATAAAGAAAAATAATTTTTCTATTCAAAATATAATTTCTTAATTACTATTTTAATTTAAATTTTAAAAAAATGTAAATATATATTAATGTATTATAAGTATTTATAATTAAAAATGTATAGAAAATATTTTTGATTAAATTTTTTTATATTTTTCAAATAAATAAAAAATATTATTCTTTTTTAATAGTATTTTATGGTAAATTATCAAAATAATTTTATTGATTTTAAAATATCATTTGCTTTATTATTACATTTTTTTTATTATCATTAATAGCATTTTATTCATTGTCAATTTCATTTTTTTCTTCATTATCATCAGTTTACCCATTTTCAGTTTCTAGATTTCATCATTTTCATTAATACCTTTAATCTCAACAATAATATCATTATTATTATTATTTAATTCCATATTTTTAATCAAAGATTTTCTAATATCATTTGAATTAATTTCTATTTTATAGTTATTGTTATGATTATTATTATTATTATCATTTATATTTTTAAAATTTTTAATTTGAGTATTATTATTATTATCTGTTTTATCAAAATTCATCATATATATTAAATCTCCTTTTAAATTTTGTTTATTATTTATTACATATTCTCTACCAGAAGTTACATCTTAAAATGTTCCATAAACAGAAAATAGGATAAAAATTAATAAACAATAAATATCATTTAGAACACAAATAACACGATTGAAATCTTTATTAAAATTATAATTAATAATATCCAAATTATTGTAAAAACATTACAAATGAAATAATATAAATATATGTTTTACCAGATAAATAATTTCCATAGTAATTAAGACAAAAAATAAAAATATAACTGTATAAGTTATTGAAGAAAATATATTCAAAACAATTAATTGAGATTTGAAATAATTTTTTAAAGTAAAAAAAATAATAAATAATAAGGAGCAACTAATAATATAAGTAATATTACTATAATACAAATTATAAATCCTCCATTAAATAATAAAATATAACAATCATCACATTTAGCTGATTTCCTTGCATTTTCATATCCAAAATAATCAAAACCTATTCCTAATTTTTCTTTAAATGATAATTATGAATATGTTTTATATCTTGACAAATTGTTATTATAAGATTAAAATTTATATGTTACTTGTTTTATTGATTGTAAATATATATTTTAAAATCTCATATATAAAATTTTTGTAATGATGAATTTAAATAATAAAAATATCATATAAACAAATTTTTATTAATTTTATTTTTAAAAATAAAACTGTAAATAATTATTTATGATTTTTTTAAATAAATAAATTAATTAAATTTAATATTTTATGAAACATATTAGGTATTTAAAAAATAGAGTATTCCAACACGCATATACATAATTATATATTCTTATATCAAAAATTAGATCACTAATTTTAATGATAACTTTTTTTGGGATTTAATATTACATTAATTATATGTCTATTGATAGTTTTTATTGATAATTAATTATAGAGAATTTAAGATAAAATTTAATAAATTTATAGAAAAACAAAAATCTTTTTCATAAGAAATACTCATATAAATTAATAATAATAAACTTATTTAAAAAATTTTTAAATTATTTTTTTTATTTATAATCCATTTATTTTTCCCAATTTAAAAAAACTATTTAAATATCATTTTAAGAATCTTCATTTGGAGTTACATTTTTCATTCCACCTCTCATTGGCATTCCCCTTCTTATTAATTGCATTACTTGACCTCTTCCTCTTAAAGGTATTCCTCCTCTTCCATTTAAAGGAGTATTTGAATTTGGAATAATTGTATTTTGATTATTACTATTATTAGAATTATTTTGAGGAGTTTGAGTATTTCTCATATTTGAATTAGTATTATTCATATTAATATTATTATTATTATTTTGAGTATTTCCAAAATGAGGTGTTTTATAAAAAGTATTTTCAGTTATATTCATTTGATTATTTTTCATATTATCATTTCGATTAAAATTATTATTTATATTATTAAAATTTCCACTTCTATTAAAATTATTATTATTATTCCTATTCAAATTATTATTCATATTATTATTTATATTATTATTTTTATAATTATTTTGCATATTGTGATAACCTTTAAATTCTCTATAATCTTCATCTTCATTTTTAATATTATTATATCTATTCCCCATATTATTATTTCCTCTCATTCCTCTTATAAATCTTCTAATTTCTCTTCCTCTTCTTTGTTCTTTTTGATTATAATAATTATTATTATTATTAAAATTCCCATAATTATTACTATTAAAATTACTATTATTATAATTATTATGACTATGATTATTATTAAACCCGCCTCTACCTCTATAACCTCTATTTCCTCTATTACCTCTATTTCCTCTTATACCTCTAATTCCTCTTATACCTCTATTTCCTCTTAAGCCTCTTCCTCTAAAACCAGGTCTAAAACCCATTATATTAAAAACTTTTCCTCTTCCTCTTCTTAAATTATTATTATTTAAATTTATATTATTATTTCCTCTTATATTTCTGAAATCAGGAGGATTTTTTGGGTCTATATAATTAGTTTCTAATTCATTTATATTTCTTGGAGGAGTAAAACCTTCAATTTCTTTTAATGTTAATATTGCATCCATACAAGGTAATTTTATTTCTTTATTTGGTTCTTTATTATTTGTATAACTAGTTGAGTAGATTTTTTCTTTTACATATAATCCTAAAATTTTTCTTTTAAGAATGTCTATTATTGCTATTAATTTTGATGTTCCTTTTGCTCTTGATTTTAAAATAACATTTGGATATTTTTTATATATTAAAAAGAATATTATTTTATCAATTAAATTTTTTATTTCAAAACCTTTTAAATCACTTCTTACTCCAATTTCATTATATTTTAATTTTGGAATTGGTATTATTGGTTGTAATGATGAACCATGATTATTAATATCCATATATATTCAAAAAAAATTATTTTTTTTAATTTAAACAAATTTAAATAATATTATGTATTAAAAAAATCTACTTCAAAAATTAATAATTCACTATTTAAATATATAAATAAAAAACAATTTAAATTTTAAATTAATATTATTATTTGTTTAATATTTTCTTTTTCTCTTTTAAATTTTCTTTTTCTTTTTTTTTCCTTTCACCAAAAATTTTTCTATACCATTTAAATATATATCTCCCTTTAATAAAATAAAGTTCACTTAAAAATGATTTTTTAATAATACCACTATTATCAAATAAACATTTCATCATTATAACAATAATATCATAAAATCTTGGTTTTTTATTTTTATTATATTTTTTTTTATTTGTAATATATTTCCAAAATCTAAAATATTGTCTGAATAAATTATAAAAAATTAATCTTTTCATTTTTTGTTTTTTATCTTCTTTTATAAGTGCATCAATTAAATTATTTTCTTCAATAAAACTATCATAACCTCTTTCACTTAATATATTTGGTTGAGCTGGAACTTCAATTATATTTCCAGTTACTTCATCAAAGAATTTTTTTACTACTCTTATTTGTTTATATTTCATTGATTTATTTAATGATTCATTATTTATAAAATGTAATTTTCTATGTCTTTTTCTTTCATTTCTTTCTAATTTTTTTAATATTTTCATTTTTGATTTTGATTCACTTCTTGCTAAAATTTTTCTAACTTTTTTTGGTTTTGGTATTGATTCTAATTTCATATTTTTAATATTTTTTCTATTTTCTTCAAATGAATTATTTATATTATTTGATGTTGGATTTTTATTAAAATCATTAAATGAATCACTAAATACTTCAATTTCATAAAAATTTTTTTCTATTTCAAAATCTATTTCTTTATGAATTGTTAAATTATTAAATTTTTCATTTCTTATTGAAGATGAACTTTCAATTTTTTTTGATTTTACTCTTTTTTTTAATTTAGTATCTTTATCTTTTAGTTTAGTTTCTTTATCTTTTAATTTAGTTTCTTTTCCATTTAATTTAGTTTCTTTTCCATTTAATTTAGTATCTGTAAGTTCTTTTGTTTTTGAGTCTTTTTCTTTTTCAACTTTTTTTATTTTTAATTCTTTACTTTTTGTTTTTGTTTTATCAAAAATGTTATTACTTTTTCTCTTTTTTAATCCTCCTTTTACTTTTATTTTATACATTTCAAAATAATATTTCAAGATTTTTAAATCTTCTTTTTTAAATTTCTTTGATAAGTTGTATTTTATTCTTTTTTTTGTTATATGATTCTTAATTTGATTTATAAAATATTTACAATTAAATGAATATATATTATGAGATAATATTTTCATTAAAATTAAAGGTAATTTAATCCATAAAAATTGTTTTTTTTTATCTCCATAATATTGAATATCTATAATTGGATTACTAATTTCTAAATTTTTTTTAATAGGTAGATATATAATTTGTTTATCTTTTAAAGTATCCATTTGAATTTTTTGAAAAGAAGAAATTTTATTTCTTTTAATTTGCAAATCAAAGTTATTTATTTCATAATTTAAATTGAATACAACATTTTTTTTATTAGATTCATACATAAAATTAAAATTACTTATTTTAGTATAAAATCCATTTAAACTGAATTTCCTTTTTTTAGAAGGTTTATAAGCATAAAATATATCTATTTCATTACTTATAATTAAATTTGAATTATTTTTAGAAATTTTATCTTCTGAATAAAAATAACTAATTTCTTGATCTTTTATAAAATTAACTTCAAGTTGTTTAAATGATGAAATATTAGTAGAATAAATATGAAAATTATTTACTTTATTACATATTTTAAATGAATTATCTTTTTGACTTTTATCAATAGAAGGTTGAAATATAATTTCTCTTTCTTTTGATTTATCCATTTCAAATATTTTAAATCCTTTTTTCTCATTTTTAATATAAAAATTATTTACTTTATAACTTATTTTTAGTATATCATTTTTATTATGTTTATTTAATGATGGTTTTGTGATTTCTGTATTATTTGGAATTTCAACATCAATTTCATTAAATAAAGAAATTTTATCTGATTTTATATGGAAATCATTTATTTCTTTACTATTATCAAGAGAATTAAATTTTGAATTTTTATTTTTTGATGGATCAAAAAGAAAATCACTATTATTTTCAAAATCATTATCATTAAAAGAAGAATATTTTTCAGATTTAATTTGGAAATCATTTACATTTTTACTTATAATAATTTTATTATTATTCTTTTTTTGTAATCCACTATAATTAAAAGAATTTTCTTGAGAATATTTAAAATTTGTAAAAGTTGTGATTGTATTAATATTTATATTTTGATTAAATATATCTAATTTTTTTGTATTAGAAATTAATTTTGGTGAATAATGTTTATTATTTATTAATTTATTATTTGGTAAAAAATAATTACTTTCTAAATTTATTGATAATGAAGATTTATTTAATTTCTTTTGTAAACTTGGTTTATGATAATTTAAATTTTTTTTAATCTTTTTTAAAATATTATCTCTTGTTTTATTTTTAAAATTCTTGATAAATTTTTTTTTTTTTCTTTTTAATTTTTGATTTAAACATTTAATTAAATTCCCAATTTTATTAACTTTTTCATAATACAATTTTTTTTCTTTATTTTTAAATAATTTTTTATACCATTTTTGTATTTTAATAATTTTTTCTTCATAAATTTTATTTTCAGAATCAAAATTTTTTTTTTTATTTTGATTTAAAGTAAGATTAACAACACCACCTTTATACAAACTAGTATTCAAACTATTTACAACATTAAAAAGTTCAGGTTCAGTATTAAATTTTCCAGTTTTTCTACCATCATCAAAGCTAATATCAGTAGATTTACTTTTAATTTTTGATTCACTTTTAAAATTATTTTTTTCAATTCTAATAGAATTTTCAATATCAGAATTACATAAAAAATCTCTTTTTATAACTTTTAATTTTTTTTTAGAATTTAAAATTGGAGGAGGAGTTTTCATTATATATCTACTTAATTTCCCATCTTGTTTTTTTATTGGTTTTGGTTTTGATATTTTTTCTATTATTGATGATGATGATTCACCAAATAAATTTTCTATTGCACCATCATTTGTAGAATATTTAATTAATATTTTTTTTTCTATTGGTTTTATTGCTGGAATTTTCTTTTTTATATATGGAGGATATAAATATGAATAATTGTTGTTTGTTTTTTTTGTGCTTTTTGTTTCTATATATTTTATATTATCTCTTGTTTTTATGTTATTAACTTTTTTTGATTCTGTAAATTTCATTGTTGCTCTTTTTTGATTTAATGGAATATATTTATTATTGTTTAAATTAAATTTTTTTGATGATATAAAATTTAATAAAGTTGGGTTTATTTTTTTTAATGGTGATGAATCATCCTTTTTTGAAATTGGAATATCTATTGTTTGATTTAATTTTAAAGATTTTTTGATTGTTTTATTATTCATTTTATTTAATTTTTATTATTGGTATATTTTGATTAATTAATTTTTATTTTTTTTTTTGTATTTCAGTATGAATTTTATTCTATCTAATTCATTGTCAAAAAAGAAATTTAGTAGGTTTGATAAGAATAAAAAAAAAACACAAAATCTATTTTTTAATTATAATAGTTATTATTCAAATAAAAATATTTTAACATCAGTCAATAAAACTTTTGAAAAGGACATTTTAAAAAAAAATTATTCAACATCTAATAATAAATATAAAATAAATTATTTCGAAAAGAAATCTGAAAAAATTCCAAATTATATTTTTGAAATTATTAAAATAGAAAATAGCAATTTTCAAATTTCAAATGAAATAATATCAGAGGAAAAAATAAATTCAATAATAAATAATTTACAATTTGGAATTTTAATGTTGGGGAATGGAAAATTTATGATAAATTCAAACTTAAAATATGAAAATGAAATAAAATCTAAATGTATTAATAAAATTAATAATTGTAAAAGTGAAAAAAAAATTATTAAAATAGTTGATTATTCAATAATTAAAAATAAAAGTAAAGGAGTAAAAAAAATAAGTTCGCAATTAAATATTAATTCTAATCAAAAAGAAATTATTAATAAAAAATTAGATTTTTCTCCAAAAATATTTCCAAAAGCATTTGATATTGAAACAAAAATTTTATATTCAAAAAATTATAATATTGAATTTGAGAATAATTTATTTAATAAAAAAGATAAAACTTTAAATGATAATTTATCAAGTGTTAGAACATATGCAAATACATTATCATTAATAACAAATAGAACAAAAATAATTAAAAATGAGAAAAAAAATGATACAATAAATAAGTCAACTAAAAATAAATGTCATTCACCAAAATATTTCAATTTTAAATATTTTGAAGAAAGTTCACCAAGAATTAAAAAAAATAATTCGACATATATAAATAAATTTATATTAAAGAAAAAGAAATAAAAAAAATAAATATCAAAAGCAAAAAAATGAATAAGATAATGAAAACATAATTATTTGTATTATATATGTTAATTATATTTGTAAAAAAAAGAATAAAAATAATTAATTTTTACATTTACTTAATTTTCTCTAGAAATAAATAAAGATTTATAAATCTTTTAATTAAAATTATTTTCCATAATAAAAAAATAATTATAGAAAATTAATAAAATTTAAAAAATAAATTTATTATTTTAAAATATATTTTCATTTTTTACTCTTCATTATTATTTTCATTATTATCAATATCCTGTTCAATATTTCGACCAAACAAATGGGAACTTTGATATTTTTCAGCAAGTTCCTCTTTTTCAAAATATTCAAATACTTGTGATTGGAAAATACTTTTTTTTTCTTCTTCTTCTTTCTTTTCTTCTTCTTCTTTCTTTTCTTCTTCTTCTTTCTTTTCTTCTTCTTCATCTTCTTTTGCTAAATCATCTAATTTTTCTAATTCTTCATTAATTTTCTTATTTTCATTTTCTACTTCTTCAATTTTTACTTCTTCACCTTCAATATTTTCTAGATTATTTTCATTAATTTTATTTTCTTCATCATCATCTTTGGCCAAATCATCTATTTTCCCTAATTCTTCATTAATTTTTTGTTTTTTTAATTCATCTGTTTCTTTTTCCTCATTTTCTTCATATTCTATTCTTTCAGCTTCTTCACCTGGAATATTCATTAATTCTGCTTCTTTTACTTCTTCTTTTTCTTCTTCTTTTTCTTCTTCTTTTACTTCTTCTTTTACTTCTTCTTTTACTTCTTCTTTTACTTCTTCTTTTAATTCTTCTTTTACTTCTTCTTTTACTTCTTCTTTTACTTCTTCTTTTACTTCTTCTTTTTCTTCTTCTTCTTCTTCATCATCATCTTCATTTTCTTCTTCTTCAATACAATATTTTTCATATTCATTTAATTTATCATTAAATTCATCAGAATCCATCATTTGTATTTCATTTTCTTCATTTTCATTATCTTCATTTGATTTCTTTTTTTTTGAACTTTTTAATGCTGCTGTATTATAAAATATTTTTTCATATTCATTTATTTTTTTTAATTCTTCTTTTTTTTCATCTAAATCTCCTTTGAAATTATGACCAAGACTAATTTTATTTTTCTTTAGTTTCGTTGTAGTAAACATACTTGTTTGATTTTCGAAATAAAAATCTTCTTGCATTAAAATATATAAACATTCATCTATTTGTTTTCTTAATTCTGGTTCTATTGGTACTGTTAAATATACTTTTTTGTTTTTTTTTTCATTTTCTTTTTTATCTTTTTTCTTTTCTTTTTCTTTTTCTTCTTCTTTTTTTTCTTTTTCTTTTTTATCTTCATTTTTATTTTTTTGTGTTTGATTATATTTATTTGAAGTTTTATCATTTTTATCATCTTTATTATAATTGTCTTCATTATCATCTTCATCTTCTTCTTCTTTATTATTATTATCTTTATTTTTATTTATTTCATTTTTTTTTGGTTTATAATGATTATATTCATCTTCATTATTAAGATTATCCATTTTACCTAAATTTCCCATATTTTTTTTTATTCTTTCAAGTTTTAAATCAAATTCATCTCTTTCATCTTCTTCTTTTAAATTATTTTTATCATATGAATTTTCTTCATTATATTCCATTTCATTATTTTTATTATCAAATTTTTCAAATTCTTTTGTAAGTGTATTATATTGTTGCTTTATTTCATCTAATGAATAATCTTCATATTCATCTTTTTTATTATTGCTTTTTTTATATGTTTTATCTTCAAATTTATCATTTAATTCTTGAAAATTTTTTTCAATTTTATCTAATTCTGATAAATTATCTTGATTTTTTATTTCATCTAATTCAGCTTCTTCTTCTTCTTCTTCTTCATTTTTATTTATTTCTGTAACTTTTACTTTTTCACCTTCTATTTCTTTTAATTCAACTTCTTTTTTTTTTTTCTTCTTTTTCTTTTTGTTTTTTTTATTTTCTTCATTTTCGTCTTCAGCAATATTTAATAAGAAAGGATCATTTCCTTCTTCTTTGAAATTAAATTCATTTTTTAAATGACAAGTATTTAAAAAGTCCAAATCATTTTTCATTTTTGTTAAATAAAATCTATCATATGCATAATTATCATCTAAAATATCCATATTAAATTTTCCACTTGTAATTTGATAATTATATTCTTTTCTAAATTTATTTATTTCTTTTACAACATTAACAGATTGAATTCTTAAATTTTTTAAACATGTAATAGCATCATTTAGAATTTTATTATGATTTATTTCATAAGCATTTTTAATTTGTTCTTTTTTTTTATTTTTATTATCATTTTCATTTTCAGAAATATCTGAATTATTATTTTCTAATTCATTCTTTATTGTTTTTATTTGTTCATCTAAAAATTGTTTATATGTTAAATTCTCCATATTTTTATAATCTTTACTATCATTTTCTTCCAAATAAGCTCTTTTATTTTCATTTTCTTCTTTTTTTTTATTTTCTTTTTCTCTTTTTTTTCTGTTTTTTTCAATTTCTTTTTTATTTAAATAATAATAATTATCTAAATTTTTAATATTTTCAATTTCTTTTTCTCTTTCACTAATTGCTTTTTTTAAATTCAATAATCCTTTTTTAAAATTTTTCAATTGTGTTTTTTCATTATCAATTAATTCTAAAAGTTCTTTTTCTGCATTTTGTTTTTGTTCTATATCATCTTCATTCTCATAATTTTTAATTTCAGACATTAAAGTATTTATACTATGCTCAAATGTCTTTTGAAATTCTTTAGTCACTCCAAAATCTTTCCATGTTTTTTTAAGTGATTCAATTTTATTCTTTTGTTCATTATTAAATTTATCTTCTTCTTTATTTATAGATTTTGATGAATAAAAAATTTTTCCTTTATTTCTATTTTCTAATTTTTTTTTATTAAATTCTTGAGTACTCATTTTAAGATCATTAGATTTAGTAAAATTTAATTCATTTTGTGATTGACTTGCATCAATTTGGTATTTTTCTTTAGGTTTAAATTTATATTTAATTGTATTATTTTGAGAATTTCCATTTTCATTACCATATCTTTCATTCCAATTAGATTGAGTTCTACTATATAAATTATCTTGATTTTCATTAGTTCTATTAAAAGTACTATATCCTTTACTTAGATTTGAATTTGTATATTGTGCTCTTTTGTTACCATATTTTTTCTTTTCTTCTTCTTGTTTTAGTAAATCTTTAAAATATCCTCTTTTAATATTTCTTAAACTTAAATTTAAATATCTATCTTCTTTATCTGCAAATGCATCAAATTTTGGAATTTTTTCTAAATAAAATCTATTATCCCAATTTCTTTCTCTAATTTTTGCAATTTCCTCTTTTTTATCTCTTAAATAATCAAATCTACTCATTTTTTCAATTAGTTATAATTTTATTAAATAAAAATTAAAAACTTTGATGTATAGAAAGAATAAAACAAAAAAATTAAAAAAAACTTTATTAAAAAATTAAACATAAAAAAAATAAGATTTTATTAAATAAAAAAAATTAATGTTTTTTTTTCTTATGTCTAGTGTATTCTTCATATCTAGTACCAGGTTTAACAGGAGTAACATCTCTTCTTTTGACATTATTAACATAAGGAGAAAAAGTCATAGGACTATAACCAGTTGTTGAAATACTACAACCAACATCACAAGCCCAACAAGTTCCATCAGGATAATATATAATTTTATTATATTTTTTTTCTCTACTTCCTGAACCTGTTCTATTACTTTTTAATTTATTATATGGATTTGATGGACTTAATTTTCTATATTTTTCATTTTGATTTGGGGAAGATGAATGATTTTTTCTTTCTTGAATTTGATTATATGGAGTGTTTAAATTGTTATTATTTATAATATTATCTTTTAGATAATTTTGAATATATGGTATTGATGATGATAGGAATTTTGGATTTTTTTTTTGTTCATTTAATTCAATATTGTTACTTTGTGGGGCATTTGTATATGGAATATTTGGTTCATTTGTATAATTGTTATTTGAGTTTAATGTGTTTGATAAAGGATTGTTGTTTTCATTTTGTGGATATTGATTTAAATTATTTAAAATTGTTTTATTTGGATTTAAAGGATCATTTATATTAGTAATTTGATTAGGAATTTGATTTGTATATGGTTCATTATTATATTGATTAGGAATTATATTTTTATAAGGTTCATTCATATTATTAAATTGATTTGGTACATTTATATTATCTAAATAATTATTTGGATATTTCATATAATTTTTTGAAGGGTCTTGATTATCTTTATTATTTGAATTAAAAGTTTGATTGAAAGGAGAACTTAAACTAGATAACATAGGATTTTCTTTATCTCTACTATTTAAATTATTTAATTTATATGGTTGTTTATCATTTAAATATGGTTTTTCAGTTTCTGGGTCAATTTTACTATTTAACTGTTGATTATTTGGTATTTGATTATCTTTTATTAAATTTTGAAAAGAATTTGGTAAAATATCATCATTTGGATTTTTATCTTTTATTGGACTTTTATTATCAGATATAGGTAAATTATTTGAATTTTGATAAGGTTTTTTAATTACACTTTTTGGTCTTTTTTTTAATTCATTTGATTGATTTAAATTAACTTTATTATCTTTTGGAATATGATTATCTCTACTAATTGGATAATTTGGAATAAATTTATCTTGATTTCCTTTTAGTTGTTTTTCTTTTTTATTCTGAGGTTTTTTATTAGGACTTAATTTCTTTTTCCCTTTACTTCTTAATTTATCATTAGGATTTATTTTTTTATTTAATTGATTTGATTCATAAGGATTTGAATTTAAAGTATTTTTTTTTCTATCATAATTAGGATTTATTCCTTGATTCTCATTATTTAAAGATCCTGATAAATTATAATTATCTGGTTTATAATCTTTTCCACTTTGATAAGAATTTGATAATGGATCTTGATAATTGCTTCTTATAGTATTATTAAATTCATTTGGTATATTATTTCTAATAGAACTACTCATTTGTTCATATGGTATATTTGAACTATTATTTAAATTATTATTTGGATTTTCAATATTGGTTTTTGGTGAATAAATATTATTTTTATTTTCATTTATAGGATTTATATTATTATCAAATTGATAATTGTCTTTAAGTGAATATTTATTTGGTAATTTATTTTTATCTATTTCATATGTTTGATAAGGTCTCATTATATTATTATTTGGATATAAATTATTAGGATTTTTATTTAAGGAATTATCTAAATTACTTTTTTTCATATTATTAACAAAAGTATTATTTTTTAATATATTATCCAAAAAATCTTTTTGCTCATTTATCATATTATCAAATTCTAATTTCCTTTGTGAATAATAATCAACTCCACCTTTTAATTTTCCTTCTGGATTATTAATATTTTTTGATAAAGGAAATAAAATATTAGTAAAAGTCTTATCTAACATATCAATCAATTTTCCATTATCTAATTTTAATTTATCAACATCAACCTCATTATTTAAATTATTTTTAAACATTCCTTTTTCTTTTTCTAATTGTTTTATATAATTATCAGCATAATAATTTTCATTTTTATTCCTAATAAAATCATTAGTTAACTGTTGATTTGTATTTTTTAATTGAGAAACTTGATTTAAAAGATTATTACAATCACATTGACAAATAATTTTTTTATGACATTCACAATTACAATTTTTATTTCTTAATATATCATCAAAAGAATTTTTAGAATTTAATAAATATTTATCTGAACTTGAAAATGAAGTTGATAAATCAATTGGTGAATAATTATTCAATTGTTGCTTAGTAAATTCACTTTGGAAAGGAAATGATATTTGATTTTCAAAATTATTTGGTGATGAAATGTATTGTACTCTAGAAATATTTGTAAAAGGTTCCATTTCATAAGTTTTATAATCCATTTGGTAACAATTTTTATATGACATTTATTAATTTTTTTATTAATTTTATTTAAAATAATTATAAATTTAAATTGATATTCTAAAAAAATAAATTTAAAAATAAAAATTTTATCAATTTTGAGATATAAAATAGAAAAGGCAAAAAATTATAAAAAAATGAACAGCAGTAGTAGACTCGTTAGAAAAAGATTTAAATGTTTAAAATGTAAACATAATGAAAGTCAATTAGTAAACACAATGCAATTTAATATTAAATGTTCAAATTGTGGAGGATTATTAAACGAAATTTCAGAAAATGAATATAAACTTTTAAAAAAAAGGAATAAACAAGAAGGAGAAAAAAATAATAATGAACCAATTCGTCCTGATAAAAATATTTTTCATAATTATTCAAATGTTTATAATAGGCCACCCTCACATAAAAAAACTCAAAATTCAAATAATAATATAAATACTAATTCAAGTATGAATAATAGTCGATATAATAATTTCAGAAAATCAAATCATAGAAATTCAAATGCTAATATTCCAAGAATGAATAGAGAAAGAGAAAGGGAAAGGGAAAGAGAAATAGAAAGGGAAAAAGAAAGGGAAAGAGAAAGGGAAAGAGAAAGAGAAAGAGAAAAAGAAAGGGAAGAAAGAGAAAATCAAAGAAGAAGATTTCAATCACAAAATCATTATGGTAATAATAATAATTATGCAAGAAATGAAAGATATGATAATAATGGAAATGAAAATAATAATAGAGAAGAACGTCAAAGTCGTTTTGCAAATAATATTTTTTCGAACTTTTTTAATTTTGGTAATTCAAATAATGAAAATGAAAATAATAATTTTAGACAAAATCAACGTTTTAGAGAAAGAAGTGTAGATCCAAATCAAAGACGAAATATGTTATTTGGAAATTTATTTAGTAATTTATTTGGTTTAATGACTGGATTAGGTTCTCCAATAATGTTATCTCAACCACAAATTATTTCATTCCAATCAGATGGTGGTCCTGTAATTATAAGAGTTTTAAGACAAAATGTTGATAATGATGTTTTTGATCAAAGTTTCTTAAATTTTGGTTCTAATTTCAATGGTAATTTCAGAGATAATTATTCTTCTAATTTTAGAAGTAATTTAGGAAATTTCTTTGCTCAATTAATTGAAATTGTTAGGAGGAATAGAGAAGAAGCTGAAAGGAATAAACATCCTCCTACTAAAAAAGAAGCTTTAGATAAATTAAAAAGATTTCCAATGACTGAAAAATATTGTAAAAAAGATAATAAAGGAAAATTGGAATTACCTCAATGTTGTATTTGCTTAACTGATATTGGGAAAGGAGAAGAAACTGTTCTTTTACCTTGTGGCCATATGTTTCATTGGCAATGTTGTTTAACTTGGCTTAAATCAAAGAATACATGTCCAGTTTGTAGATTTGAATTACCTGGTGAGAGAAGTTAAATGAATTTTTTTATATTATAATCAATAAAATAAATATGTTTTTGTCTTATATAATTAATTTATATTTGGAATATATTAGATATAATTAATTTTAAAATTTATTTTTAATGATGACTAAAATATTTAAAATTTAAAAATATTTTTGAAATATATAATTAATATAAAAAAAACAACTATAAATATTTTTATATAGAAAATGAATGTTAATATTGAACAAGATGCAGCAGATTTACGAAAAGCAATGAAAGGAATGGGAACAGATGAAGATGCAATAATAAAAATAGTAGCAAATAGAACAAATGCACAACGTCAACAAATAAAAGAATCATTCAATAAACAATTTAATCGTGATTTAATAAAAGATTTAAAAAGTGAATTGAGAGGAAAATTAGAAGATGTAGTAATAGGATTATTCCAAACTCAAGTTGAATATGATTGTGATCAATTAAAAAAAGCAATGAAAGGTTCAGGAACAGATGAAAGTACTTTAATAGAAATAATAGCAACAAGACCAAATTGGTATATTCAACAAATACATAAAAAATATAGAGAAATGTTTGGTAAGGAATTAGTATCAGATATTAGTAATGAATTATCAGGTGAATTAAAAGAATTAATGCTTTCTTTATTACAAGGAGCAAGAGATGATTCATATCAAGTTGATCCTACAGCTTGTGCTCAAAAAGCACAAGAATTATATAAAGCAGGTGAAGGAAAAATAGGAACTAATGAAAAAGTATTTTATGATATATTAATTAAAAGTAATCCAGGTGAAATAGTAAAAATAAATGAAGAATATAGTAAATTATCAAAAAAAACTTTAATTAAAGCAATTGAAAGTGAATTTTCTGGTAAAATTAAAACATTATTAAAAACTGCAGTTTATGGTATTGTTAATCCTTCAGAATATTTTGCAACTAGAGTAAAAGATGCTATTAAAGGCTCTGGAACTAATGATAAATTACTTATGAGAATTCTTATTTCTAGAGACGAAATTGATATGCCTCAAATTAAGGAAGCTTATAAAAGATTATATGGTAAAGATATGGTAAATGATATTAAAAATGATTTATCTGGTGATTATAAGAAAATGATGATTGAGTTATGTTCTCATTAATTTAAGGTAAAAAATATATAATAAATTTTTTATTAATGAAAAATTATAAAAATTTGGTTTTTTTTATTTTTTATTTTATTTTTTAATTCTTTTTGGTAAATTTGAATTTGTTAAAGGTTTTCTACTTGCCATTGGTAAAAATGCATTACTTGCCATTACTTTTATTTCTTCATTATTTCCAAATACATTAAGGGCATCTTGTACTTTTTCTTCTCCTGTTTTTTCTTTTTTTTCTTTTGATTCTATTAAATTTGAACTTTCATTATTTTCAGATGATTTAATTATATTTTTTTCATTATCATTTTTAATTTCATTTTCATAACGTTGATTTTCAGTAAATTTTTTAGAATTCATTAAAACATTATTTTGATTTTCTTTTAATTTATTACTTTCTATTAATTTATTCTCTAATTTTCTTTTCCTAATTTGTTCTAAACCACCAATATCATTTTTTTTTCTAATTGCTTTATTTCTTTCTTCAATAATTTTTTCATTTTCTTCTTTATTTTTTTCATCAAATCTTTTTCTTGAAGATGAATAAGAAGTACTTACAAAATTTTTATTTTTATGAAATGATTGAGATACTTTATTACTATTATTTAATTGTATATCTTTCTTGACTTTATTATCTTCAATTGGAGAATTTACATTAACATGAATATCATTTTCTTTAATTTCATCATCTTTTTTAATAATATTATTATCTTTTTCACTTATAGTGTCTCCACTTGTACTATTTTTAATAGAAGAATTTTTGACTTCTTTTTCTTTTATTTTCTCTTCTTCTATTTTTCTCTTTTGTAATTGATAATAATATTTATTTTTATTCTTCCTCATAATTTCTAAAACTGATTCTTTTCTTATAGTTGGTGATAGTGCATCAACCCAATTTTGTCTTGAATTTCTTATATATGGATTACCATTTGGATTATTATAAAATCCTTTCATTTCTTCTTTAGTTGTTAAATTTTTTTTTATAATTTTTGTATGATAAATAAAAAGTCCAGTAGTAAAACTCATACTTAAACCAATATAAATCATTAAAAATAATGAAACAACAACACTACAAAAAGCAGCTTTTACTTTACTTTTATATTGAAAATTAGACTCTTTTTTATATTCTTTAACATCATCAGACATTGATTTACATAAATGAATAAAAGAAAATAATCCCATAAAAAATTGAAGTAAATTTAAAAAAACTAAAAAACCATAAAAATAAGGATAATTTCTTTTCCCAATACAATTACCTAACCAAGAGCAATGATGATCAAATTTTTCAACACAATTATTACACAAAGAACAATGAGTACTTCTCTCAGGTCTAATAATATTACAAGTTTCGCATATTTTAAAATTATGAAAATAACCTCTATAACTAATTAATATTTTTTTTCTATTTCTTTGATATTTAGGCTCAATTACATTTGGATCACCTCTAAAAATAATTCCAGCATCAGAATGAGAAGTATAAAATAAACAAATTGATGCTAAAACAAAAAGAATTGATATCAAAATTGGAAAAATTGGAGTAATTTTTTCACTTAATGACTAAAAATATATTTTAAAGATTAATTTATTTTTTATATTGTACTTTTGATTCAAATATTATAAAAAGAAGATATGGGAATAACATTGATGAAAATGTTGTTAAGGCTGGTTTAAAACTTTGTGGTCCTGAAATTAAATGGTAGTTGAATAAAAAAAAGTTATGACCTTCCCATGTGTCGAAATAAGGTATTACCTAGACTTTTTTAATAATTTAGGAAAATTACTTTTTTTAAATCTTGTTCATCTTTATTATATTCTTTGAATTCATTATTTTCATTTATTGTACTATCATTTAACATTTATATATTTTATTTAATAAAAAAATTTATTAAATTAAAATTTTAAAAATTAAATTTGGATTATTAAATACTATTTTTACTTAAATGTAAAAATCTATTTTTAATTTTATTTATATTTTTTTTAATAATTAATTTTAATATTAATATATATTTAATTCATATTTTTTATTATATTATTTAAATTATTTAATTCTTGTTCTTTTTCAGATTTTCTTTGGAAAAAAATTAATCCTTCTTCTTTTAATATATTTTC
>Ga0256407_10004393_pt1 | contig 23592 bp, 18 predicted proteins | sample RumenRJG_04DNA_FD_193489 | JGI IMG/M metagenome (GOLD analysis project Ga0256407, IMG submission 193489) | Bovine rumen microbial communities from Lethbridge, Alberta, Canada - RJG_04 | ecosystem: Host-associated > Mammals > Digestive system > Stomach > Rumen | place: Canada: Alberta... | reverse complement strand
AGGAGTGAGAGAGATCGGTCGATGTTATCTAAATCTAAAGTACACGCTTTATATTGTGGCTCAACAAATTCTGGACAATATAATTTGCCATAATATACGCCATCTGATTGCAAAGATTGTTCAGTTACCTCTCCATATTCTGTCGTATACAAAGTATAATCTTTCGGCCAATATAACCATGGACTACCATTCTCATCTGCAACAGCAAAACAGGCCGGCTTATCAGACAAGAATAACTGTTCAATACCAGCTACATCGCTCATTAAACCCGCATTAATGGCTTCGGCGTTAATAATATTTTGATTATCTTGCTCATATTGTTCACCATAGCGAGTTAAATATTGTTTTTGTTGTACAATAAGACGCCCATTAATGATACGAAGTTGATTATATAACATTTCTTGAATTTGCTCAACTTCAATAGGCAATAATAAGTGGTTAGATTGAAAAAAGGAATAATCGATCAATTTATTTTCTAACCAAGGGGTATAAGCCGCCTCTCGATTAAACTGTTTATTATTAGTGTGATCAGTATACAAATTAGGATAATATTTAGTTTGTAGCCAATCATCTGATAGTATCCACGCCATTACTTCGTTGGGTAATGACGGTACTAAAGTAATTTCTTGATTATTAATATCTTTTGGCCCTGTTACATTCAAAACAGTAACTAAGTTTTGCGCCGAACCTTTAATAGCGAATTGTTGTAAATTGTTATTGGGGTTGAAATAATAACCATTAAAAATAATATTATGTTTAGGCGCAAACCAAAAATTATGGTTACTATAATCAACCATAATCATCAATTCGTTTTCGGCGGCAAGTTGTTTTAAGGCATTATAAGCCGAGCTATCGGAACACTCAAAAGATACCCACTGATTTAACGTATATTCTTCACCATTGGCATTTCTCCAGTACTCTTCACCATCTATATTTGTGTTAAATACATACTGTTTTTGAGCATTGGTAAGAGAGATATTAATCCATTCACGATTGGCTTGGTTAATAGGGATATAGCCCCAGCGCAAATTATTCTCTTGAATAATTTGGTGCGCCCATGCGTCGATGGGCTTGGCACCGAAATATGAGGGGTCTGTCGTATCACCAGTGATAGTGTAGCCGATACCTATTTTACTAGTTTCAAACTGGAAATAGTCTTGTGCAGAGAAACTAAGTTGTAAGTTTTCGGCTAAAAATTGATAATTAATATCTGTAACGGCAAAATCATAACGATGTCCATTATGCAAACATTTAATGATTGACCCGTAAGTAATAGACACTGTAGGAGTATTTACAACTTTTTGGGACCCTTCATATAAATATTTAAGCATAGAAAAATCTAATGTAGAGCCGTCTACATTAAGATTTAAGTGCTCATCAAAAGTGAGCCCGGCCGTCTTGCCATTCAACGTATCGTAATCGGTCAAAACGGTGCTTCCATGTTGATTAATTAAAGTTAAACTGAACTGTGCCATTACCAAAACTCCACTACAGCATTGGGCGGAAAATTAAAATTAGGAAAAGTTAACGCGAACTCATAATCACTTAGTCGTTCATTCCATTTACGCTGAATAGTTACTGGTACATGAGCAATTAGTTGATTGTCAAGTAATATACGTCCCATTACAGCATCGGTAGTATATGCTAAATCGATATTTCCATATTCGCCGCGAAATCGAATATCAGTAGAGTGACATGTGTATTGAAAGTGATTATCAACTTGTTGAATTTGAGTATCATTTAAAGCAATAGCCTTCCTGGTTGTCATACCCCACATACTAGGACGGACTGTGCACGGTACCCCTGCAGTACTATTTAGAATAAAAGATTGCGTGACATCATCATAAATATAATATCGAACCGAGGATGTTAAGACTAAGCAATCCTTTAACATCGACTCGGGATGTAAATTGCGTACACGCCCTACCCAATCTCCAATATTAATGCCGTAATCTGGGTTCTTCGTGGTGGCGGCATAATATTCATGCAACTTTAATGAAGGTCCATCAACTTCGGTCCAGGGACGTAGTAATTTACGATATTTTTGAGACTCGTCTACTAATTGATCAATGTAAAAATAGTTCGCGTTTAAAATTGGAGCCGCCGTAGACCAATCGAGCGCGAAATTATCCTTAGACTTACTAAGAATTTTATTTTGTACTAAAGCTTGTGGAAACATAAGTGTTAATTAAGATAATATGCAGTACCAGCAGGTGTTCCCGTTGGAATTGTAAAAGCCGTTCCAGGTTTATAATCAGGGAAGAATATTTCTTCCTGGTTAATATAGAAACGACAATCACTATATGCGGGAATAGTAGTACCACTTACAAAAGATCGTGTAGCGGCAGATAGTCCTGATATTGGAATATTACGTAAACCCAATTCTACTTCAACGGTAGCTGTAGGCTCGGTGGCGGCTACAAAAGTAATAGTAGGCTCTGCATATGATGATGGTACCATATATCTTGGTTCTACGCCCGGTAGATATAAACTTTGATTATTAGGCAGTTTAACAATAAAATCACCATTTTTAACATCATATGTGCTCATCCATTTGAACACAATCGCTGAAGTGTTAGAACATTGAATATAAACGCCAGCATAATTAGCTAAAGTGTTCCAACAGGTTGAGACAAAATTTTGTAAATTAGTGTCTTGAATTGTAGATGAAATAGCCCCTTCTTGGATTGGATTTTGGGCTTGAAAAATGGTACTAATTTTTAACAAATCCAAATAAGAAAGAGAAATGTTAAGCTCTTTAATACGTTCAGTCAATACTTGAAAATTATGATTAATAGTAGTAATAATTTCTGAATCTGATTGGTCTTTTAAAATAGCTTGTACTGTACGATTGTTTGTTGGCATTTTGAACCTCCTTAAATCATATATTCATAAGTATCATATTCAATACCTATTTGAGCAGCGCCCTCGGTTCGTGTACCAATTGTGATCTCTAGCATTATAGTACTAGGATGGTCACTATCAATGGCGCCAGGTAAATACACATTAGCGACAGCATCTTTATGAACACAAGGAATTTGAGCGTCTCCCGAACGAAGTTGCTCAATCAACTGATTTGCGCATAAGACTGTACCATCTTCACTATTATAGTGTAGGTTAAGTGCGATATCATCGTCTAAATTTAGATTTAATGCACAAATACACGTGGAATTTTCGTATGCATCAATATCCAACTCATCAGACCGTACCCAGCCATCAGCGTCTACTGGACCAAGACTGCCATATTCACCATTACCAAAATAGTCATTATTCCAATATTGATAAACTGAAACACTGGAGGTAACATTATAAAAATGAAGCTTAAAATAAGTTGGATATGCAGACGGATTTTTTAAAACATAACGCCAATATGATCTCGTAGGCGTAAATTGATTATAAGCCTGATTTGTTAAAATCATTGGTCGCCAAAGCTTTAATGTAGTGGGGTAAACTAATTCTTCGCCGTATTTTGTTAATAATTGTAGTCCCGCATTATCGAGTAAATTTATATTCGATGCTTGATCATAATCATATTCACGGAATGGCATATAGTCAGAACCCGTTGTGCGTGAATACTCATAAAAGTCCATGGATGGGTCTTGTGGCGCATCTTCGTCACTATATTTATAAGCGCAATATGCTGAAATCGCCTCTGGGTGATATACGGTTTCAAATTGCACCGCAACTCTGCATAAGTATAAATCACACGGGCGGCCGCGATACATGGTGCGACCGGAAACGTATTTTTCCATTACGCCAATGGAAGCTAGTTTACAACTATATTTCCAATAAGGTTCGTAGTCGAAGAAAAGGTCGCTAACAATAGTGCGGTCTAACCATTTAAATGCAGCGTTTAACTCCTGTAAAGTCAATTGATAAAACACTAAGTTTAATGAAAATTTCTTTGAACTATTTTGCATACCAGTGTAGTAGGTACGAGTTTGGAACACTGGTGATACAAAATTGTTGGTGAAGTCTGGGGCACCTACAAATTCGAGGTGCCCCGTATTTTCAATAAAACAGTTGTGCGAGGAGGAGTGAACATTATTCCATGTAAAGCCGACGTAATCATCGACGTATGGATTAGCCCCGTGTACTGGAGTATTACCTTTAATAACCTCTTTTTCGGGGCCTCGCATATCAAGTCTTTGATAATTCATATCTACCTCCTTTATTTAGCTTTATAGCTAGTGCCGGTCCAACGATTGACGGTGTCTAGTAGTTGCGATACTAATTGACGCATTTGTTGTTCGCTAAGTTGTACGCGTTGTTCTTCACCAGATGTATTCATAATAGTAAATGTATTTGAAGACGTATCAACATGAGTTTCGGATATCGTGGGTGCAGTAGTCTCAGCGGCTACATTAGCGGCCGTAGTGCTAAATAGTTGATTACCTTCCGCGCCCCATTTACCTTTAAGCAAGTCACCCATTTGTTGAATAGCCAAATCTTGAGCCTCTTTAGTTTGACCACTTTGCGCAAGATAAGCAAGATACTGGAAATATGTGTTTCTGTCCATAGAATCGAGAAGAGCTTGATCATTTTCTAACTTTTTCTCAAACTGCTTTTCAATATTAGCAATTTCAATATCAATATTTTCAAGAACGGCTTGACGAGCTTCTTCTTTTTGACGTTGTGCTTCTTGTTTATCTAGTTCGCGTATTTGTCGTTGTAAATCGGCAACTTTGCGACGAGAATTGGCATCAGTGCCGGCACCAACTCTAGCGAGGGCATTAACTAAATCTTCGCGGTTTTGATTATATTCAGCAAGAGATTCGGCTTTAGCAAGGCCATCAAAATATTGCTGATAGGCTTCTTTGCGCTTATTGAGTGAATCGACGAGTGACTTTTCTTCGGCTTGATACATTTCTTTGAGTTTCTTAATTTGTTCGTTTTGTTTATTCACGACTTCGGACAAAGTTAAATCAAACATTGAATTCACATCAATGTATGTGTCACGTAAATCTTGTAAATTACGTTTAGTGGTCGCAATACGTTTGTCTAATAATTCCATTTGTTTAGTATCACCAGCATCTCTAGCTTCTGCGTATCGCTTTTCAAGATCATATAACTCAACTTCGGTAGCGGCAATTTTATCATTAACAGTATCTAATAAATCATCTTGAATTGCTTTTTTATATTCTTCTAAATATTTGGTAATGTCTTCGCCATTATAAAATGCTTCACGCGCGCCTTCGATATTAAAGAAATCTTCATTTTCATCAATAAAACGCTGACGATCGGTGGCGCTCATAGTGCCCCATTTAGCTTGAGTATCACGAATGTTATTAACACTGTTTTTAGCAGTTGTAAATTGGTCGGCAATATCCTGCATGGTAAAACTAGAGAGCATTTCCATAGCGGCCTGACGTGCAGCATGGCTCATATCTCCTAATGACGCTTCAAGTTCTTCGGCAGAAAGAACGTTATCTTTCATTGCCTTACCAAGCTCAGCAATTTTAGCCGACATTTCTTCTGGTGTCTTACCATCTTCTGCCATTTGAGATAATAATTCATTCATGGTCGTCATGGACCAATTAAACTCGTCCATGTATTTAACATTATCGCCTAATAATACACCGAGTTGAATATAAGATCCATATTGTTGCAAGAAAGCATTTCCCAGTTCTTTAGATTCAGCATTTAACTTTTCATAAATTTCGGCGGCGGCCTGTACACGTTCTACGTAATTAGAAGTATCGTCAGTTAAAGTTGTTAAAGCCTCACTAGATGAAGCTAAAATGGACGATAGCGCAGAGGACATTGCGCCTGTATTCCAATTATATTTATTAAGCAAAGCTTCCATTTGTTCTCCAGAAAGAGAGTCCATTAATGAAGCATATGTAGTCTTAACGCTAGCCGCTAATTTTTCACCAGCCGCTGTTGTGGTATCAATGTCATTTTTATAAACGGCTTTAAAATAATACCGCATTTGTGAAATGCCTTCATCACTTTGTAGCATTTCATGCACTTTTCCTTTTGCATCATTGGCTGCAATACCTTTAGAAATTTCTTCAAAAGCCGCAACGATACCACCAATAGCGGTACCTACCGCCGCGCCAATAGCCGTTCCTAGACCAGGGAATATAGAACCGACAGAAGCACCAATAGCAGCGCCAGAACCAACTTTCATTAGAATGTTAAGCGCACCAGCTCCGGCATCATAATTATTAGCAGCGCCTAATAACGTGTCGCCCAACTTCATTAAAAGTTCATTATTTTTAGTTTCAAGTTGTGCACGTTTGGCCATTGCCTTATCATAAAGTTGTTGATTAGTATATGCCTTTGAATCAACGTCAGAAATACCTAATTCTTTAATTAACTCTTCACGAGTTTCTGCTAACTGGCTCATCGCTTCCGCGGATTTAATAACTTGTTTATCCAGTTTTGATAAATTCTCACTCAAATTTTGTAACGTTGTCATTGTCTGAGTGTTGTTATAAATTTCTGATTGAATCTGAGAAGCTTTATCAATAGCATTTTCCGCGGCTTCTTTATAGCGATTTTTATATACCTCGACAGCTTCTTGTATCCAACCAATGACGGTGCTTGCTGCAGAAGCAATAGTGGAGATATTGCCCATGACGTCGCCGAATTTACCACCAAGACGTTTATTGCCACCATTTTTATTCTTTTGTTCGGTGGCCGATATATTTATATTAGCCTGTTTTATATCTTCCTCAGTACTTTTAATTTCATTATTTAATTGTTTATAATCTTCGGAAGTTTCTTTGCCTTTTAACTCTAATTCCTTTTTTTGTTGTTGTAAGTTCTTTAAATGCGTTTCTTTTTGTTTTTTCAATGCTAACTGATCTAAATAAGCGCGTTTTTGAGCCAAACTTAAAATTTTAGATTCTAAAACTTTTTTAACTTGGTCAGCGTTCTTTTCTGTTATAATTTTATCGTTGGTTAATGCTAGAGACTCACGATTTTTATTCAATATTTCATCAAAATTGCCAGACATACTACTGAATGTTTCTTCAGCTTCTTGCATAGTTTGTCCCGTGCTTTCCATAATCTCTTGTACTTTTTTCGCACGCGCTTCTTCCATGTCATGAATTTTTGTTTGAATGGCAACAATCTGTTCAGCCTCATTTAAAGAAGAGCCAACAACTTCTTTATTCCTACTGCGTCTATGATCCCAGGCTACAGATAAGTCTTCTTTAGTACCAGAGAAAAAGCTAGACCATGTAGCCCCAAATCCTCTGCCTTTACCCCAAGAAGTAGGATCAATTAATGTACCCAAAGCATCAGCTAATCCTGAATGCGGCTCAGCTTTTGCGCTACGCCCGGCACCAACACGTTTTGCTTCTAAACTTAATTGCTTTTCTTTTTCTTGAGTAATAGCTGTTTCTTCTTTATGAATGCCACGTAAAGCATTTAATGTTTCTGAAATTGTATTTTTAATTTTATCCATCAACGTACGAGATTTAAATAAAATTGATGCAATTCCAGTAATCAAAGCAGCTTTTCCCGCCGGTTGACTTAAAAAACTACGAACTTGTTTTAGAATATTGGCTAATGTATTAACAACTCCGATAACAGTATCAGATTTCACTACTGTTTCAATTAAACTTTGATAGGCATTTTGCATACGGTTCATTGCAGCTTCCATGCCTTGTAAATATTTAACTTGTTGCGCGGTGGTAGCGCCTAGCGAGTTCTGTGATACTGCCATATTTTGAAGAACGTCGTCATAGTTCTCCATAATAGCAACTAAACGAGACTGCTGACGAGTACCAGCTAAAGCTTTTGCAACAGCTGCTTGTTGGTTAGCAGACAAATCCTGCCACTTACGACCTAGCTCATCTAAGACATCTTCAGTAGAACGAAGTTCGCCAATACCGTTACGTAATTGAATACCAACAGCCTTTAATCCAGCTTCAACCTGGTTTAAATCGACATTATCCTCTAATGTTTTACCATAGTCTGAAATTTCACGCATACGTGCAATAACAGTTTTTAAAGCAGTACCAATAGATTCCGGAGCTTCTTGAGTGACGTCTAAGCCAGTTGTTAACAAAGCAAGAGTATAATCCATGCTCATGCCTGCCAAAGAGGCTTGAGATGCAACTTTAGAAAGAGCGACAGCCAAATCTTCGTAATTAGTGGCCGCTTGCGCAGCAAGGGCTGCAAATTTATCAGAAACAGCTAAAGCGTCTTCTGCTTCTAATTTAAAGCCGTGAATAGCAGTGGTTAAATAGCGAACAGAGTCACTGGCAGAAATGCCCGCAACTGTAGCTGCTGCCGTTGCAGCTTTAGTAAGAGCTAAAGCATTTTCTAACGTTTCACCTTGACGTAAATATTCAGTGGTAACACCAGCAATTTCTGTTTGCGTAACACCGGCTTGATCCGCTAAATCTTGATAAGTTGTAACAAGCTTCCAAGTTTGTTCTCGTGTTAAATCAGTAACAATAGACTGGTCTGTTAATTGCTTATCTAATTCTCGAATGGTACGAATGGCTTCGTTCCATAATTTACGAAGTTGACGAATGACCATTTGATAACCAAAGAAAACTGTAACCGCTTTACCAATAGTAGTGGTTTGTTGTTGCGTCGCAGTGGCGGCTTCTTTGGTCTCTTGTTTTAATTTATCTTCAGCATCCCGCGCCGCTTCAGCTGCATTGCTACGCAATGTTTGTTGTTTACTTTCTTCTTGTAAAGACTTATTATATTCATCTTGTAATTTTGTGCCACGCTCTTGACCGGAAACGATGTCTTTAATTGGGCTAATAAATTCACCGGTTTCAGCGGTAATTTTAATTGACTCTACATTAGCCGCGGCTTCATCAACCTGTAATTGTAAGTTATCAACCTTAGTTTGAGCATCAGCAACATTAGTTTTCCATGCCTGTATAGCTGTATTGCGTTCAGCGGTAAGGTCTTGTCGACTAGCAGAAAAGATACCATTATCTTTAGATAGATTATATCCAAATTCTTTAATTGCGTTTTTAATTTCTTGATTTAAAGTTAAAGTACCATCGTTCAAAGCTTTAACCAAAGCATTGATGGCACTATTAATTGACCACGTTTTACCACCATAATCAATAGCATTACCATTGTTGTCTTTAAAAGAAGAAGTGCCGGATTTCCACTGTTCTTCAGTGGACATTCCTACCAAATCACGTTGCAAACCAGCTTTGGCACGAACATACCGTCCAGTTCGATTGCCTTGACTATCTGTTAATTCACGATAACGACCTTTAGGGTTGCTACGCTCTAAATCATCTTTAATACGTTTCGCTTCAGCTAATTTTTCAGTTAATTCACTTAGTTCTGAAGAAGCCGCACCAGCAGCAACGTTAATAGATTCAGAAATATTTAATAGGCCTGCGCCAATTTTTTCAAGAGTCTCAAGAGCAGCATTAAAATTACCGAGATTTAGTTGCTCAGTTGCAGTCTTTAAACGATTGGCAATTTTTTGGAGGGCCTTATCGCTAACACCATCAACCAACCCTTTTTCAATACCATCAGTTATATATTTAACTATTTTATCATAGTTTTGTAATTCAGCTTGTATGCCTACTTTAATACTGTTTTCTGCCATATTTTTCCTCGCAAAAGAAAAAGCTACTCTATATTTCAGAGTAGCATAGATTTCGTTACAAGGTCAAAGTCGTAGCAAATAGGGCTACAGAGCTTATGCCTTTTTAAAAGTTTTGATTAAATCTTGTAAGCCACTATCAGACAAAGACGTCAATCCTTCTGCAATAGTGGCGGCGGTTTGAGTGTTAACTTGATCCATTAATTCTTGAAAATGCGTTAAGTCGAGACCATTGATAAAAGTTTGAATGTTTTCAAGCAAACTGGTAAGAGTAAGTATATGCTCTAATGATACCTCGTAGTATAGAAGAGTTAACTTTTTATGCGTATGATGATAAAAAGAAGACTTCTTATACTCCTTTTCAAAATGTTTAAGTACTATAGTACGATCACATACATTAGAAAGCTGACGAATTTCTAAAAGTTTATTAACAATATCAATATTAGTAAGTTTATTCATAAATATCCTTTCTATTTAGTTTAGTTGATTTGATGCAACAAGTCTAAATTTTACTGACAATTGACGATTGGTGTGTAATACTGTTTCAAAACTATCAACAAAAGCTGCTTGTAATGGAGAAGCAATGTTTTGATGAATTGCGTCATATAATGGTAAATCAAAATATTGTCGTTTTTTATCTTTAAGAGCACGTGCTTTTGCTTCATATAACTTTTTTAATAAACCTGAATTATATATATTTTCTCTGCCTAAAAATCCTTTAGTACCAAATAATTCGGTGGCAGTCATTAAAGGCGTAGATAAATAATACTCAACAATTTTCCACGTCTCATAATAATCATTAGTGGTAAATACAAATGCTGGAATGGTCATTTGTCCTCGATTTAATTGCGCTACTAAATTATCCCAATATTCCTGATTAAATAAAGAAATGTTGCCAACGCCAACGTCTTTAGCATTAGCAAAAAAAGCAGACTGTAATAATATTAAATTGGCAACTTGACTTAAAGATTGAAAACTACGACTTAATAAATGTCCTCCTTCTACTAATTTAGCAGCTTTACGAGTACGAGTTTGACCATTATTACTATATGTACGATTGGTGTCTGTATTATAAACAGACAATGCCATCCAGTTATTGTACAAATATCGTATAGCTTGAAGAGCTAATTCAAAATCAGCGCCTGCAATATGAAAAAAATCAGTAGGGGTGCCAGCAACGGCAATGGAAAAAGTGTTATTATAACGTAATTTAGCCGAAATACCTCCTGTAAAACGATCTAAATCATCAATAACAATAGAATCTTTCGCTTTGCCTTTATTATATAAAGCGACATCAACAAGCCCATTCTGTTGACCGATACGTTCGGCTATCAAATTAGTAGCTTTGCGAATACTATAATCAGTAACACTTTCTCGGATAGCATCTTCGTAAATGTAACCTAATTCTCTAGCAAAACCAAATGGAGTGTTTTTTGCAGCATGTTTGCTACGTACCCAATTAGCAATAGTTTGCTTCGTAATTTTTTTATCTTTAATTTTATTTAGTAAATTCTGTGCATCTTGTGGGGCTACAATTGTTTCTAATGGTAGTGACAAAAATCGTTGCCATGTTTCCCAAATATAATCCACCACTCCTTGATAAAATTTATCTCTTGATGCTTGAGAATGATTGCCTTGATCATACTCAGCTTTTAATTGTGATAGCACATTACCCTCCCATGTGTACCAATTACTAGCATTTTTCATTTCTTGTACGACTACTTGTACTTGACTAGAATTAGTTTGAGATGCATTAATTCCATGCAACAAGTTCTGCACATATTCAGTATCGCGCAATGGGATGCTAGCAGTTTTGGCTCCAAAAAAACGCACTTTATCGCGTTCTGCTACTTGACGTAAAATATCTCGTTCTTTCTGTAAGAGGGTGGTTAGAGATTGAATGGTCGATTGAATATGGCCCTCAAGATTGAGTTGACGAGTTAATTCTTTATAATCTTGATTAAAACCCCTAACAGTAGAGTGAAGATATTGTATATCAGAACTATATCCAAAATCATCCCAAGACCACGGCAATTCTCCTATATCGCGTTCTTGAGAAAATTGATTGTCAGTCTTATTTTCCGTCAATTGATAAATACGACTACGCATACCTTTAGTGCGACGGTTTAGTCGTTGTGTAGTTAAAAATTGCCGACTAACAGTTTTAACCATTAAATTTTCAACCTCACCGTTTTTTCGGCATCAATAATACCAAAATTAAGCGTTACGAAATTTTGCGCGTTCGGCAAAAAGTTTAATGCCGTTTGCGGAATTAAGGACACTTTTTCCAACACAATAACCTGGTCTGAGGTTTTGTTCGCAACATTGCCTTTAATATACAAAACTAATTTAAAATATGGATAATTTTGAGACTGAAACGCCACTAATCGGTCGTCTACGTAAGAATAACCAACCATATATTGAGCGGCATCGTCAAACTCGTTAATAGTTAGCCACGCCGCTTCAGCTGGTTGAGTTATAGTATATTCACTATCGTTGAGTAAGTCACCATTTTTATAGACGAAAATTTGAGTCGGCATAGCACGTAACTTGGTTTGAGCCACAGTGAGCGGCGACCACTCAAAATTTTCATAATTGCTCGCTTCATGTTTATTGAAGAAAAGACTTTGCACCTTTTTCGTATATGGAACGTTATTTAAAACGATCTGGTCTAAATACTGAATACTATCCAATATTTTTAATCCACGATTAGTTGGCGTCGCAACTCCATTTTGTGCAGTAATAGTTTGTGAATCTATTGACGCAGTAACACCTTTTAAAAAAGTAAACGGTTCGCCCGCTACATATGCCTTACCATCAATTTCCATATTAACCGCACAAAGCATTAAAACATTTATATCAGAACCTAAAGTAGATAAATAATTCGCCATAATTTTACCTCACTTTATTATGCGGCAATATTATTTTCCAAGGCAAAAGAAAACCCCTTCCGAGGAAGGGGCATATTATGTTTCCGCTTACTGGCCAATAGCGCAGTCAACAGGAACGATGGAGAAGAAGACGCCGGTAACACCAGTGCAATCAGCCCATTCTTCTGTACCGCCTTCGGCAGCAGGAAGCTTAATACCTTCAACAGCGAGTAAATCACCATTTAAATCAAAGGTAGCAGCATTACCAGAGTCGAATGCGAAAGAAGGAGTAGAGTCTGGTAAGAACTTGTAAAGAATAACTTTAACAGGAATATGTTTACCAGTCTTTTGATCAACAACGAAGGAAGAGCCGACCATAGTGACAGGAGCGCCAAATTTGTCGGTGATAGAAATATTGCCGTCACTGTCGATTTCAGCGCCACCAAGAGCGACAAGAGCGTCGGCTTGACCGAGAGCGTCGGTCATTTCACAACGAGCAGTTTTGCCGTACTTGAGCAAAGGGTTGTTGAATTTGCCACCATTAATTGTGATGGAAGGTCCATCAGTAGAAAGGGTGGCAACTTGCATATGGTCGATGGAAGCGAGCTCAGTGCCACCAGCAGTCGCACCTTCAATACGAGTAAGGTAAGCTTTAGCAGTTTCGCCACCTTCAATAGGAGCGAACTCTTTGTAAACCTTGACGTCCATGACGGTAACAATACCAAATGCATTATTTGCACCAAAATAGGTATCTGTAAGAGCCATTTAATTTACCTCTATTTTTATTTTAAGAAGAAGTTAGGGGCCTTCTTCAAATTGCCCGCGGTGTATGCCATCATATTATGTTCATAACTCATAATCTGCGACGACATGCGTTGCAAATAATGTAGCTGAGCTAATGTCATGTCATACATCTGTTCAAATGTATATGGGAAGTTAATGCTAATCATGACGAACATATCCATCAATCCATCATGATCTGAAGATGAATGGTTGGCGCGAATTTTTGCGGACCTGGCTTGTGCGGCCTTTGCCCGCTCATAAAACTTACGCGCTTCTTCTTCATCAGGACCAAAATGTTGTGGACGTTCGACCTTTTTGCCCATTCCCGCAGAAAGAACAAATAATACTTCATCAATCGCATCGCCAGTCAATAGCGTTTGGTCACTATATAACTGACGCTCACGAATTTCAAAACGCGGCAATAACGTCGGCATCTTTTCGTGAAGCAATCGAGAAAGGGAAGAAAATTCTTGTAAATTGGTTAATCGCGGATCGGTCATTAAAGCCTGTAAAATTTGGCCTTTGTCTAAATCCGGCAACAGCTTCATCCATAATGTCATACTTTCATCATCAAAAAGTTGAAGAAAGCGAACATAGAAGGATTCATCTAGTTGCTCGCGCAAGCTCGGTATATGAACAACAATTTGCTCACCTGCCGGACCAAGCACTACGATGTCGTGCGTGTAGAAAAGATGACTAATACTTAATGTGTTAGACCAATCCATTAGAACTCCGTTTCCGTTGCGTCATCAGAAATGAGTATTTTAATGGCAACACCATAATAGTGTTTATTGATGAAACGGTCGCCGCCAGTGACGGTAAACTTGCCACTAGCAGAGCCCTTAAATTCATCAACATCGTTAATAATTAAACGCGCAACTTCCCAATGTCGGAATTTATTATTATCTAACAGAAGGACTTTGTCCGTGCAAAGCACTGAAATGACGATAGTGGCAAGTATTGCATTGTCACCTTCTTCAAAGTCGGTGTCTACGGAAGTTAAATCCAAAGCAATGGCGGTATTTCGGTCCGTAGTAATAATACCTTCTTCGATAACCGGATACAAAGAAATGTAATTCTTCGCCGTTTCAATCGTAGGCACCTCAGCTTGTGTAAGAGCGTCTGAAGTATCGTACACAAGGAGTTTACGGAGTTGTTCATTCTGCAATAAGAGGTTGCGAAGCTCGGTTACGGACCGCATAATTCGCGTTATATCTTTATGCATACTACATCACCACCTTATAAGTCTTGCTTTGAATCACGCCATCTGTTTTATAAACAACGTTAATTTCAGCCACATCGTAAGGAACGGTGAACGTGACTGAGGTCATAGAGATGGTTGGGTTGAGTTCGTAATCGGACTCGAAGTAGCCATCTTCAGTAGAGAGCGTAACAAGCTCTCCGGGGCGCCACTGATTTTCTTCAAGAGTTGGGTCGTCAATAAAAGAGTCAACGGCGGTTTCAGTGTCCTTTTGCGCCACATACTGCTCAAGGTAATAATAGACTAAACCTGGAGCGGAATAGTTGTCCTTTTCAATAATACGCCAATTGCGGCCACCGATTAGAAGAATATCGGCGATTTGATGCTCATCCATACCAGTAATTAATACTGGTTTGGCAAGTGAAACTTCGTATAAAGATTGACGTAGTTGAGTGTTAACGTAAGTAGACCGCGGGCCGGACAAATACGCCCAAGTATCATCAAGGAGTACATTGCACTCAAAGACGAGATATTTATTGTAGTCTACTTTTTTTACCGACTTCTCTTCATCATAAATAATGTAGTAATGTTCTTGCTTATTATGGTCAATCCACAAAAAGGTTTGACCAATAGCAAGTGCAGTCGGTTTTAATACATATACATAGGCTTTATCTTCTTCTTCGCGGTTGTCATAGACGAAACCGACGTCCAACTCGTCTCCTTGATAAAAGATACGAGTGGCCATGCTGCCGCGGAAGATAAACTTGGCAGCATTACGATTTGTCGCCTTGCGCTCGATCCGCTGCTGATAGCGGAATCCATCAAACATGTTATCAGTTGTCATCGATGGTGCCCCCGATACCGGAAGCCGCATCTGAACGATAGTAGCGCGATTCTAGACGACGAGCTTCGTCACGATAATTATACATCATCGTTCGATAATTGTGTAACATATTGCCAGGAGAGAATGCTTTGATATTAGAATCAAAGTATACGTTGTTGAAATTATCAGCGTTAGAAACAATAAGTTTACACCAGAAATAGTTCATCCAAGCAATGATTACGGCAAGTTCGCGATCAGTAGGATCGTTAACAAAATAATAACGACGAGGGAAGATCATGTTTGTTTCATCTTCCTCGTAAGCGTACTCTAGAGAGACGTTTGGGAAGAGGAAATTATTAATTGCCTGCTTAGCCAGCGTTATTAATTCATCAGCAATCTGATGGTCGCTCATGACCAGGTACCGTTCGCCTCGAATGAGACGAAGCACATCTGGAAATAAAACCTCATCCCAATACTTCATACTCTAGCTCCAATTACTCACCTTCAACAGTGAGACCAACGCCGATTTTTTCTTCGACGTACTTGATGGTGCTCTGTTTAAGTTCACCAACAATCGAACGGGCGACACGCGCCACATCTTCAAGCCCTTTTTCTTTGGCGCAGAACTTATCAATTTCAAGACGATTGCCCGCAATAAGCGCCTTCTTAATATCTTCAAGAAGGGTCGGCTTGGAATCTTGTTTAATAAGATCTGGGTCACCAATGATAAGACCTTGAGAGTAGGCATAGTCATATACCTTTTGCGGATCGTCGAAGGAGAAGTAACCTGCTTGATACATACGATACGCACCACCAAAGGTGTCGGTATAAATCAAAGCGGCGGTGGCAACCGGAATCATACGTTGCGGTTGATCGGCACGCAAGACAATACGTTGAATAGCGCCGGTGGAGGGGTTAGTAACTGTAATAGTTAAACTGCCAACACACGTTTTAGTAATAACGACGTATTGATTTTCCATTAATATTTAATCCTTTCTATAGCTCACAAGAGCTAGTTTTAGGGTGGGGCCCGAAGGCCCCACCGCTCGATTTACACTAAATTAGTATTGACCGTTGGTCGGGTTGGAAGCATCCTTGACGATACAGACATTGTCAGCAAGGAGCAAGCCAATGCCCATCATCTTGGAGTAATCCCAACGCATACCGCCAGCAGGTTCCTTATCTTCGACAAGGACGCCTTCGCCACGGAAAGCGATTTTAACCGGCTTGGCATCGGAAGGAAGGACGAAGATGTCGCCTTCTTTGAAAGCCCAAGTGATTTGAGCACCATCGGAGAGGATGGCGTTCGGAAGTTCAACAATGGGGGTGCCTTTGTAGACACGGACGTGTCCTAATTCACGAACGTCAGCGCGGTCATCAGCAACTTTCCAGCTGTCGATGTTCTGAACTTTGGCAAGTTCGGAAGCGAAGCCGAAGATAGTAACATTCGGGCCATAGGCACGAGCGATACGAACGGCTTCATCAAGAGCAGCGTTGATGTCGAGAGAAGCAGAGATGTTCTGAATGTGAGAGGCGGGGGCAAGAGTGCTGGCAGAGCGGAGAGCTTTGACAGACTCAGCGTAGATGATTTCCTCGAAACCAGCGAGGATATTTTGATAGTATTCAGCGAGGCTGACACGGCCAAGGATGATGTCCTCAAGAGTGACATACATGCCAACAGTGAAGGTCTCGGTGTCGAGTTCCATTAAGCTGGAATCCCATTGAGCGGCACGATAGATACCGGAACGGGCGCCACGTTTGATGGAAAGGCGGGCGCGTTTCTTGGACTTGGCGTTACCAAGTTTGAAGACGACTTGCTCGTCACGACCAAAGGAGATGACTTCAGCCCACTGACCAGCGATGTTCTGCATATCCTTCGGGAGGATTTCATCGAGAGCTTCGATGATGATAGCGAACATTTCGTTCTTGTGAGCGGCGAGTTGACGGCCAGTAGGACGATCCTCAATACCGAATTCCTTAAGGAGGTCGGCAAGAGCGGCAGTGTTAACATCGGCAGCGGAGAAGTTCTCTACTGCATTGCCACGAAGGGCGTTAAGGAGTAATTTCTTTTCCATTATTTGCTACCTCAATTAACCAAGATAAACGAAGTGATAACCCTTTTCGCCGTTGGGGAGAGTGGTCTCAAAAGCGGAACCTTCTTCGTAAAGGAATTTGGCGCTAGCACCAGTGGTGACACTGGAATCGATAACACCATTGGCAACACCATAAACAGTGCCGTCAACGAAGGTACCGTTAACATTGTCGGTCATGAATTCATCACCAACTTGGAGCTCGACAAGACGGATGTAGGTTTCAGCGCCTTTGCATTCGACGGCAAACATGTTCTTTGCATCATAGTCAGCATTGAGTTCTTCATCGAAGTGAATGAACATCTTGCCACTACCAGCATAGTTCACGATTTGGCCTTTATTATCGAGTCCGCAAATGATACCGTTTTCGATATACTTGTAATCGTTGAACGCAACGGTTGCAACGCCATAGGACTCAGCAGCTTGTTGTGTAGCAGCGGTGTACTTGACAGGACGCTGAGAGATAACAAGACCAGCGGTGAGACCACGGAGGAGCTGAGGTTCAACTTGTTTAAAAGTTTTAACGAACTTTAAGTGAAACATTTATAATACCTCAATTATTTATGAAGGAGGTCGCCGATATAAGCGGCCAACTCATTATTTGTACCAGATTTTGGAGTGGATGGATACCACTTGAAGCTTGCAGCAGGGGCTGCCGGGGCTTCTTCCCGTTTCTTGCGAGTGTTGGCCACAAAACGAGCGTTTAATTCCGTTTCGAGAGCTTCGAAGGAATATTCATCAACTTTAGCGATAAGCTCTTTAACCTCATCGGCAGAGAGGTCGGCGCTATAAGAATTGATTAACTCGATTTTCTTGGCTTTGCGATACGCTTCCAACTCGATTCGCTCAGAGTCAGAAAGTGTGGAAGTGGCTGTTGGCTTTTCTTCTTCATTATCGAGACCTTTCGGATCAGCAACTAATGTAGCTTGGCCAGGCTCTTCCGGTGTTTCAGGGTTAGATTCGGAAGGGTGAGCCTCCGGTTCCAAATCAGAATTACCATTAACCTCTGGCTCAGGATCGCTATTGGGCTCGGGGTCGGAGTTACCATTGGCCTCGGGCTCAGGATCCGGTTTTTGGTCAGGGTCAGGTTCCGGTTCAGGTTTATTCTCTTCCTCTTCTATTTGAAGTTGGATATCCTCATTGTCCGCATCGAGACTTTTCTTAGACGCTAAGGTGCTCGGATCTTCAATAGAAAGCTTTTCGTAAGAAGGGTGAACCTCTTCCGGTTCGGAAGTAAGTTCCGCCTTATCGCCATCAAGTTTATACTTGCAACGGTAGAGACGGATGGAGTTGGACTCTTCGTCATAAACGCTGTAGACAACAGCGTTGTCATAAACGTCTCGAATGCACCAGAAGTTATCGCCATACTTCGCGTAAAGCGCGTTGGCAATATAATCGGCCTTTTCTCCCCAAGAAAGCTTAGCAAATTCTTGAATAGTAAGTGTCATTTCCTTTCCTCTAGCAAATGCCTCTGTCGGCAAAGTTTCGAAGAAGTGGCTGCCAGTGAAGGCGGGTTCTTGATCTGTGCCAAGAACGCTCACTCCGACGAATTTGCCGTCGAGGAATTCGAGATTCTTGAAGTTGCCATGCACATCCCGATTAATTCGATACTTCAAGGAATCGGGGTGCAACTCTAAGGATTGCGCATGACCTATAATTTTGGACGCGATTTCGCCAACTTTATCAGGGCGACCGGTGTAGAGAATAGTCTCACAACGGGCCCAAGTGGCTCCATCATGCTCAACGTAGGTGGGCGGCACCATAGGGTCTACAAGACCGTATACTTCTTGCTGAGCCGCGTGGCCTTCAAAGTCGTCCTTTTCTTCGTTGTAATGACTTACAACAGGAGTGTAGGCAATAGTCTTAAGAAGGTTGTCGCTGAACTCTTTAGTGAAGACACGGTGATCCGCGGTTTCCCCAACGTAGAAGACGTCAAGGGTACCGCGCGTGTAGAGGCTGTCGGAAGTTTGAGGAGCGATTTCTACAAAAGAAGCTGGAATAGAATTAAAATTATTAATCTTTACCATTTTCTTTTTCCTCATCAGCTGGCACATTGGCATCAGAGTCGGCGTCAGACTTGGAAGTCTTTTCATCGCCAAACTCGGACCCCATTGTGTTGGAGCTGCGCAAAGGTACGAGACGCTCCACCAAACCTAGATTCGCTTCCATGTCGAGGTAGGAGTCAACATTCTTCTGCTTTATTCCAGACGCAATCATAAAGGGAAGGACGCCAACGCCCAACTTGGCACTTTCACGATAACGTTCAATGTCGGTTGAAGCTTTGTCTCTGGATATAGGTATCATCGTTAATTCGATTTGATACCCCTTAAAATCAATACCGAGACTATTGAGAGCCACATTATAGAAGTTCGCTAACTTCTCGATAAGGGACCACACCAATCCTCGATCGATCGACAAACTGGATTCAACGGAATACTGGTTATCTCCATAGAAGAGACCATTGTTGACGCCAGCCGCGTCGTATATTGATTTATAAGCATTTTCAAGCGTGTTATCGGCCACGTTGCCGGCGTCTTCGAGCAATTGGTGAACTTTAACATCACCAATTGTGGTAACAAGACGCGTGTTCTTGGCGCTGCGTGTAATTGTTGAGAGCTTCTTATGAAGCAAGTTCATTTCAGGCGATTCCAAGAGTAGTTTGTCTTGGTACGTCGGAATGTGATGCTCAACAATCGTTTGCAGAGCTTGAGTACTTTTATCTAACTCATTCTGGGTGTAACCCTCATAGTTCTTAATACCAACTGCGGCGTAGAAGAGCGTGGGGATTGCTTTAGAATTGAGTAGAACACATGATGAGTGCGCAGGGTTTAGTATGCCCAAGCGCTTAGTGGAGTCGGTTTTATACGCACGATAGAGTTCACTGAACTCTAATGGGAAACCTTTAAGAAGGTCATCCATCTCCTCTTCATTCAAACCTAGCGCATCAAAATAGGAGAAATCGAATTGAATGACATCTGTGCCGAGCTCGGTTTCACCAACTCGGGATGCATATTCGCTAGGAAGAATGATGGTATCAACACACTGACTTTCTTCGGAGAAGAAAGTGGTGAAATATACGCCACCTTCAATAAAGATGGTACGAAGTAAGTCAATCATTTTAACGTCGAGGTTGAGACCATCGGCATATTCAATCATTGAGCTATAAACTTCGAACCACTGGTCGCCCTCTAGTTTCTTCGACATACGCATCGGCATATATCGAGGAGTGATGTAGTAGCGCGGCAAGAAAGAAGTGGCGTAGTAGTTGATAATTTTGAAATAAGTTGGATTAATTGCATAGAGAAGTCGAGAAGCTTTAACAAGCTGCTTACGACCACTAGCGGAATCACTTTTTTGTAATTGGGCGATTATATCTGCTTGTGTAGCAAATGTGTTTGTGTTCGCACCATAACCAGCGGCGCCTCCAACTTTATTTTTGACGTCAATGGTATCAGTGTATACTTCGGTAGAGTCATCGACGATGGTCGTGACTTTGAAACTATTTGCGGGAGTTACTGTATTCTTGGCCATGTCTTTTAAACTTTCCTTGTACGCTATATTGTAAAAAGGAAATAATGCCGGAGCCCAATTTGGAAGCGTTACTAAACGACCTCCGGGCCTAGTCTACAATTATAGCATTTAATAATGAATTTTTAGTTGTGAGCCGCTTCTTGTAGTAAGGCAACTCGATATATTGATTAACTCCGTAGACGAGATATTCGAGGGCGGAGAAGAAGTCTTTTTGAATCGACTGGTTGCGGCGGCTAATCTTGATGATGCGGCTGCTGACGCTATTATCCTCGAGGATATCGAGGTTGCGGAACTGAACTTCGGCGAGATCCATAAGTTGGTATGGGCGCAAAATTTTGATCTTACGCTTTTCTGAAAGAGCCATGAAAGATTTGTTCTTTTGATAGCGATCGACCGCGTCGCCCTTGGAAATTGGGAATACGATGGAGCCGTTAGAAATACGACTAAAGAGGAAGTTGTGAATATCAGAGCCTTTTTGGCCACCGGACTTGATTTCGTAACAGATGGTGCGATCGGCTGGATAGAGAATAAGATCCTGCTTGGCGCTATCGGGTGGATTGATAATGCCATAGCCGGGGAATGAGAAGCCGTCAGCGGATTGAGTTGGCTTATTCATCCAGTCACGGATGCCGGCGCCTACGCCATTAGCATCCCAAATGACGAGTTTCGGTTCAAAGGCGATTATAAGGCGTTTGAGCTCATTTGCGACATTGGAAAAGTCGGTAGTATCAATTTGGAAGAGGTTGACGATTTTGTAAGTAAAGGCGTATTGCTTGGGGCGCACGCGCGCAATCATGCCATCAGTTTTCGCGTCACCGTCTTTAGCGACGTCGAGCGCGATAACATAGAAGTCGTTGACTTGTTCGGGGTCGTCCTTATTGATCTTATTTTCGAGTTCGATGCGCTTGATTTTACGGAGGGCGGTAATAGTAGAGCTGCGGAAGGCGGCGCCGGTTGGGGCGTCAGACCAAATCGACATATACTCGCGGTCGAACGACGCCTTGTTGAAAGTGGGGTCGTTAAGTTTGTCGGTAATTTCAGATTGCTGAATCAGGCCGTGGTAGAGCGGGATTTTATAGTCGCCCGTTAGAACGGCGTAGCGCTCCGGCTGAATAACAGACATGATAAGGGTTTGAATCAGTTTGTCGTAAGCATAGGTGCCTTGATAACCGGCGGTGGTGACAAAGATTTTTTGCGCCTGCGGCTCGTTGGGGTTGATGCGGCCAAGCGAAGTGGAACGCGGCTTGTTAGTCCAGGGGATGGCGATTTCGTTGACGAATGTTGGGTCTTGTTCGATAATTTCCTCGAACATAACGGATTCACGACGAAGACCACGGTCAGAGGCAACGTCGAGCCAGGACCCATTCTTAAAGCCGAAACGTGCATAGTCCGCCCCGGCGGTATAGGCGTCTAAGTATTTACCGGCAACATGACGCTTCTGCATTTCATTACCGAGGAATGGGAACTTATTCCAAAGGTCGTCGATAATTTTTTCTTTAGCGATAGAGGTCGCCTGTTTACGCGTACCGGCGATGATACCGGCACGGTGACGCGGTGTCAAAGTGGCTTGAATATAACGTTCAAGGAAGCCGCAGAATGATTTGGAAGTACCACGGCTAAAGACGCAATAGGTTTGTACTTTGCGCGCCATACAACGCATGATGATGCGCTGGAAGGGATAGAGTGTGAACTCGGAACGGGGCGGCGTAATAAGATCGACAAAAAGATCGGGGTAGCAAAGCCACTGGTTAATAACCATGCCCCACTTATCACGATTTTTAAGGATACGTTTTTTGGTAATGAAACCGCTAGCTTCCTGTTCGTCTTCGTGGAGAAAGTCAATGAGCTCGCCTATTTCGGAATCGATGCCAAAGTCTTCGTAAGAGGAAGCCGTTTTCACGGCGTCTTTGTGCTTTAATTCTTTTAGTGCGACGGCCATTAATCAAACTCCTCATTAGTAATAAGAGTATCGTCTTCCTCTTCTACCTGTTGTTCGTCGGCATAGGCGGAAAGAAGCGAAGAAATATCGAGATCGCTTTGAGCGGCTTCAGTGGCGCTCTTCTCCTGCTCTTCACGGTGTTTAGCCATCATTTGTTCAATCTGTGGTCCGAGACCGGTGGCCGTTTTAACAAGTCGAGCGTTAGATTCTTCGATGTCATGGATGGCAACGTCAATAGCGTCGCGGTCGGCGCCGTCATAATACGGCATATCGAAGCCGCTATCTTCGACGATCTGCGCGATCTCGGCTAAGGTGGATAGTTCGTCGGTATGCGTAGTTTCAATCATGTTATCGAGCTGCGCCGTTTTAGCCATGGTAGAGAAGGCAGCGGTCAGAGATTTGAGTTCGGCTGTATCTTTAGTGACAATGGCGCGGTTAATGTCGATCATAATTTTGAGAAGGGTGCGGAGAGACTCCTTTTGAATAGGGTTGGTAATGGAGTTGGCTTTAAGAGACTGAATATAAAGATCGGAAAGCTTTATTAAATCGTTAAAGTCATATTGTTCGCCCCAGTTAATGCGTTCTCTGGCAACAAAGTCGTCTTGGAGCGGCTTAAGGCGCAATAAAATATCGCGCTGTTTCATTGTTTTCGCCCAAAGGTTATTAACGGTTTCAAACGTGAGTTGCGCACGGTCGATGTACTCACCGGTCTGACCGTCAAGTGCGTTGTTGTGCTCATCAAACATGGCGGCGGCATATTCTTCAATCATTTTGGCCGGCAAAGGAATGGCGTCCGCCATTTTAATCCATA
>Ga0256407_10004389_pt1 | contig 23627 bp, 24 predicted proteins | sample RumenRJG_04DNA_FD_193489 | JGI IMG/M metagenome (GOLD analysis project Ga0256407, IMG submission 193489) | Bovine rumen microbial communities from Lethbridge, Alberta, Canada - RJG_04 | ecosystem: Host-associated > Mammals > Digestive system > Stomach > Rumen | place: Canada: Alberta... | reverse complement strand
AAAGCCCAGCGGATATCACTCACACGCTCTTCTACCGTTCCGCCTATTTTGCCGTCCAGCACCTTGTCAACATTGGGACCGATGACGGGTTCAAAGCCCCAAGAGCGAACCACGTTGGTTGCTTCCTTAATGGTCTCCATCGGCGTGAAGTATGAGGGCGAGATCATTGCTACCCTGTCACCCGCCTTCAGATTGTCGGGCTTCGCGCAGTTCAGTACCATCTGCTCTTCAGGAGTCGGCACTACAACAATGTCATCGTCATCCTTACTGCACGATGTCAATGTCATGGTAGCCATCATGGCAACCACAGTCATTAATATAAGCTTCTTCATCTGAATATGCATTCTAAATCCCCATAGCTTTAACGAGCTTGTCCAGCTCAGGGTTCTCTTCTGGTGACGTTACATTGAGCGCACCATCATCTGGAGCTTCGAATGTCACACTGGGAGCAGCCCCGGCATTGTGGGCCTTTTCTATGTATTCCTTCACTTCGGTCTCATTCATGCCGTTCATAACTAGAGCTGCAAAGATGCAACTCATCACATCGGTTTTGAGACCATTCTTCTTCATATCCTGGAGTTGCTCTTTCGTGAGAGTACATTCCAAAGTATAATATTTGATGGCCATGTTGCCACCAATCTCATTGGCAATATCAGCCAATTGTACCTTATACGGGTCTTGTCTCTTATTCATCGTTGTCATATTCATCTTCTACAGATTTTATACTTGTACCATTACTAACAATGGCATAAAATACGATAACTACTACTGCTATGATGATGAACCAAATCATAGATGCCTTTTTTTGTTATTACCAACCTGGTGGCAACACAATATTCTCCGCGTCGTGAGCCTTCTCGAACAGCGGAGAGATTTCATCATCGGTGAATCCGGCTATGCCACAGCCGATGCGAGTAACCAGGAATGTCAGGTTCTTATTATCTTTGGCGAACGCGATAAACTCATCCACGTAGGGTTTGATGGTTTCTACGCCGCCCTGCATCGTGGGAATGGCATAACTCTGACCTTGCAGACCCACGCCTTGGCCCATGATGGCTCCAAACTTGCGGTAGGCGATATACGCCGCACCACCGCCGTGCATACCTTTGAGATTGCTGCCAAACACAAAAATCTCGTTTGGCTGCAGTTCCGTGATAAGCTCTGGTGTTGTCCTTTTCTGTTCCATAACATCCTCTCTGATAAAGTCCATATCCTCGCAAACCATTGATTCTGCCATGTCTGCCATAGAACCCGACATAGGCGGTGCAGGCATCGACATCCAGGCTTCGCCCATCGTAGTCTCTCTGCGCAGGATTGCCATCTCGTCCATCACCTCAGGCATATCCAGATCCATGTCGAAGTTCTTCCTGAAATACGGCACGATGATCTGCTCCTTCAGTTTCTTGTACTTCTGCGAGATGGCCGACGGGGTCATCCCCATCTGCGCCGCTATCTCTTTCGACTTGAAGCCCTGCAACAACAGCATATCAATAATCAGCCGTTCCTGTCTGTCAAGCGGAGCATGGTCGCACACATCCTCCACCATCTGGTTGAACTGCAATCGCAGGTCGCTGGTCACGTCGAATGACATCAGGTAGTCCTCGAACGTGATGCTTCCATACTCCTTGCGATACCATTTCAGTGCGTCGAGTACCACATAGCGGAACCCGTTGATGAGCCAAGTCTTCAGACTCACGTTCGGTGAATGATCCTCCAGCGGTTTCCAGTCGTGCTCCATCAGGTAGAGCGCATACTGGTGAGCCAGCGACATGAAGTCCAGGTTCTCCTTCTCGCGCAGCTGATACCGCTGGTCAAAGATGTTATAGCCCACCTGACAGTACCCGTAGAAATACTCACGGATAATGTCGGCATCACCCTCGCGGAAACCGCTCAGAATCTCTTCGTCTGACAGTCGCTGATAGTACATAACTCGATATTTTTGGCGAAATTACGAAAAATTTCTCATACTTGCTTAATTTTTCTGCAAATTCTTCTTCAAAGAGATAAAGACTAGTCAAAAAAGAAGTATTCACCATTTAAAAAGTTACGATTATGAATGATTCGATTAAAAGAGAGAAGAAGGAGTTCGCTCATTCTTCCGAGCGTGAGAATTATCGCCCAAATGGCAAAACGAACGAAGTTAAGACTAAGAGAGTTCACAACCTGATTATTGTCGATGAGAGCGGTTCTATGGAAGTTATCCGCAAGCAAGCCTTTGTTGGAATGAACGAAACCCTGCAGACCGTCCGCAAGATGCAGGAGAAGTTTCCCGACCAGGAGCAGTTCATCACCCTGCTCACTTTCGATACTGGCCACACTACCTGGCACTACGACAACCTGCCCGCAGCGCAAACCAAGGATTTGGACTGGAAAGCCTACTGCCCCGGTGGCGGCACACCTCTCTACGATGCCATCGGCAAGGGTATCTCCAAGACCAATGCCCAAATTGAGGACGGTGACCATGTGCTGGTGACCATCATCACCGACGGCGAGGAGAACAGCAGCGAGGAATGGACGCTGAAGATGATCCGCACGATGATTGAGAAGCTGAAGAAGCAGAACTGGACCTTCACGCTCATCGGCACCGACAACCTCGATGTGGAGACCATGGCCCACTCCTTTGCTATCGACGAGCACTTGGAGTTCCAACAGGACGATGCCGGCACTAAGGCTATGTTCGCCCGTGAGCGCCGTAGCCGCGAACGCTACAACTGTTGCGTCGCCGAGGATGCCGCCATGCCCACAGGTTCGTTCTTCAGTGAAGATGAAAGCTAAGAAAGAAGGAGCGACTAACCATCACGGTTGGTCGCTCCTCAAAAAAGCGTTTGCTATTATTCAGCGTCCGAGAAGCTTTGCAGGAAATCCAACGAACAAACGTTCACGAATAAGTGTAGCAATGCCCACGCGCTGTGGTAGAGTTTCACAACTCACTTTTATTATTTTTTCTTTTCAAAAAGAGCGATAGCATCCTGCATGATATCATAATGGTCAAATGCCAGATGTGGCAAATCAGACAGTGGCCACCATTCTGCTTTGGCAGCATCATCTTGGCCAGTGACAGCAATAGGTTCATCGATGATGGCCAGATAAGCGACGGTTATTGTCCTCCCTCTTGGGTCACGGTCAACCTTGGAGTATGCGCCTATCTGATGCACATCCGACAGCCGAAGCCCCGTCTCTTCTTCCAGTTCTCTGATAGCGCATTGTTCAGTAGTTTCATCCATGTTCATGAAACCGCCGGGGAATGCCCATGCTCCCTTGAAAGGTGGATTTCCCCGCTGGATAAGCAGCACCTTTGGCTCTGCCTCCCTCGTTATCACGATACAGTCAGCCGTCACTGCCGGTCTTGGATACTTGTATGTATATGCCATACTCTCATTGTTTTATTTTACTGAAGCCTAAAATGTTTTCAAGGAAGTCCTTAATAATAAAATTTGCAGCTTTCTCTATTTCTTCGGGTGTACGTTTAATCATATGCCGATTCTCTGCGGTAAAGTAACTTATACGTACAACGTTATTGTCTAATATGTTATGGTATTCAAACCACTGTTTATTTTCTTTTTCTGCACGTTTGTAATCTATCAAATCTTGTCCTTTTAATCCCAATCCCCATCTATTTTCTTCGACTAATGCCAGAGGATGGAATGTTCCTAGATCTGTATGGTCTAATATCGGCTGATATTGCTTTGGACGCGTCTTACCTATAAGTGTGGTTTTTCCATCAGAATGTTCTTCTACAATAGGGATGCCAATATCATTTAGAGAATGAACATAATGGTGACAATCTTCGCATAATGTCACTAAGCAATCATCAGGATAATCCCATAGATTCCTATTCCTATAATATATTTTGTGATGAACATTTAACCTAGGCATTGCGAGATGGAAACCAGGCAGGAAATCAAAAGTTATGATTAGGATATATCCTCTGACTTGTATGTCATATTTGCTGGTGCCAGCCCAATAGTAGTGGTGAATTGTGTCATATTCACCTTGTTTGACAAAAATAAAATCCCCTAAACTGGGATTGAACGTGTGGCATAACTGACAAGTATAATTGTCACGAGCCTTTATCGAATTACTCTTCTCAATCCACCTTGGATCTTCGTATCCCAATGGAGTCTCGTCAATTAAGGACATGGATTCATTGTCCATGCCAGGCATTTTTAATTGTTCGAGACTTGCTTCCTTTATTTCAAAAGAAGACTTTTCACTTTTTTGAAAATTGAATATCTGATCCATTATAAAATTGCTATAATTCCTTGAAAGCCTCCAGCAGCATCTTCATGCCCTCTGTGGCTGTGGTTTTGAAGTGGGTGAAGCCCAAATGCGTGCATTGCTCCATCTCTCCTGGGTCAATCACGAACTTGGGCACTTCATGGTGGGCATAGTTGATAAACCCTGCTGCCGGATAGACCTTCAGCGAGGTGCCGATGACCACGAAGATATCGGCCTTGCTCACGATATCAACAGCTACATTCATGCTATCGATATACTCGCCAAACATCACGATATAGGGCCGCAGTTGTGAACCATCCTCTGCCTTATCCCCAATTTTGATGGGTGTTGTCAGCGGATATTCCTTCACGCATGTCGTGCGGTTATCCATCGAACAGACCTTGCTCAGTTCGCCATGCAGATGGATAACCCGTGTCGAGCCAGCCCTTTCATGCAGGTTATCAACATTCTGTGTGATAACCGTTACCTCATGTTCTTTCTCCAACTCTGCTATCATGCGATGAGCATCGTTTGGCTCCACCTCGGCCAGCTTCTTCCGCCTCCAATTATAGAAATCAAGGCACTTCTGTGTCTCATTATAGAGAGCATCTGTACTGGCCAGGTGAACCCACTCCTCGTTTGTCCACAATCCATCCTTGCCACGGAACGTGCTCAGTCCGCTATCCACGCTGACACCAGCACCAGTCAGAAAAACTATATGTTGTCGAGTCATACTCTGTGTTCTTTTATGTCTCTATTATTATAGTATAGAAAACTCGGAAATGTTACATCTTCATACCATTTTCTTTATCTTCATCACCTGATTCGATTTGTATAGAAAGGATCTACAAGATAGATACGGTCATAATCCGTCTTGAATCCTTCGGGCAACGTGTAGCCCCTCAAGTCAGCATGTTCGTTTATGGGGAAAAATATCACAAGGTAATACTCCCGTATAGACGCGTTTTCTGACATTGCCTTATAGCCTTTCAGCTTTTGTTCTTTTCCTTTGATGCAATCCAATAGCGTCTTCTCATCCAACTTGTCATAAACCACAAAAGAGTCGCATGTAATGAATGAGTGCTCTACGCCTGGATTCTCCATTGCGGTTATATCTGCAATATACTGCCGCTCCATCTGTGGTTGGTTGGGAAGCATTAGGTTATCAATCTCTCCGTATATTTGCTCTTTGACTTTCTTATAGTTGATGTCAACAGGTACGCTCAGATTTGTAAACAGCACACCTATCTCGTATCTTTTATCAGAATACTTATCCAGCCTTTCTTCTATATACTCATTGAATATCTTGTATAGAGCATCCTCCGATTTCTCATATCGATGGGTACTATAGGCAACCACCTCAATGCCAATTTGCCTTTCATCTTTCGACGGCAAGCAAATGTCAGGCTTGTCGCTGCACATCGCTTCAATTGGCATATATCCTAATTCTGATATGATGCGCGAAGCCTTGCCCAACTCGTCTCTATGTTTTATTTCTTCTTTCGTCATTAATAATCCGTAGCTTTATTCCATTGCATCTGGACTATCGTAGAACTCCATTGCTGCCAGAGCTTCGTCATCATTACTGAAGTCCGAATCTTCCTCGAAGATTTCTTCCACCTCATTAGCAACTTCTCTGTCCTCTAATTGCTCTACCTCCACCTTTTGTTTATCTGGTGTGAACGAACCAATCTTTCCTGATTTAATTCTATGTCTCATAAATCTTATTCATTTAATTATACCTTTTCATTACCATCCTTATTCTCCATATTTTCCTTTCATTTCTTTCTCCAACTCCTTCGCCATTTTCGTAAAGCGTTTCCAGCTGTGTTTAATACTATCGGGGTTATTCCAGACTCTTTCAAAATGTCGAATAGGAGCCTGTATCATCGGCTCACCCCACACCAGCATTCCTGCCTCGTGATTTCTATTACCACTTGCACGTTTGCCAATGGCAGCACTGGTTATGTTTGCAGAGCCGAAGTATGCACACTCATTGTCGAAGATGAATATCTTCATATGGCAGTGCCCCTTATAGCGTAATTCGAACAGTGGATTCACCAGCAACTGGGGGCAGTTCTTATTTGTATTTAGGTAGAAGAAGAATGGGTCCATACTCACCACCTGAACATGAACACCACGCTCCACAAGTGACAGGAAGAAGTCGCATAAGCGAAGTTTTTCTTCACCACTATCAGACTCGATGGAAACGATGAAATTCTTGAGATCACCCGTCGCAATTTTCAAGCTGTGTTTAACCTCGGCCATTCGTTTGAATACCTGTGTGTAATGCTCTTCATCTGCCACATAATAGAAACCATCTTCTGTTTGTGTCTCTTCAGCAATGGATTCAGGCTCATCTTGTATCAGCCCTAATTTTGCTAATTCCTGCGGAGATATCCTCCATCCGCTTTTGGGAGCCTTGTGTGCTGGCAGCGTATTATTGTGGATAAGGTCGTAGATCTCCTCTGTCGACAAACCGGTCAGCCTGACTGCCTCTTTGGTGCTAATGTATTTCTTTGGTGACATGATGATAAAATAATTAATGCCTTAAAAGAATAAAAGGACTGTCCTTTGTTAATACATACTCTTCATCTTTATTCAAAACAGAATATAAGTCCCGTTCGAGTATCTCTTTATCATAGAAGGATTTATTGTAATACTGATGTAATATGAGTAAATGATTCATCAATTCACCCTCTTTATTCCATTTTGTATTTTTACCTTTTCTATAGTTTAGCCACTCTACAAGACCCATAGAAGTCGAAATGTATGTTTTAAATACATAATTTCCTCCTGGGGTTCTCTTGCCATAATACTCTCCTCGATTTGTAATTATAAGGTATGACATATCATTTAAGTCATCTAAATCATCAAATTTCGTTAATAGCAAATTGAGTTTAGTATCAACATACCGTGTACATATCGCTATTTCCCGGTGTTCAAAAGTCAAACAAGCAAGTTCTGCAAGTGTAAGAGCATCAATCCCTTCCAGATTATTTCTCTCCTTATATCTTAATAAAGCATGTGTCGTTACCTTTACAAAATATGGCACCTCTGTATTGATGCCCCTTACAATATAATAATCCTTAGTTTTCTTTTCGCCTTCAACTACACAACATGCACGGAAAACCCAAGGTATTTTGTTCTTTTGATTATAATCTATAACAACAGTCCATGTGTTGTTCGAAGTAGTTTTGAATGTGCTTACGTAGGCTTCTGTCTCTCTTATAAATGATCCTTTCTTCCGAACTTGCGACAAGTGATAATCAGCCTTTTTCTTTGCTAATCTTTTTATAATAGAGTAATCAGCTATCAATTCTGATAGGATCTCTTTTTCTGTATAACTGGGAAGGATCATAATATCTATCTGTAATTCTTATAAGTTGTAATTGATAACTTCCACGAATAGAGATCGTCATGATTGATAGAGCGATAACTCAATATCCCCGCATCTTTAATCTCTACGTTTTTGTCTCGAAGGCTGCTTCGCTTGTTTATCTCTGCACTTTGCAAGAAATCATAAATTTCTCTTATGGATTGATTGAAGTTTTCTTTCTTCACAAGGAATAGAAGTGTGGCTCTATCAGGGTTCACATTCTCGTGAACTATCAGGATTTTGCCTGAACTGCACTTAATTGAAAACAGAAAGGCATATTCTGTTATGTCACTGTTCGAATGAGCCAGTCGTTCCACGCAAGGTATAACTTTATAATCATAATCCTGCATTTTCACGAGGAAATTGATATAATCCGACTTATATTTTTCAAACTCCTCGGGTGTCATCTGGGCAGCTTTCGACAGTGCCTGTTTGAATGTCATCTGTTCGGGCGCTTCTCTTGGCGTAGATGGTTTCGCATTAGATTTTATTCCTCTTTGCCTCGATATCGCTGCAAATTTCTGTATAGCCGCCTCTAGTGTAATTTTATCATAAATTGTTAGATCCAAAGCTTCTACGTAACAACGTATAGGATTGAGCCTATCATTTAAATATTCCTTTAGATAGTTGAAAGAATCGCTGACACCACGATAAGGAAAAGCCTTTGGTTTGAATTTCACTTTACCATCTTCAGGAGGGAAAACGACGAAATATCCGGATTTGAATTTTACGCAATTCCAGTCAAGAATCCATTCTACTCGTTTCATGACATTAAACGAGCTTTTCTCAAATTTTGACTTTTCACGTATATATTTAAAGTTTAAAACGAAAGCTTCGAATTCTTTATTGTCAGGTTCACTTACATAAGTATCTCTAATAATGGCAGCTTTGTCTTCTTGTGCGCAGACTTTTTCCTGCTTATCATTATGCAAAACAATCTCGTAAAGACCACTGCTGTCACCACATCCGTATTCTTTGGAATAGAATTTGTCAAAGCTCTTCTTCCAATAGAAATAGAATGTGCCGTCACGATGTTCTAACATGGGCCAGACATCATCACTTACAGGAATTTTGAGCGTTCTATTCTCCAAAGACATAGTCTTAAACTGGCGTTTATCGGTACCCAGTTTATGCAAATACTGGGGCGAAGTGCTTGTAACGGTTTCAAACGCATTGGCTTCTTGGATTTGGAATTGGCCATCGTTGGTTTTCTTTCCTATGGTGATATATCCAACATATACATGTATCGGCATTTCCTTGTCAGATAGATTCCCCATCTGCAATGCGTTATGATAATTGCTATATAACTCATCATCTGACCAAATGAATTTTCGACTTCGCCTTGTTGAAGGTTGTGCATATACCAACACTTTCTCGTCGTATCTATAATCAGACATATTTTGCCAATTCAGTATATTAATTAGACCTCTAACGACCATGCTTGCTAAGGGCTGAGGAAGCCAAACTTCTCGATAAATTGGCCCGGCCAATATTGCTTTTGGTTTGTAATCTTCTAGTATTCGGACGTTAATGACTTTCTCTTTCTTTCTATACTCTTTCTTGAGGACATGGTCCAGCCCAAAGTATCCTTTCATCTTTGTATGATAATAGGACATCAAACCTTCATTGTTTCCTATCAAATCCTGTACATACCAATCATTACTTCTGTTGTATGCAAGTGTTGGCCATGTAAAACAGCTCAATGCTTCATCAACATCCATAATACGACTTATTTCTTTCAAAGCCCTTACGTCTTTCCTCTGCACTATATTGGGGCTATCTTCTTTCGTGAATGTTTTATTAGGCCTTAATGACCTTCTATTCTTTCTTTGTTCAGCCCATTTTAGTTTTGTCTCGATACTAAGTTCAATTGGTTTTGAACTTCTTGCTTTCTTCTTTTTCTTTTTTTTCTCCTTATCAGACAACTTTCTGTTATCAGCCTTAGTAAACAAAGTTTCTGCTTTTTCCTTTACACGCTTATCGGAGCTGAACTCTTTGACCAAAGCATGGTATTGTTCATCTGTTATCTTGGTGTTTGGATTGGCATTATCAGACAACTCACCGATATGATGAGTCTTTAGAAATTCCACAGCCGTTTGAACTCCTATATTCAATTGGTTTGATGCTTTGTTTAATCTTATTCCCATATATAATAGCACTAATATTATGCTGCAAGCAGCAAGGCTGCGATAGCCCCCAGCCCCTCAGCTGCAATCTTTCCTAACCAGCTGTCATCTGTTAGCTTATGTTCCACGATGTAATCGCGTAGTTTCAACCTCCAGACTTTATTCTGCAACAACAACCAAAGGTCATCATCGAAATAAGCATAGGATACCTTTTCTTTTAGCCAGCGTTTTGATGGAGTGGCACCATCCTGTGGCTCCTCACAATATCGCAAGTGCCAAAATCCATCTGACTGTAAATGCCAGAAGGGGTTGGAAATGTCTGTAGGCTTATCAAACTGCGAACTCTTCATATACTGTTGCATTAGCATGACATACCGCGCCTCTAACCATTCAGTCAAACTGAATTCATTGTTACAAAAGATTTCCGAACCAATCCCATCAATAATGGCAAGCAACAATACCGGCTTGGCCACAATCACCTCACCGCGTATCTTAGCCTGTCGGATGTTCATGATACGTTTTGTATAGTTGGCATAGCATTTTTCGTAGAAGTAAAACCTTAGGTCTTCTCTATGAGCCTTCCCGTTTTCCTTCTCCAGACGCTCAATGTTCTCCAACTGGTCTTTGCTGATAGGCAAATCCAGTGCTTTCAGCATTTCAGCGGTCTCGTATGCTTTATCCAATTCTTCCATACACTGCGTATTCTGCTTGTATTAGTTTTCAACTTCTATCATTACTTCTTCAATGACAAGATTCAATTTCAGTTCACGATTTATTTCATTTAATATCTTTATTTTCCTTTGTGTATTGCAATAAGTACATACATAAAGCCCTGGCTCTATCTCGCGCTGGTATTTTTTGTATTTCTCGTTTTCAAACAAACTTGTGGATACCAAATTCTTACCCAAGACTTCGAATCCCATTCTTTCTACTTTTTTTCCACCAGCATACTTAATCACTTCAGCAAATGTTTCCGATGATTTCTTGTGGAAGGAAACCCGCTTGTCAGGGAATGTTACTCGAATAACGCTTCTTTTCTTTCGATATCCATCTTCTACTTCGACAGGCGTCTCAGTCCTAACCGGTCTCTGTTGCTCAGTAACACTTATGTCTATACCCTTTTCTTTGGAATATGTCAATTGCAACTGGAAACTGTTTCTCATTTTTCCAACCAATGGCTCCAGATCCTGCTTAATAAGAGGAATAATCTCATTTTGAAGAACTTCTTCCTCCTTCTGAGCAATGGCTTCCAGTGTTTCATTACTAACAGGCAGTCCCAACGATTCTAACATCTGAACTGCTTCGTATGCTTTGTCGAGTTCTTTCATATCGCTAGTTATTACTACTGAAGCATTCAACTTCATGCAGCCGTTGGGCTACTTCAAGGAAATTCGCAAAATGTTGTCCCCATTGGTTGTAAACAGTTAATCTTGTACCATCAGAAAGAGTAATTAAGTCTTCTGGCTCTAAGAAGAAACGCTTAATAAGATCAGGCTGGTTTTGTAGTTTTAGCTGAATCTCTTCATAGGGCCTGAAAACACCATGAAGAGGACTGCCACTCAATGAATCAGGGAATTGTTCTTTAAGTTGCTCGTAAGTTATACCGGGATGTCCTTCCACGTATTTTCTAACCACGGCCAGAACAAACCTTCTTTTCTTTAAAGGTTCACCTCCATCAATCGAATACTTGGAAGTGTCCCTCGTTGGTACCGAATCTGCATCTTTGTTGATTGAAGTCTGTTTCCTCTCGGTCTGTTCAACAAGTTGCATGTTAAAGCCTTCATCCTTGTCAAATGTCACTTCCATCTGGAGCTTGCTCCTTAGTTTTGTAACAAACGGTTCCAGTTCCTGTTTGAGGAGGGGTATAATTTCATTCTGGAGATATTCTTTCTCCAGTTTTGCGATAGCCCTTAGTTGCTCGTCGCTGACGGGCAACTCCAATGCCCTCAGCATTTCAATAGCCTCGTATGCTTTCTTAAGTTGTTCCATCATCTATCAAGTTTAAAGCATCACTTTTTCTATTCTAAGCCCCAAGTTAAGCTCTTTATTGATCCTCCGTATTTCTTCATACTTGGTGTCCGTCGAGGAATAGGTACAAACATACAGTCCATTCCCGACTTCCTTCTGACCAACACGGTATCTCTCATTCGGATTCAAATCTGGTGAAACCAAATTGTCACCCATCAAGAATATATTTAATGCCCTTACTCTTTCTGCACCAGCATATTTAACAACATCAACGAGCGTTTCCCAAACCATTTTACTACAAAACGCACGACCGTCAGGATATACCACCCTTATAATATATTTCTTTTGTCTTTTAGCTGGCTCTGACGCAGAGGGGAAAAGACTTTCTTGAACAGGTTTCTTATCTACCACCTGTATGTCCAACCCCTTATCCTGGCTATAGGTTACTTCAAGCCTGAACTTGTTATGCATTTGCTCTACCAGCGGTTCCATCTCTTTAGTAACCTGCGGAATAACCTCTTCACGCAGATACTGCCGTTCCATGATGGCAATCGCTTTGGTCTGCTCTGCACTAACTGGAAGCCCTAATGCTTTTAGCATATCAAAGGCCTCGTATGCTTTATCCAGCTTTTCCATATCTTATACTAAATTAGATGTGTAACTTTTATCTTCTGCCAAGGTTTGCCTATGCCAAGAGCCATGTTAGCGGCATCTCGGGTAATAAGTTCTCCCTTCTGTAATCCGGCTATAGCTTGTTTAATCTCTTGTAGTGTAGCACCAGAAACGCCAAACAAGTCTTTTATCACACTGTCGTTCTGTTGCTGTTGCTTCATAATTAGCGGATATTGAGCATTAGCATAGAAATCAAAATACTTACTCTTGAAGCTTTCCATGTTCTGAGTTGCCAGAATAATACTCATACCTTTATTTCGACCAACGGCAATAAGTTCACGCAGAGGACGGTTGTCGAAGTCAAGCATATAGTGAGCTTCATCGATGATGGTGAAGTGGCGCAGCTCAACACGTTCTTCATTTGTCTTTTGGGGAGGCAATGATTCATAGATATTGTTGAGTTTTGACACTACGAAATATACAATAGCTTTAGCCATCGCACCATCCTTTGGGAAACGCCCAAGATTAATAATATAGCTGTTATTCAGTAAGTCAACTTTATCTTCATCTTCAAATATATGATTATTGACTAACTGAGTCAATACAGATGTAATACTATCATCCTTGTCTTGTTGTTTATCAGGAAGTAGATCTCGATAACTCTCCAAAATTTCAGAGAAAGTTACAGGTTTGAATTTCTTGTCCTTGTATGCATTTACAATTGCCATACTCAAACGACTATCCATATTAGCACTAATACTTGTGCGGCTAATTGAACCCAGAGCCGAGGAAAGTTCCGTGGCATATAGATTTACTTCATTAATGGGTTTGCCAGTAAAATCCTTAAATGGCGTGAAAGGCAGAGGACGTTCTATGGGGTTAAGTATTGCCTTGTGATTGGTATTGAACAATTGGAGCCATAATTCGTGCTGTGGATCTGAAAATTCTCCCTTATAGTCAAATAACAGGAAGTTTACCGGATAGTGCGTTTCGGTTGACAACTCTCGAATTTGGTTTATAAGAACAGCAAGAAGGTTTGATTTTCCTGATCCGGTTGTACCAGCAATGAGAATTTGCGTATTTGCAATGCTTCGGCTATTCATGTCTAAATATGCAGGCATATCATTTTCATACATGCCGATATGAAGATTCAATTCAGGAATATCGCCTACCGTACCACCATTGTTTTTAGGAGCAAAGAGCAACCAATCCTCCATAGCACCTTCTTTTAGCACAATATCGCGCCCTCGTAATATTTCTCTACCTATTACACGAGCTATAAACGCAGGACTTCCCCAATCACCATCGACATCGTGGTATCTTAACTTAAGCAAAGCCTCGAAAAGCTTACCCACATCTGCTTTCGAGAAGAAAGTTGTTGGATAAGGGGTACTATCTACTGGAAGATTTAAACTCATCACATCCTCTACACTACGTGGACTCCTATCACAAAGGCCTGCAAATAGACAAAGACGTAATGGAATACTCATGTTCATTCTTACAGGGCCAATGCCTTCAGAATAATCACTTAGGTCAATATGACGGCGCAGAGATGATATGACATCTTGCATCTGGTCATGCATCCCACGAATAGTAGGGGTGCCGTTTAGAACAACTTTACTTACATTCATATTTCCTATGTCTTTAATCCTCAGTTTTTAGTCCAAAATAATCCTCTGTGATAACAGTACATTGTTGCTCTGGATCACGATGTAAAGTGTATGTCCTGGCCACATGTGCCTGGATTTTCTTAAAATCAAGTTCTGTAGTTATTTCCGTATCTGTACTCAAAAGTATAGTCTGGTGAGACAGATTGGGGAAATATTCTTCAAGGATGACTTCTCGGCTTTTCTTGTCAAGGACACCCATGACAGTATCAATAATGACAGGTGGATTATAATCTCCCAGTTCATACAGGACTTTCAGTAATACCTGCATGACTGTTTGCTTGGCACCGGCATTCAGCTGGCTAAGATAAATCTCGTTACCATTCTTATGATAAATTTTGAATGTGATGCCTTTACTGCCGTCACCAGTCAATTCAACTTTACCAATCATATCCTTATATATGATTAAGTTGATGTTCAACAGCTCGCGCATCCGTCTTTCAATGTTTGTCTTCTTGTCTGCGAACAATTTACTATATACTGTCGCAAAAAACTTTGGAAGGCGACAAAGCGTGTCATATTTGGGGTCTGGAATCTGTGGAATATCGAAGTCGTACTTTTTGATTTCCTTCTCAAGACCATCTATCTCAATTTTAATTTGTTCTTTCTCGCCCTTTAATGCGGTGATACGCTTCAGTTTGCTTTCATATAATTCCAGGAAAGAGTAATCTTTACTGCCTAATTGATGACGGAGATCTTCCAATTGCTCATGTTTGCGCGGAAGATCCTTTTGCTCTTCATTTAACCTTTCGCGCTCACGGTCGATGGCTATAAAGGGATTGCTGTAGTTTCCAGTGGCTACTCGCTCTAGTTCCTTAACATCCCTTTCGCCAAGGTTGGCAAAGCGGTCTTTAACTGACTGACCTTGATTTTGTTGTTCAATGACAGCACGGGCTAAAGCATTTGTGTCGATATTAGCTGTAATACCATACTTCTCCTGAAGAATTGCTACAATATCTTGGGTCAGCTTTTCAATCTGGTCTTTTCCTAATTGAATTCCTCGTGCATTGGCAATAGCTCTTTTTTCACTTAATACAACTTCTACTTCATCCTTGATAAGATGGGCAATTTTGGGGTATAACACATTGATCTCCAAGTCTGCCACCAAGCTATTTGCATCTTGAACATATTTCTTTTCCGCATTATAATAGGCTTTCAAAGCGTCATTCAACTTTGTAATCTGCGCCTGAGTCACTTCATCTGCAGTATGGCCTTCTTGTAATTGGTCATATTCGTCCCGATGCTCGTTGGCATAGTTGATAAGCTCATTATATTCGTTATCCAGCCTCTGAAGGTCTTCCTTCTTCTGATTACGATCCTGAATGAGTTTCGCATAGGTCGTTCTTTTTTCCTCATCAGCCATTCGTTCTGCTTTCTTCTCTGAGAGCAGCACGTCAGCCACATCTTGCAGTGCTTTATATTTTCCAAGGCCCATCACCATATTGATATTGTCCGTAATGAGCTGACTAAGTTCGCTTGTTTGCACCAATTTGCCAGTCTGCATAGCATCAAACAAGAAATATTGACTCAACTCTTGTGGCAGGTTTGCACCAATTATCTTGTTGATGACATTCATGTTTTGTGCTTTCTGGGCAGCGGTTGACCCTGTGCCATAGACGAAGCGATTACCATCCATGTTCAATTCCACACTCTCAACAACATTGTCATCGATCAGCTTGTATGCCCGACGGAGTTTGTATTGGACTTGTCGGTTCAGCACTCGCCCTTCAAAAGTGATTTCGAGCACAATCATCTTATCCTTCATACCAGAGGAAACCAACTCTCCAGCATTGAACAACTCTATGAACTGAGCTTTGGTCAACTTTTTGTTATTGGCTTTACGACCCTTTCCTGTATCAAGTCCATAAAGGGCATGATAGATGGCATCAAAAAGGGTAGTCTTACCACAACCATTCATACCTCCAATAAGGATGATGGGACGCTCTTCGTCACATCCCTCCAAATTGAGGTCAAGATGGCGATAGGTTTTGTAGTTTTCTGCGTAAATGCGTTTTATTTCCATAGCCTATATCTTTTTTAGAGCATTCTTGATAATCTGACGAATCGTCTTTTCTTCAACTACACCTTGGTCGTTACCGCCCTCGTTGTATAATTTAAGAATTTCATCTTTCACCCAGTCGGGGTTAAGCTGGAAATCAGGACTTGTACATAACTCCTGGATAATATCCATGTCGGATGTACGAATCCCATAATGCAGAAACGTGCTGTCAATTCCTTTTCTAGCCATATTCATAGGTTTTATAAGTTATTCAATTCTAATCGCTTCCATCCTTCTGTACTGTCGATATTATCTACAGGTCCGTCAGGGAAATACCAGTTGTCACCTTCTTGAATCAGAACCCCGCCATACATTTTCAGGCCCTTTTCCCGATAAGTCTGTACGAATTCAAATAAGGCATTGTTTTTCTCCTTACCGTTTTCATCACTGCCATGCGTCTTGGTGTCGAGTAAGCAAATAGTGCCATTTTTCAGACGGATGATAAAGTCCACATAAAAGCATCGGTCCTTTCTGTCCTGTGCTGTATAAGGTACCGCAAAGTGCTGTTTGCCTTCGTCACCATTCTTGTACCACCAATCAACAACTTCCCTTTGCCCGTCTATCCAGCGTGCGAAATTGTATTCTGGTATCGAAACGTTCTTCTGCTCGAAATAGGGTGTCAGAGCATGGTTGAAAATCTCACCATCGCGACTGACATTCTTTTCTGCATTGTAGATGCGAGTCTCAGGAACTTCCCATACAAATTCTTTATAGGGGGCATTTTCACCGGTTTCTTGTTCCTGCACACCTTGTAAAGCTGCATATCTGGCAAGAGCTTTGCGAATCAGATCCTCAAAATGTGGACGATTCTTATGATACAGTACCACTTTGGGCACATCTGTTTCAAATATCTGCAAATAGTCCTCCAATGCTTTCTCGATGGCACCTTTCAATACTGGTGTACTATCATGCTTACCGAATGAGCCTACATTCTTTCTGCAAAATAGCGTAAACAGATTATCCAATTCCGAAGCATTCAAAGCTATACGTGCTTTGTCCACAATCTCTACCATGCCGTTTTCACCTGTCATGGGTGTATCCTTTGGTATGGCCACAAAGATGCGTGATACGTCTGTTTGAATACCATGCTTTTTGGCATTGTGACGGTTTCGTACAAGTTTAGCTTCCATCTCTTCCTCATTGGGAGTATTGTCGCCTGCTTCCCCATCATTTTCAAAGAAATCTTCTTCGTTGAAAAGCATCATGGGGTTCTGTTCCCATTCTGTTTCCATCATCTTCAGGAACAATGCTCGGAAATCTGCTCCCAATCGGTTTCTTCCCTTGAAATGTTTGTCTTGATAAACACTACGCAGGGTTATACCATTGAGATCCTTGCGACGATTGGCAAAGATAGTACTAAGATAGTTCATGTCATCACCTACTATCTGGATGATGTCCTCAGAAAGGTTGGTATATACATATCCATAATTCAGCCTGTCGTCGTGATAGAACCGCTGTTCAGGCATACGGAGAATACGTCCTACTGTCTGAGTCGTGAAGGTCATGCTCTTCAGTTCCCTGAATATAAGCAACACAGAAGCACGAGGGCAGTCCCAACCCAATGCAATGGCCTGCTTGAATAGCAGCACTTCTGTCATGTCGTCAGCCTTAGTGATATTATCGAGATTTGGTGATTTATCCTTTGACAACCAAACAGCCAATTTGCCATTTTCAACAGAGATGTTGCACATCTCAGAAAGATATGCCTTCATTTCCTCAGCGATTGTCTTTTCTTCATTTGAAAGGGTATCGCTTGTATCATTGGGCAACTGTATCAGCAGCAGTGGATTAATACCATATTCAGCGTATGCTTTGGCCAGTTCCTCACGTTTTTTCAAGGCCTTTACAAGTAGTTGCTGATTGACAGTTAAAGAAGTCTGCTCATTGCTGGAGCGTACATTGGGGTTCAATTCCACTCCCTTCTTGATCATCTCTTCTTCTACCACATCTTTACGGCGTACCTCTACAGCCTGGAAGCTCATAGTGACCGGTGTAGCAGAAATTCTCAGTTCTATTTTAGGATTAATACTTTTCAGTACCTTCTCACTTTTCATGGCATTTCGACCTCCAAACATGTGTTCTTCGTCGATGACAACTACTATTGGCACATTGTTCTGGATGCGAGTACGACGCAACAGTTCAAAAAGAGTCCTGTTTTGCTCGTTATCACGAATCATCACGGCATTGTCCTTGTTGATGCTTTCCCAGTTCAGGAACAGCACATCACCTTGCTGCAATCCTTCCAGATGGTCGCATTCGTCAAACATCACTGGTCGTAGAGAGCGTGTCTCGCTGAAGTAATTCCTCATGGAACGATAGCTTTGCTGATGTAATTTGTTGGGTGCGATCCATACCCAAGCCACACGGGTGTAAATACAATCCCCATTCTGAGGCAGTTCCTGCGTTAGTTCATCAAGCAAAGCCGAAGCCATCACGGTTTTACCACTACCTGTAGGAGCTTTGAAAACCAATTTTTGTCGGTCTTCTGACTGATTGAGCATATCAATTATCTTTTGCTTCAGTTCTTTGATAGCCTTTTTCTGATAATCTTTAAGTTGTATCATGACTCGCTTCCTTTCTCTTCTTTATATGAGTATTGCGCTGCATCAGCTAATGCCTCTGCCTGTTCATCTTCGTTCAAATCTATTGCAGTTGGTAGAGCCTTCTTACGCCTTGGCAACACTCTCCTATATGCTTGGTAAATGGCATCAGGCAGAGCACACAGCGTAACTTTGTCAATTACCTCCTTAAAGTCATCATCGTATGCATATCTGCCCTCACTGAAGACATAGACTTTGATAAACTCCTTCTTGTCCCATGCTTTCAGTTCATCAACGATGTACTTAATGACAGCAGGTTCGTAAATAACAATCATTTCCTTGCAGTCCTCGGTGAACCTTCGTGTATAGTCCTTTCTAAGCGCCTTGCCGTTACATATCATCTTGGTCTCATGGTACATATTCTCCTTTATGCAAAGCAAATCAGTTGCAGCTTTTACCAACTCACGTTTGTTCTTGCTGCTGGGATCACGAGAAATGAAATCGGCCTTGTAATAACGCAGGTTGTTTTTGGTTAAACCTTTAACCTCTTCTCCCTTTGGAGTTGTATAGCCTTGAATCACTCGTCTATTACGCTCATAGGTTACTTCTTCACAAATGTCATTTTCGTTATTCGTTACAAGAATACATTGACGATGGCCTCCATCCTCTGCATTCAACTGCATGGTTGCCTGCATGGTAGTCCCAGAGCCTGCGAAGAAGTCAAGTATAATAGAATTACTGTCAGATGCTATCTGTTCAATACGTTGAATTAAGCGAGTTGGCTTAGGAGTATCAAAAGGTGCATTACCATCAAACTGTTTTTTCAATTCTTTCTTAGCTTCGTCAGTGTGACCAACTTCTTCATACGGCCATAAATTTGTAATAATTCGACCCTCTACATTTTGGAGGTAAGTTTTTCTTCGAATACCTCCTTTACCATTTTTGGTAAAATAGAATTTGGGCCATTGACCTCGTTTTAGAACCGCTTCTGCTGAAGCTTTTGCTTCTTCTAATGGAACGGCCAGCATAATTGCCATAACACCAGCTCTTACTTCTTCTGGTGCAATACCACAGATTTCAGCTCTTTTTGAAGCGTCATCAATATCCTTTAATTCATATGGCGCCCATCCCTGCATAATCCTAAGCATTTCGTCCTGTTGATATCTCCAACATGATGTTATTGCCGGATAAAGCAGTTCGCCAGTAAAAGGATGCTGAATCGCATAAACCATTCCTTGGTGGGTTACCGCACCTGGGGCATTGGGGTTATCGCTAGTCCATGGGGCAAAATCGTTATCTGGATTTTTGTATTTTGCATCCATTTCAGCAGTCCTTTCCAATTTCTTGGGAGTCCAATCTGGGTTTTTGCCATAAACAGATATATATTCTACTTCTCTTACAATGCCCTTTTTGTCGTTTCTTGGAGAATAAGTTCGTTGCCAAGAGATATTACCCATGAAACTGTCATAGCCAAATATTTCATCACAAAGCAATTTCAAGTTAGCCTGTTCATTGTCATCAATAGAGATAAAGATGACCCCCTTTTCGGATAATAAGGTCTTGGCTATCTTCAAACGTTTCTCCATAAAGGATAGCCACTTAGTGACGATACGAATCTTCGCTGTCTATGTAAGAATCATTATATACAAAATCCTTGTTTCCCGTATTGTATGGAGGATCGAGATACATCACATCAATCATCCCTGCATGTGTATAAGACAGGGTTACAAGAGCATGCAGATTCTCTGCCTCAATAATGATATGGTTGGGAGCATCAGAATTTTCTGACAATATTCTGCGTTCTGGCACTTCATAAAGCACGGGCAACTGCTCACGAAGCTGTTCTTCAACTGCCTCTTCATGATTTTCCCAAACAAGACCATATGTTTTCTTCTCGTTTAGTAATTCCAGCAAAGCCGACTTCTCATCGTTAGTCAGTCCTGCCAACTCTCTAACCTTGCTAATAAGTTCCTGTTTATTTATATGTCTACTCATATTCGTTTCTTTCAGTAAAGATTACTCAAAACATCTTGTTCCTCTGATTAAATAGAATCTTTAAGACGAACAAGGTCGTTCATTTCTACATTTAGTAGATTTGCTATTTTCATCATTGTTTCGAGAGTAGGTTGGCAACTATTGGTACACCACTTAGAAACAGTTGCAGGATCTTTCCCCAACTGTTCGGCAAGCCACTTATTGGTTCGCTTTTTCTCCGCCAACACCACTTTAATTCGATTAATATCTCTGCCCATATTATAGTTATTAGTAAATTATGTGGCAAATATACGAAAAATGTTCCATAAATTGAGCAAAAATGAAGAAAAACTGATGAAAAATAACATTTTTATTGCGTTTTTCTCAATTTAAAGCCCACAAATATAAATAATCATATCTTTTTCTGGCTGTAAATAGTTCCCCAAAAAGGTAGCCTAAACTAGACCACCTTTCAATAATTTACCTCAAATTAGTCATGTTTGTGCATGGATCTAATTTTTTTTAAACGAGTGACAATGTTCACCACAAGCCTAATAGTGTTGCTAATCAGCAATCCTAATAAATAATCAATCAGACAATTTAATAAATGTTCCATTGTTCTTATATCCCTCGCTAGTGAGGGCTCCTTAACCCTATGAAAAAGACTCTGATTTTTCGTTGCTAAAAATCAGAATGATAAACAATAAGAGTCTATAAAACGAAAAATAAATCCTGCAAAGGTCCTGTTACAGAACTGCTTTGCAGAATTCTACTTTTTTTTCAAAAATAAACAAAGAATACGATTACAGTTACGAGTGTATGTTATGAACAATAGTATTAATCTCTTTCACTGTATTATTTTTCCTCTATTTCTGAAGTTATAAGATTTGTCAAGCCCTCATCAATTGATTCTTCCCCAAAGAGTAAACGACGGATAATTGGGTCAAGCCCCTCATCACTTTCACCAATAGTGGTATTCATGCTGTTAATTTCAATATCATGGATGTAAGGAACAGGAACTTTATCCGTCTTACCCTCGACTTCTTTATACTCAAAATCAAGTATCTGGAATACGATACAAACCATCTGCCGTATACCAGGCTTAGGTTTTTCTGTATTCCAATTCAATACACATGCTTCACGTAATTTATGTATAAGATAGAGCAACTGCTTATATTCAGCAGTCCATACAATTTTCTCTCCAGTATGTACACCCGTGAAGTTCTTGATAAAAACATCGGGACTAGTACCTTCTTGAATGTATTTCCCGTTTCGTGCTAAATCTGCATAAAATATTGAAAGCCTATTAGCTTTCTCCTTTTCACTTAATTCAGGAATATCTATTTTAAATGAGTGAGTGGCTGTCTTGACATCAACTTGCTCACGAAACTTCCTTTGTTTCTCAATAGTTGGACTACTATACTTCTGCAATTCCTTATTGAACTTAGCGTTTACCTTGCGTCTCTTCAACTCATCAGCCTTAATGCCTTCAAGGTCTCTTTTTATATCAATGAACTTGAGCGTTTTCAACGGCTGATCTTTTCTATATATACCAAATCCGTCAAAACTATAATCAGGAATATGCCCCACAGTCTGGTAGCACCGCTCATCCTTCTTGTTTGCATATTCATGCCAAGTATCAACAATCAACTGAATGGCCTTGTCTATGAGCCACTCTTCTTTAAGACCGCAGATTATGGCTTCCATAAAGCTCCTGTCAAATTTTGACGTGGCAACAAGGTTCCCCAAGTTCATGACCAACTCAGGCTTCTTGTTGATATTATCTACTAACTGCATAATGCTATCCCTTAATTGATTTGCAAGATTCTCAGACTTTCTTTCCTTCCGCATGGCATCCAATAACTCTTTTGCCTGCTTTTCATCGTATATACAGCACTGGTCATCGAATGAGTCGCTAAAATCTTTATCTACATAGTATTTGTAATTGCCATGTACAGCGCCATCAGGATTCTGTAAAGGTTTCGTTACTGGATAAAGGATGGCACCGGTTTCTTTTTCCAGTTTATGCATATCTATGCCGTAATCCTTGAGCAGACGTGCAGCCCATATTCGACCAATATCATTCAGAAGCGTGACGTAGTTAAAGAAACACTCGTGTAGAGGAGGAACTTTTGCACTGCTTAAAAGACGTAACGCAGCGTTTGTACCCGTTAATTCGCGTAGGTATTCTTTGTTTACTATATATCGACCTGTACAATCGGAGATACCAACCTCCGCACTTGAATATATCATCCGCGAGAAACCCTTCACGAAATACATTGTTTTGATAGCCTCTTGACGACACTCTTCAGAATTCTTTCCAGCAAGCTTCTCCTTGACAGCCTGGCGCAGCATCTTAAAGGCATCTTTACCGATGACTTCTGAATACTGTTGTATAAAGAACTCCGTCATGAGGGCGTATTCGCTTTTTTTCTTCGCCCAAACCTCCGGATGATGATGCTCTCTAAGGACATAATCCATACAGTCACGAGCTAAGCCGCCCGCGCCGAATTGCTTAACAACTTCATCATAAAAAGCCAGTGGCGTAATTCCATTAGGATAATAGCAACGGCGATAGTCCCTGTAGGCATCTGCAAGGTAATCGTCGATATAACTATTAACCTGCTCTCTAACCCCCACCGGCAAATCAGTCATAAGTGGTTGCAAAGCCACTTTATAATGTATTTCTTTCTCCGTATGGTGATTCCAAGAACGCGCTTCCATTTTCAACTCATTCTCTGGCAATGAAACCACGTCACGATTTCGTTTGTTAGCCTGAAGGTATTCTTTTACTATCTGATTTTCGTAGTTTTTGAATAAATCAGCATCAAATTCTGCATCTGGGTGCTGTGCCCAGAATTTCATTATTCCACCACCTTGTTCCAAAAGAGTCTTCCGGAACTCTTTATCCTGTCTGATATAATCTTCTACAGTCTGCTTCATGACCGCAAAATTACGAAAAATTCCTGATACTTAGTCTATTTTGCCGATTTTTCAGCAAAAATCCACCCTTATCAAGAGCAGACGGCAAGGGTGGAGGTCAGATTTTGAACGGGACTTCAGCAGATGGTGGCCAGCCGGTTG
>Ga0256407_10004388_pt1 | contig 23631 bp, 19 predicted proteins | sample RumenRJG_04DNA_FD_193489 | JGI IMG/M metagenome (GOLD analysis project Ga0256407, IMG submission 193489) | Bovine rumen microbial communities from Lethbridge, Alberta, Canada - RJG_04 | ecosystem: Host-associated > Mammals > Digestive system > Stomach > Rumen | place: Canada: Alberta... | reverse complement strand
CTTGTTTTTTGCAGTATGCTAAAGCAAAAGGGAACAGGGATGGTGTCTACATTGGTGATAACTATACAATGATTATAGATGGTGGTAACTTGACTATAAAAAGCAATACAGATATGCATTGGGGAGGAGATAGTCAGTTCTTAACCATTTGTGATATTACATATTTAGGCAATAATTTCGCATCTATAAAATCCCAAAAACATCCTTCTGAATATATCTTTAAAGATATGGTGGTTACATATGATGATAGGGACTTTATAAAGGGGAAAACAATAGAATTCTCATTTCCTAATTATAGAAATAGTATAAGAATTTTTGTCAACCCTAATCCTTCTGTATCCTGGGATTTGTGTCTGAATTGGTCAAAAGGAAATCAAGAAATTGAAATTCCCTCCAATTCAGATTCCTTTTCATTCGCCATAGAAAATATCATTCCAGCCGATGTTGATGGCACATTCCGAGGTTTGGCTTGGTTTACAAATTATGAAAAAATAACTTGTGACGAACACCGTAAGGTTATTATCACAATACCATCATTCAGTGAGGAATCTATGAGATTGCTTTTCATCAAACAGGATTATATTCTTTTTAGAAGAAATACAATTATATGGCAAGGTGAGACATATATTAGGAAATGAATCACTGACTAATCAATGATGATTGTTCTCAATGAACATTGTATCACGGGGATACGGGGAATATCAAGGCTCGGGGGATAAGGAATTAGATGCTTTTGTATTTTGCAGAATAGGATCTCTTGGCATTTGTGTGCCAGGCCCAGGTGAACCCGAAGGGGGGATACAGGAGTAGTTGAATTATAATGCAGAATTATATGTGCAGAACTATCTTAGCTTTTATCTGTTTTCTATTTCTCATCACCGATTCCATATATAGCCAAGAAAAAGAAGATAGAGATTACTCACTACTGTATCTATATCCAATGGATCTTAGCGAAGAAGTGAAATCCTCTATAGACGAGTATTTTCTTTTTTACACCAAAGATATTCAGAACCTGCATTATTTGGAGCTTTCCATTGATGAGATAAATCAAGAATCTGCTCAGGTGCACTATGGAATTAAACTGATCAATTCTCCAGATATAGAAAAACTAGTGATAAACGAAGAACATCTTGGCTTCGGAATATATAAGGAGATTGAACCGATATACAGATACATTGGTTATAGCTATTATAAAAATCATTGGATTATTGTATCCAAATGGTATCAACTACAAAATATTTGTAACCCTTACATTAAGAAATCGCCATTTCCGTTTGTACAAGAATTTTTATTATGGAAACATGATGTTCATTCTCCCCTTGGAGTTGATAATTCAACAGTCTCTTTCAAAGTAAGTAAGAACAATGTCTTTAAATGTCCGCCAAGGATTGAAGAATAAAAACTCCGTGAATCACATAGAGGGGACGGGGATTGATATATATGTGAAACAATCCCCGAAATCATACTGCTGATGTTGATGCTGCTTGAGGCTTGGGATGGAATCACACCTTTCCCGGAATGTGGCATTCTCAAAGCAAAAAAATGTTCTTTGAGAACCGTCCCCACGATCCAGGGACAAGATTCTCATTTCCGTTTTGCAAAAAGGTGCTGGAATCAGACAACTGTCCAAACTTTCAGCAGTTGGCTTCAGCATCATAAGAATACTCAAAAACGTACCATTTTCCCCGTCCCCTTGATACATGATTTACAGCAATATTTGAGAGACAAATATGGAAGAATACAATAAAACATAATTTTATGAGAGCCAACTACATAACAATTCGCGTTGGAATACTATTAATTGCTGTGCTGAGAAGACTCTTTCACTTCGCCTATACCATAATCTTACTGGCTATCTTCGCCATGGCAGCATGCGGCAATAGTATAAAAGAGGAGTCTTCTTCACAATTGTTGATAGTAGAACGCCAACAGATGGAAGTCGGTAACTCACCTTTCGGCAAAGAAAAATTTTCTATAGACATTCCTCTTTCTGGTCCTATTATACTGAAAGACTCGGTGATGTCATTTCTCAATGAGCAGCTATATCTGTTTTGTGAAGATCAGGTTGACGGTTCTGGAAAGAGTCCTGATAGTATGCTCATAACTGATGCAGAATGGCTACTGCGTCACTATGTTGATGTTTATAGACCGTTGGCTCAGAAAAAAGGAGGTTGGTTACCCTCTTTATATATTACGATGCTGGCACAGACCGAATCATTCATCACATACGGCGTAACCTTTTATCATAACAAATCCTTATATGGCTCTGAGATGTATTACTACACATTTAGCAAGCAAGATGGACATAGGTTAAGAGAAATCTTCAGCTATGAGAAACTCGACAATTTTTTTGAAAAGCGCAGGGTGCAGATTTGGGGTTATAAGCCAAAAATCGAAATCACCCAGAACCTCTTTGGCCTAAATGAGGACAGTCTTTTGTTTGCCGTCAATGGTTTGGACTATGGTTTCCTTTTGGAAGAGTTCGGCTATAGTGAAATTCTACCATATTTATCTGAAGAAGCAAAGTTACTTATCTCACAGAAAGGTGGTCGTGATTCCTATCCTCGAAGTAGTTGGTATATGGGCAGAAGGATTGGAACCGTATCAACCAATGAGGGTGATACTATTTTTCTAATGGAGCAGGACACAACTCTTGTCTTGCCAAAACAAAAGAGAGGACGAAGCAGGGACGTGAAGTTGCTGACCTGTACTCGTAAAAATGGCCAGTATTTCCCCCTTCTTGGTTTTAAAACAACTAAAGGAAAGACGTCTTCCGTTGGATACAATATATATGATAATAGGCTTTTTATGAAAGAATATAGTTCCTACAATTCATATGATAAGGATAAACGAGAGCTTTATGTGGTTTACTTCAAAGATAGGGAAACAATAGTGCGCCGCATTTATCAATTCGACGGACATTTTTTCGTCGATACACATAAGGAAGAACTATGGGGTAAAATAATATATGATTGACTCTTCCTCGGGGGAAAGAACATCATCTTTTCAATCCCCTACCATCATCGCCATCATACCCATTTCCAACCTCCCATTCCCTGTTCTGGTCGTGGCTCCCGCCCATGGCTCGGAACAAGTATTTGAGGGTGAACTGCTGTTTGAGCCGTTCACGCTCCATGGCATTTGTCGCCATTAAGAAGGAGCGTGTCTCTTCTTTGGAAAGGAAGAAAATCTCTGAATGGCCAAAGTTGTTGAAGACAACCCGTAGGTAGAATTTGCCATTCTTGTGCTTGGCGATGATGACGGAATCGACATTGGTCAGTTTTGGCATGCTTTGACCCGATGACCCTATGGACTTTTGAGCCTTTTGACTCAATGAGCCGATGAACTTTTGGCTTCGCCGAAGGTACTCCCGCTCGGCATACTGAAAACAAGTTTCCGTCTGCTCTCGCTTACTCGTACCTTTGACCCTTTGCTCCATGTCCTCGTTCCTCTTTGTCTGAATGTCCATCCATTCACCCATTCTCAGCACCTGGCTGCCGTCGAACGCCGTCTTCGTCTTGTGGTCGACGATGCCGTAGCCACGTATGATGCCGTTTTTGTCTTTCTGCCAGTGGATGTCAATGCCTAACTTCTGCCGGAGCTCTTTCAGCATCCATTTCACCTCTCTCAATGGCCAATTCCGGGAATACAAAACCCAGGAGGGCGGGCCGATAAATAATGATAAAAAGGTTATCAAATTCCTATTGCTTTCCAATTATTTTTCCCGAATTTTTCCCGACTTATTTTCAATATCTTCAAATTACAAGCATTTTTGTAAAATCCACAAAAAATAGGGAATAGTGATTATCACGCAGTTGATAGTTTTCGATTGCATACGATTTCGTATCCGATTATCCGAGTCACCCAACAGCGCATCTGGCATGGTCTACTCCAAGACCATGCTTTTTTTTGCAATTGCATAGGCCTTGGGTATGAAAACCTCTTTCTTTATGTTATTTTATGTTGAAATAAGATGATTTATGTCTGAAATTGCCTAACTTTGCCCTCTGAATCAACCCAATACGACGAAAGAAAAATGAAAATAGCACTGATAGGCTATGGCAAGATGGGCAAGATGATAGAGCAGATTGCCATCAGCCGGGGCCATGAGATTGTGAGCATCATCGACATCGACAACCAGCAGGACTTCGAGTCGGAGGCTTTCGCCTCGGCCGATGTGGCCATAGAGTTTACCTCTCCCACTGCTGCCTATGGCAACTACCTCAAGGCGTTCGCCAAGAACGTGAAGGTGGTGTCGGGCTCCACAGGATGGATGCAGGAGCATGGCGACGACGTGCGCCGGCTGTGCACCGAGGGTGGCCAGACCCTCTTCTGGGCCAGCAACTTCTCTATCGGCGTGGCCATCTTCTCGGCCGTGAACCGCTATCTGGCAAGCATCATGAACCGCTTCCCGCAATATGAGGTAGAGATGGAGGAGACCCACCACGTGCACAAGCTCGACGCGCCATCGGGCACTGCCATCACTTTGGCCGAAGACCTCATCGGTCAGCTCGACCGCAAGGCACAGTGGGTAAAGGGCACCCTGCTCGCACCCGACGGCACCCTCTCAGGGACTGCACAATGCGCACCCGACGAGGTGGCCATCAACAGCATCCGCCGCGACGAGGTGCCTGGTATTCACACCATCCGCTACGACTCTGATGCCGATGCCATCACCATCACCCACGATGCCCACTCGCGAAAGGGTTTCGCACTGGGTGCCGTGCTCGCTGCCGAATACACCGCCGAGCACCAAGGGCTGCTCACCACCAGCGACCTGTTCCAATTCTAACGCTTAAACTCACAACAAAATGATAGACAAGGAAAAAGCCAAACTCAACATGAAGGTGCAATGGGCGAAATTCATCGTCGTGCTCGCACTCTACCTGCTGTTCCTCTATTGGGTGAAAAGCTGGCTAGGACTCATCGTCGTGCCCTTCATCTACGACGTCTATATCTCGAAGAAAATAAAATGGCAGTGGTGGAAGGACGCTGAAGGACCCGTGCGCTTCGTCATGAGCTGGGTCGACGCCATCATCTTCGCCCTCGTGGCCGTCTACTTCATCAACCTCTTCTTCTTCCAGAACTACGTCATCCCATCAAGTTCGCTCGAGAAGTCGTTGCTCCGTGGCGACTACCTCTTCGTGAGCAAACTGAGTTACGGCCCGCGCATCCCGCAGACACCACTCACCATGCCTCTCACGCAGCACACCCTGCCGCTGGTCAACACCAAGTCGTATATCGAATGGCCTCATTGGGACTACCGCCGCGTGAAAGGTCTGGGCAACGTGCAGCTCAACGATATCGTGGTGTTCAACTATCCCGCCGGCGACACCATCGCCATGGCCGACAAATACCAGGCACAAGACTACTACCAGCTTTGCTATATGTATGGCGAGGCCAACAACCTACAGGTCGACTCGCTTTCGCCGCAGGCCCAGTGGGATGCCTACCACCAGGCCATTGCCCGTGGTGCCAGCTACATGAAAGGCAACCCCGCCGAGTTCGGACAGATCGACTCCCGTCCCACCGACCGCCGCGAGAACTACGTGAAGCGCTGCGTGGGACTCCCCGGACAGACCCTGCAAATCAAGGATAAGATTGTGTATCTCGACGGCAAGGCCAACAAGGAGCCCGACAACGTGCAATACTCCTACCACCTGAACCTGAAGCAGATGCTCCCCGAACAGTTCATGGAAGAGTATGCCGTCACGATGGAGGATATCCAGAGTCTGAACACCTATGGAGTGATGCCCATGACCCACCGTGCCGCCGAAGCGCTGAGCAAGCGCACCGACCTGGCCGAGAACGTGAGGCTGGTGAACGACTCCGACCGGGTGGACACCGGCAAGACCTATCCCGTGACCGCCAACACCGGATGGACACGCGACAACTATGGTCCCATCTGGATTCCCGCCAAGGGTAAGAGCATCAAACTGACCATGGACAATATCGCCATCTATGAGCGGCCCATCCGTGTGTATGAGGACAACCAGCTCGAGGTGAAAGGTGGCAAGATTTACATCAACGGAAAGCAAACCGACACCTACACCTTCAAGATGGACTACTATTGGATGATGGGCGACAACCGTCACAACTCGCTCGACTCACGCTACTGGGGATTCGTGCCCGAAGACCACGTGGTGGGAAAACCCATCTTCATCTGGCTCTCCATCAACCCCGAGAACGTAGGAAAGAAATACCGCTGGAGTCGCCTCTTCAACCTCGTCGACAACATCAAGTAGGCAGGATGAGCGAACAACCCTTCACAAACATATCCGACACCCCTCCGGCTCCAACGACGGAGGGGTGCTTCGCTGAATGCCTCCTCTCCACCACCTATTTCGGTCCGGTGCAGTGGTACCAGAAGCTCTACCGCTACCGCACGGTATGGATGGAGCGTCATGACAGTTTTGTGAAGCAAACCTACCGCAACCGTTGTTGCATCGCCACTACTCATGGCGTGCAGTCGCTCACCATCCCCGTGGAGCATGGGGCCAACAGCCTGCTCACCCGCGACACCCGTATCAGCGACCACGGCAACTGGCGGCACCTGCACTGGAACGCCATACGCAGCGCCTATGGCGAGTCGCCTTTCTTCGAGTTCTATGCCGACGACCTCGCACCCTTCTTCGAACGGCGGTGGACATTCCTCACCGACTTCAACGACGAAATCTGTGCCCTGATGTGCCAGTTGCTCGACATCACTCCTCACCTACAGCCCACCACCTGTTTTCTAACCGCCGAAGAGTGTGCCAACCGGCACATCCACGACTTCCGCGATGCTATCCGACCCAAGCATCCACTACCCGACCCCAGTTTCCAACCACAACGCTACTACCAGGTGTTCGAGGGCGAAAACGGCTTCCTGCCCAACCTTAGCATCCTCGACTTGCTCATGAACTGTGGCAACGAGAGCATCTTCTTCCTGTAAAGCATCGTTTTCACTCCATTTCATCGTTTTTACGATGGTTTTTCCTTTCTATCAGCTGGTTATTGAAAGAAAAATCGAGCAATTGGCACTTTTTTTCCAATTTTTCCTTACTTTTGCAGATTGGACATCAAACATCTTCAGCAAGGCTGATAACTGTAAACTTGTATTTTACACTTTCTAATTCAGGTCAAAAACCTATTTCACTACGACAAATAACTATCCCGCATAAATGAAAAAACTGCTACTGACCCTTGTCCTCACCACATTCACACTGGTGGGATTCGCACAAACAGAAATTGACAAAAAACTGTCGATTACCACACAGATGTTCCTCGACGAACTCAATGGAAAAATCGATCTCAACCCAAGCACCACCTCGTCGAGACCGCTCGGCAGGCCCTTTGTCGGCAAGAACGGTCCGAAGTCCAACCGGCTCGTCGCCACCCCCGACACCATCAATGGCAAGGTGTATATCTCCTGCTTCCTGCGGTTGCAGAACGACAATGATGTGGCCGAACTGGAAGCCCTTGGTGTGGAAATTCAGACCAGATTCATCAATGGGCTCGTCACCGCCCTCATCCCCATCGAGAAAATCGAGGAGGTGGCAGGCATCTCCAATGTGTCACGCATCAATGTGGCATCATTGATGCGCCACTATACTGATGCAGCCCGCACCAGCACCAATGTCGACGATGTGCTCTCCTGGTCCGAAGACGCCAGGACTGCGGGCCTCTTGCAAGGCTACGACGGCACAGGTGTGCTATTGGGCGTCATCGACACAGGCATCGATTTCAATCACATTGCCTTTAAAGACAAGAATGGCAATAGCCGCATCAAGAGGGCATATGTCTATAATGGTTCCCTTGCAAAAGAATACGCATCCAGTGATATTACTAGTTCAACCACCGATAACAAATCAGAAGACCATGGCACCCATACCAGTACCACCGCCGGCGGTTCGAGTGTCAAGGTGAGTGGCAACACCGTCACGGTGACCGACGACCACGCCAATGCCACTTATGGCGGTATGGCTCCAGGTGCCGACCTCTACCTGGCAGGAGTCAACGGATTGAATGACACCTATCTGAGCAATGCCTTTGATAAAGTCATCACCTATGCCGATCAGAACAACATGCCTGTGGTAGTGAGTAACAGCTGGGGATCACAATATGGTCCTCACGATGGTACGAGTGATTATTCAGATGTCATAGCCACGTATTTTGGCGACAACTACCCCAATCACATCTGCCTGTTTGCCTCATCCAACGATGCCGACAATTCTAAAGACGGTGAAGGCGGTGGATACCATCTCTCGGGCACAGCCAGCAGCAACAGTCCCTTACGTTCCATTCTCAGATGTAACTATTATTCCGACACCGACGCCGGTTACTTCTACAGTGGTATCATCGCCAATGCTTGGTGCCGGTCGGCCAATGTGAGCAGCATGGCCTGCAAAATCTATGTGCTCGACGCCAAGACTGGCAGTGTCAAGACGTCTGTCACAGTCACCCCTTCTACCAGAGGTACTGCTGTATCGGGACTAAGCGCCTATTTTTCTGGAACACTTTATGCTTACAAAGACTATATCAGTTCCAACAAAACCCAAATTTTGCTGTACTCTGGTAATGGACTGAAATCACTGAGCACTACCTCCACCACGAAAAACGGAGAGTCTTATTTAAAGAGCGATTACACCCTGGCCGTGGAGTTCTACCCCACCAGCGGCAGCGCCATCATCGACGCATGGGGCGGTGATTACTGCTACTTCACCAACCACCTCACCACAACGGGCTACAATTGGAAAAACGGTGATAACGACATGAGCGTGAGCGACGAGGCCATGTCGCCCAACGTCATCTCCATCGGTGCCTACGTGACGAAGAACAGGGTAACCAACTATAAAGGCACTACATACAACTACTCCGACGAGTATACCATAGGCGACATCGCTCCGTTCTCGAGTTATGCCACGGCAGAAGCCAGCCCCGATGGCCAGCAGTATCCTTGGATAACGGCACCGGGAGCACGGATTGTGGCTGGCGTCAATCACAACCACACTGCTTCGACCGATGATTATAGCTATTATGGCAGTTACTTTAACAAAGACCTGGTGGTCAACAGCGCTACCAATCCCTATGCTGCCATGGAGGGCACATCAATGGCTACCCCCGTGGCTGCAGGCATCGTAGCACTGTGGTTGCAGGCCGCCAAGGAGGTGGGCAAGGAGATGACCGTGAACGACATCAAGGAGGTGATGCGCGAGACTGCCATTAAAGACAACTTCACCACCTCCGGTCCCAACGCCTCGCACTTCGGCCACGGCAAAATCGATGCCCTCGCCGGCATCAAGTATATCCTCGGTGCCACAAGTCAGCCCACTATCAAGGCCACGCCCACCAGCCTCTCCTTCGAGGGCTACGCCACCATGTCGTACACCCAGAAGCTGAACGTGAAGGGCCTCCGCCTGGAAGGCAAGATCACCGCCACACTCAATGACCCCAGCCATGCATTCAGCATCGACAAGACCTCCATTACCGCAGCAGAGGCCGCTCAAGGTGTCGACATCACCGTGACATGGTCGCCCCTGGTTGCTGGAGAGACTGCTGCCACCATCACCCTCTCCGCTCAAGATGCCGAGAATGTGGTGGTGAGCCTCATCGGAACGGCTCAGGCTGCCACGCCCACGATCATTGCCGACAAGACCGAGGTCAACTTCGGCAACTGCGACATCAACCAGTCCTACACGCAGACCATCCATGTGTCGGGCCGCTTCCTCGCCGAGGAAGTGAAAGTGGCTCTCACCGACGCCAAAGGTGTGTTCACCGTCAGTCCCACCACCCTAACGGCCGCTGACGTGAACGAAGGAACCGACCTCACCATCACGTTCTCGGCCGCTGAGGACAATTCCTACAGCGGAAGCATCGTGCTCTCGAGCGAGGGTGCCGAGCAGGTGACTATCACGCTTAGCGCCACCGCTTCGGATGGTGGCACGGCCAGCGATCCATACCTCAATATCGCCAAATATGCCACCATCGACGATGCTAGATGGAGCACCACATACGTGAACAAACTATATGCCTACACAGAGAACACCGACGAGCATTACGCCTGGCTCACCATGCCCGTCTATGGCGCATGGGTGGGATGCTACTACAACAACAACCCACAAAAGTGGATTGCCACCAATGTGACGAGCAATTACAACAAGTATGCCGGTACGACATGGAATGCCATGGATGTGCTCAAAGGCAGCAGCACCTATTTCACCAAATCGAAAAAAGATGGTAGTGCCCGTGTCATGGGATTTAATTCAGAGACGAATTATACTCAGGAAACATTCACTTTCTTCGTGACCAATACCACTGCTGTCAAGCTTTTAGGCTTGGGACAGTCAAAAACCAAAAGCGATTATCCTGCCACAATGAAGATATACGAATGTGAGAGAAATGCCGATGGCTCCGTGAAAGCATCATCGACAGCCATCCAGAGTTTCTCTAATTCCGCCACCACGGGCTCCTTCGTTCTGGCTACCACCGATGAACTCGACGCGACGAAGATCTACAAGGTGGAAGTAGGCACCTATTGCAGTTATCTTTGTGAGATTGGCTTCAAGACACCGCTCAAACTCACTGGCGATGTGACCAAAGATGGCGATGTGAACGTGCTCGACGTGACCGCTATCATCGACATCATCTTGCGGGACGATAAGATTGCACCCTACAAATTGCCACAATTCGACCATAAGGCAGCCGACTTGAATGGCGATAATGACATCAATGTACTTGACGTGACGATGCTCATCGACATCATCCTGAAAAAATAAGAGAAACAATACGTTGGCCTCAACGTTTTTTGGCCCTAATATCAAAATCCCCCGCTCGTCAGTGATGAGCGGGGGATTTTCCTGATTAAAAGGAGTTGAGTCAATAGTTCGATTTCACCTCATTGCTCAAAGGTTGTTAGCCGTGGTAATGTCTGAACTCCCGAACTCCTGTAACTCCTGAACTCCTAGAAGTTGAGCGAAAGCGATACTTCATTAATGTAATCACTTGAAAATCAATGTGGTGAGATGTGTCGGACTGAACACCTCCTGCGCCACCGTCAGTATCTCATCGGCGGTCACGCTGTCGATGTTACGGTAGAGGCGTTCCACATCGCGCTCCCATCCATAATGCAGGAAACTCTTCCCGAAACTCAGCGCAAAGCCCTCACGGGCATCACAGGCCACACCAATCTGTCCTTTCAGCTGCCGCTTGGCAGCCGAGAGTTGGGTGGGTGTGAGCCGCTTCGAGGCCAGATGGTCGAGCTCGTTCCTCACCAGTCGCAGACAGCGTGACACATGATGATGGTCGCAACCGAAATACACACACCAGGCTCCCGTGTCGCTGTAGCTCACCATCGAACTCTCCACCGTGTAGACCAGACCGCGCCGCTCACGGAGCGACAGGTTGAGTCGGGCGTTCATTCCCGGACCGCCAAGGATGTTGTTGAGCAGATAGAGGGCCATGCGCCTGTCGCTATGTATGCCATAGGCCCTGTTGCCCAGCATCACGTGCGCCTGGTGGGTGCTGAGGTCCATCTCTATCTGTTGCCCCACGAGAGGAGACAAGGTGGCAGCCTTCAACTCGAGGTCGGGAATCTGCGGAGTGGCTGCGGGAAAGTCGGAAGTGGCCTTCTCGAGCAACCGCACGAGCCGGTCGAAGTGGATATCGCCGTAAGCGAAGAACACCATGTTCTGCGGCACGTAGAACCTACGGGTGAAGCGCTGGGCATCGGCGGTGCCGAAGGTTCTCAGCCGTTGGGTCTGTCCCAGGATGTTGTGCCCCAGGGGATGGCCTTTGAAGACGATGTTCTCGAACTCGTCGTAAATCAACTCGGCAGGCGAGTCGTTGTAGCTCTCTATCTCGTCAGCTATCACCTCGGCCTCTTTCTCTATCTCGGCCTGGGGATAGACGCTGTGGAAGACGATGTCGCTGAGCAGGTCGACAGCCCTGGGCAGATGCTCGCGCAGGATAGCGGCATAATATACCGTGTCTTCCTTGTTGGTGAAAGCGTTAAGGTCGCCACCCACCCGCTCCAGCGAGTTGAGCACGTGCCATGCCCGCCGGCGGGCTGTTCCCTTGAAGGTGACATGCTCGCAGAAATGGGCAAGGCCCTCCTCATCGGGTGCCTCGTCGCGTGAACCCACATTCACGCCATAGCCGCAGAACACCACGGGCGAGGCGTCATGACGGTGAATCACCCGCAGTCCATTGGCCAAAGTATAGGTATTGTAGTTCATGCTGCGAAATTACTGCTTGTGGCGCTCAATACAAAATAAAATGGGAAATAAATCTACCATCAAGGCGTATATTCGGGATTTTTGGCTAAATTTGCAGTCTCAATCTAAATTGGAAATCATGCGCAAAGTTATAGGAATCGGTGAAACCGTGCTCGACATCATCTTCAAGAACGAGCAGCCCATAGGAGCCGTGCCTGGTGGCTCCGTGTTCAATGGCATCATCTCGCTCGGACGGTCGGGCATCAATGCCTCGTTCATCAGCGAGGCGGGCAACGACCGTGTGGGAAAGAATATCATCAAGTTTCTCAACGACAACCATGTCGACTCCAAAGACATCTATGTCTACCCCGAGAGCAAGTCGCCCATATCGTTGGCCTTCCTCGACGAGAACAACGATGCCGAATACCTCTTCTACAAAGACCACGGCCACGACCAGCTCGACTTCATCTATCCTGAGGTCAACCCCGACGACATCGTGATGTTTGGCTCCTACTACGCCGTCAACCCCGTGATACGCCCACAGGTGCTGGGCTTTCTCGACCATGCCCGAAGCCATGGCGCCATTCTCTACTACGACGTCAATTTCCGTCCCTCGCACAAGAACGAAGTGATGAAAATCACCCCCAACCTGCTCGAGAACCTCGAGTATGCCGACTTCGTGCGTGGCAGCGTCGACGACTTCCGCGTGCTCTACAACAAGGAAGACCCCGACAAGATCTACAACGCCGAGGTGTCGTTCTACTGCAAGAACTTCATCTGCACCAATGGCACGAAGAACGTGGAGCTGAGAGCCACCCGCGGTATCAAGAAGAGCTACCCCATCATCCAGACCACCACGGTGAGCACCATCGGCGCCGGCGACAATTTCAATGCCGGCTTCGTCTACGGACTGATGCGCTATGGCATCACCCGCGAGGCGCTCGAGCGCGGACTCCCCACCCGCATCTGGGACAAGGTCATCCACTGGGCCCAGCTGTTCTCTGCCAACTGCTGCCAGAGCATCAACAACTCCATATCCGTCGACTTCGGCATCCAGATGGCCGAGGACGCAAAGGGCGAGAAAGACACCTACCTCGAATGGTAAACGCAATCTATATATTAACAACATCAAGACAAACCAACTCACACCTATGACAACCATTACCGACAATATCTATTACGTGGGCGTCAACGACCGCAACAAGAACCTCTTCGAGGGACTTTGGCCACTGCCCAATGGCGTATCCTACAACTCCTACCTCATCGTCGACGAGAAAGTGTGCCTCATCGACACCGTCGAGGTCGACTTTTTCACCCAGTTCATCGAGAACATCCAGGAGGTCATCGGCGACAGACCCATCGACTACCTCGTCGTCAACCATATGGAGCCCGACCATAGTGGCTCTATCGCACTCATCCGCAAATACTATCCCGAAATCCAGGTGATTGGCAACAAGAAGACCTTCGGCATGCTCAGCGGCTTCTATGGCATCAGCGAGAACGAGTTGGAGGTGAAGAACGGCGACACCCTCTCGTTGGGCAAGCACCAGTTGCAGTTCGTGCTCACCCCGATGGTGCACTGGCCTGAGACCATGGTCACCCTCGACACCACCTTGAACGTGCTCTTCGCCGGCGACGCCTTCGGGTGCTTCGGTGCCCTCAATGGCGGTGTCATCGACAGCGACATCTGCTGCGACACCTTCTGGCTCGAGATGGTGCGCTACTACTCCAACATCGTAGGCAAGTACGGCACGCCTGTGCAGAATGCGCTGAAGAAGTTGGCCGGTGTCAAGCTCGACTATATCTGCTCCACTCACGGCCCCGTATGGCACGACAACATCCAGCGTGTGATCGACCTCTACGACCGCATGAGCCGCTACGAGACCGAGGAGGGCATCGTCATCTGCTACGGCACGATGTACGGCAACACTGAGCGCATGGCCGAGGTCATCGCCAAAGCCGCCAGCAAGGCCGGCATCAAGAACATCGTCATCTACAACGTGTCGAAGACCCACCACTCCTATATCCTGCGCGATATCTTCCGCTACAAGGCCCTCATCGTGGGCGCCCCCACTTACAACACCAGCCTCTACCACGAGATGGACGTGCTCCTCTCCGAGGTGGCCCACAAAGACATCAAGAACCACCTCATCGGATGGTTTGGCAGTTTCGGATGGGCCAGCAAGGCCGTGGCCAAGATACAAGAGTGGAACGACACCGCCCTGCACTTCGAGGCTGTCGGCACTCCAGTGGAGATGAAACAGGCCATGAATGCCGACACCCGCTCGCAATGTGAGGCTCTGGGACAGGCTATGGCCGAGCGACTCATCGCCGACCGTAAATAAGAAACTGAACTGGAATTCTGATGAAGCCCACCGACTTGCAATCCAAAGTCATCGCTTTCATGCGCTTCCCGCTCTTGGTGCTGTTGTTGTTCCTGCATTGCAACTTCACCACTTTGGGCGAGGAGTGGGCTTCATTGCCTTTCGCCAGCCACTTCATCAATATCTTCTCGCAGCGCGTAGCACCCATCGTCTTCCCTGTGTCTTTCTTCATCGCCGGATACCTGTTCTTCAAGACCGGACAGTTCTCTTCCGACATCTATTTGAAGAAACTCATCCACAGGGTGCAGTCGCTGCTCGTTCCGTTCTTTCTCTGGAACCTGCTCTATCTGCTTCTCGCCATCATCATCGGCCTTTTCACCGGCGAGATTCCCATCCTCGGCATCCTTTACGACAACCTTACCTTCACCGACGGACTGAAATCGTTCTGGGACATCTCGCTCATTGCTAGTGGCAACAGCATCGCCGCACCCATCGCCGTGCAGTTCTGGTTCGTGCGCGACCTTATGGTCACCATGGTGTGCTCACCGCTCATCTATTTCGCCGTGAAGTGGTTCATCACCCTCTCCGGGCGCAGGCCCCTGGTGCGCTACCTGCTGTTCCTCGCCATTGTCTTCGCCCTTGGATACTGTCCGCATTTCACGGCCATCAACCCCGACGGATGGCTTTTCTTCGCCTATGGTGCCTATTTCGGCATCAAGAAAAAAGAGTTTATCGTGGCCATGCTGCCCTATGCCCTGCCATCATTCATCGTGCTGGCCATAGTCATCGGCATCGAGCAACTCATTCCCTGCGAGTTCATCTACCGACTGGAGTATGTGGTGGGACTCATCTTCGTCATCTCGTTCACCACCGTCATGGTACGGGCCGGAACCTGGTATGTGAACATGACGCTCGCCAACGGCAGCTTCTTCATCTTCTCCTACCACTACATGGTGCTCGGATTCATCATCTGGCTGCTCGGCAGCAGTGCCCTCGCACCCCATAGCGCATGGCTGGCATTGCTCTACTACGTGCTCGCCGTGATCATCGTGGTGTTCCTCGGCCTGCTTTTCTACTGGCTCATGCGCACCCGCCTTCCCTTCATCACTTATATCCTCATGGGAGGAAGGAGATAATCATGCGTATCAGCGTCTTCTGTTCTGCCAACGAGCATATCAACCCCGTCTTCTTCGAGCAGACGGCGGCACTCGGACGATGGATGGGCCTCAACGGGCACACCCTGGTGTATGGGGGCTGCGATATGGGACTGATGGAGTGTGTGGCACGGGCAGTGCATGAGAACGGCGGACAAGTGGTGGGCGTAGTGCCTTCGATATTGGAGAAAGGCGGCCATGCCTCCAAATACATCGACACGCTTATTGGCTGTGAGACCCTCGACGAGCGCAAGCAACTGATGCTCATACACAGCGACGTGGCCTTGGCCCTGCCTGGCGGCATCGGCACCCTCGACGAGATTTTCTCCATGGCAGCACAGGCCACCCTGGGTTATCATGCCAAGCAGGTGGTGGTCTACGACATGGCCCAATTCTGGCAGCCCCTCGAGTCGATGCTCAACCACCTGCAACAGCAAGGGCTGATGCGTGGCGACTACCACCGCCTCATCACCTTCGCCCACTCGCTCGACGAGGTGAGGGCCAGCATAGCACATCTTGAGCCATAGGAAGAGGAACAAGAAAAAAGGTGACGGTATTCGCATACCACCACCTGAAAAGAATCTTTTTTAACCTAAAAATAAACCTATTAACCAAAACTAATCGTATAACGTATGAAACTATGCTCCGCTGAGTGAATTTCATGATGCAAAGATAGCATCGCTATTGCTCTTGGGCAAATTTTCTCAACGAATCGCCCTGTTCAGTAAGCAAAACGCGGAAAAATGTCAGTCACAATAGACAAAAATCAGAAAATATTGCGGAAAAAGTTGCCCAATCCATAGGAATTGCCTAAATTTGCTTTCAATATGTCAATCTAAGGCAAGAAAAACCAAACACTAAAAACAAATATCGATATGGCAATAGACAAAATCGACAATCTGGACAAGAAAATCCTCGGCATTCTCTCTAAAAACGCCCGCATCCCATTCAAGGATGTGGCTGCAGAGTGCAATGTGTCGAGGGCTGCCATCCACCAGCGTGTGCAACACCTCATCGAGAATGGTGTCATCACCGGCAGCGGCTTCGACATCAACCCCAAGAGCCTGGGCTACTCCACCTGCACCTATGTGGGCATCACCCTTGAGCGCGGAAGCATGTACAAGACCGTGTGCGAGCGCCTCATCCATATACCCGAGATTGTGGAGTGCCACTTCACCACAGGCCCTTACACCATGCTCGTGAAACTCTACGCACGCGACAACGAGCAACTCATGGAACTGCTCAACAGCCAGCTCCAGAGCATCCCCGGCGTGGTGGCCACCGAGACGCTCATCTCACTTGAGCAGAGCATCAAGCGCGAGATTCCCGTGAAAACAGACGAATAACTCCACAGCACCATGACCTCTTTCGACCTTAACGCACATCTCAACAATATCTACGCTGCGTTTCCCGAGGGCAAACGCAAACCCATTATCGGCATCACGGCCAATTTCTGGAATGGCGAGGCCACCATGGCCAAAGCCTACTACCAGCAGGTGGCCGATGCCGGTGGCACACCTGTGCTCATCCCACCCATAGCCGATAAAGACATCATCGTGAGCACCCTCGCAGGCATCGATGCCCTGCTGCTCACCGGCGGTGCCGACTTCAACCCCCTATGGGCCGGCGAGGAGCCCCTGCCACAACTCCACCATATCAATGCCGCCCGCGACCTGCCCGAACTGCTCATCACGCAGTTGGCCTACAACCGGCAGATTCCTATCCTCGGTATCTGCCGCGGCATACAGACCTTGGCCATCGCCCTTGGCGGAAAAGTGATGCAAGACATCGACGTGGCCCTGCAGGAAGCTGCTACGGCCGACGAGACCACCGACAAGAAAAAATCGAAAAAATCGCAAGAGACGGCTCCCACCAAACCCGTCCACATCAAGCACTCGCAGGACAGCGACCGCAACCTGCCCACACACTCCGTGACCGTGGAGCAAGACTCCATGCTCTACCGCATCTACAAGAGCGACAAGCTCTTTGTCAACTCTTTCCACCACCAGGCAGTGGCCGACCCCGGCAAGCGATTCAAAGTGACCGCCAAGTCGCCTGATGGCGTGATAGAGGCCATCGAGAGCTGTGAGTTCAAGCCCATTCTCGGTGTGCAGTGGCATCCCGAATGCATGGAGGCCGAGGGACGCCCGCTCTTCGAGTGGCTGGTGGCACAAGCCGGCAATTTCCATCTGGCCAAGCGGTTGCACGACCGCATCCTCACGCTCGACACCCATGTCGACACACCGATGTTCTTCCATCAGGATGTCAAGTTCGACCAGCGCGACCCGCGAATCCTCGTCGACCTGCACAAGATGACCGACGGCCGTCAGGATGCCGTCATCATGGTGGCCTACCTGCCACAGCCCAAGATGGGCGAGAGCTTCTCGTCGAAGGTGCATTTCGACGTCAACACCCCCATGGAGTATGCCGACTTCATCTTCGACAAGATAGAGGCCATCGTGCGCAGCAACCGCAAGTACATCAGCATCGCCCGCACCCCTGCCGACCTCTTCGAAGACAAGCGCAAGAACCGCAAGTCAATCATGTTTGGCATCGAGAATGGCATCGCGCTCAACCACGATGTGGCCAACATCAAGCATTTCGCACAACGAGGGGTGGTCTACATCACCCTGTGCCATAACGGCGACAACGACATCTGCGACAGTGCCAAGGGCTGCGACACCAACCACGGCGTGAGCAAGTTCGGCGAGAAGGTGATACGCGAGATGAACCGCGAGGGTATCATGGTTGACCTGAGCCATGCCAGCGAGCAGAGTTTCTACGATGCGATGGAAATCAGCAAGACACCCATCGTGTGCAGTCACAGCTCCTGCAAGGCGCTCTGCGACGTGCCCCGCAACCTCTCCGACGACCAACTCCGCGCACTGGCCAAGAAAGGCGGTGTGGCGCACATCACCCTCTATGGGGGCTTCCTGCGCAAGGAGGGCGAAGCCACCATCCGCGATGCCATTGAGCACCTCAACCATGCCGTGCGCATCATGGGCATCGACCATGTGGGCCTGGGCACCGACTTCGATGGCGACGGTGGCGTGACAGGCCTTGCCGACTCGTCGGAGATCATCAACTTCACCCTGGCGCTGCTGAAGAACAAATACAGCGAGCGCGACATCCAGAAAATCTGGGGAGGCAACTGGCTGCGCGTCATGGCACAAGTGCAGGCCATGGCCAAATAGCTTTCCCCAACATCCATCACGATTGACAAAAAAATGACCAAGCGATATCTCATCAGTTGCACCCTGGCCGCAGTGGTCCTCATCCTCTTCGGAGCGGCTTCTTGCAACCATGGCAAGAAAGAAGTACTCGAACCCATCACCGTCGACCCCAAGGGACCGCAGTTCGACGCCGACTCGGCACTGGCCTTCTGCTACGGCCAGTGCGCATTTGGGCCGCGCACGATGAACAGCGCCGCCCATGACCAATGTGAGGCATGGATCGTCGACAAGTTCAAGCAGTATGGCTGCGAGGTGGAGACACAGAAGGCCACCCTTCATGGCTTCGACGGCACGCCATTGCGCGCCACCAACATCATCGCCCACTACCAGGCCGACAAACCCAAGCACATCCTGCTCTGCGCTCACTGGGACAGCCGTCCCTGGGCCGACAACGACCCCGACAGCACCAACTGGCGCACACCGGTGATGGCAGCCAACGACGGGGCCAGTGGCGTGGCCGTGATGATAGAGGTGGCCCGACTGCTGCAGAAGGTCGACTCGCTCGACCTGGGTGTCGACTTCGTTTGTTTCGATGCCGAGGACTGGGGAGTGCCCCTGTGGAGCGACCGCTCCGACGAGAACTCATGGGCACTGGGTGCCCAGTACTGGGCCGCCAACTATGGAACGAAGCCTTACGACACGGCTTTCGGCATCTTGCTCGACATGGTGGGCGGACAAGGGGCTGAGTTCTACCAGGAGGGCATGTCGCTGAAATATGCTCCTGCCATCGTCGAAAAAGTGTGGAATGCTGCCCATGCCGCCGGCTATAGCCAGTATTTCCCACGCTCTTTAGGTGGGGGCATCACCGACGACCATCTTCCCGTCAACGAGAAGGCGGGCATCCCCACAGTCGATATCATCCCCCACTATCCCAACTGTCAGGAGAGTTCCTTTGGCCCTACATGGCATACCGTAAGCGACGATATGGACCATATCGACAAAAACACGCTGAAGGCGGTGGGCCAGACGGTCATTCAGGTGTTGTTCACCGAATGAGGTAATCTAGAACCTAAGACACAAAAAAACCACATTCCCAGAGTCTGAGAGTGTGGAAAAATGAAGAGCACTACTCCCCCAAGGAGTAATGCTCTTATTGTATATATGCGGCATGTATGAATGTCACCGGGCAAAAGGATGCTGTTTATCTGACTTCCAGATTGTCGTGACGAGTCATCCAAACACAGAAAAAGTAACCTACCAAACTCATTGCCACGATTGTGATTATAGCTGTTGTATTCATCTTTCTATTCTTTTAAAGTTTGTAATGTTCGTTTTGATGATGCAAAATTACATCTGTTTCAAGTCATAAGCAAGCATTGGCTATGAATAGTCGAGCATCCTCCACAACAAGAAAAACGAAATGCTGCTATCGAAAATTTCGATAGCCATATAGGATTGCAAACAAAAAATGCAATAGATATTTTGTATTTCCAGGGAAAAGCAGTTACTTTGCATCTGATATGGAACTAAGACAATTGAAATATTTCGTCAAGCTTGCTGAGACACTCAATTTCTCAACTGCGTCCAAAGAGCTGTTCATCAGTCAGAGCACGCTTTCGCATCAGATTCTGCAACTGGAGAATGAACTGCAACAACCCTTGTTCCAGCGAAACAGCCATGAGGTGATACTGACCGAGGCTGGTCTGGAATTGCTGCCTCTTGCCAAAGAGACGCTCCATTCCGCTGACAACTGCTTGCAAAGGCTGGAGGAACTGAAGAACCTGACAGGTGGAGAGTTGAATATCGGGGTCACCTTCTCCTTCGCCAGCATTATGGCCGAGACCGTCACCGCTTTTCTGAGAGAGCATCCCAACGTCAAGATGAACGTCACCCAATCGACAATGGCCGACCTGATTGCCCGTCTTGAAAACCATGAGCTTGACTTCGTGCTCGCCTTCAAGCCCACCACGCCCAATCCCAGAATCGACAGCCAGGTGCTGTTTCACCACCGTCTGGCAGCCATCGTCAACGACCACCACGCCCTTGCCAACCGTTCTACTATTACTTTCGAAGAACTTCAGAAATATGACCTTGCCCTGACAAAAAAAGGCACCCAGGCCCGGAGCGCCTTCGAGCGTGCCATAGCGCAAACCGATTACAAATTCCGGATAAAAGTCGAGATGAACACGGTCTATCTGCTGTTCAGACTGATACGGAAGTCAAACTATGTCACCTTGCTCAGCGAGAGCACGGTAGTGGCAGAGCCTGGTCTGAAAGCCATCCCTATCACCGACACCGACACACCCGAGAAGCAAATGCATGGCTGTATCCATCAACTGAAGAATGCTTATGTGAAAAGAGCCGCGCGCGAGTTCTTCCACATGCTCGGCCAGAACGAATCCGTTCTCTTCAATCAAAACTTGAAATAATGAAAAGAATAAAGTCTCGCTTTTGCGAGACTTCTTGTTGTTCAGATAATAGCCTATAATTCAATTCGTTGCGCTCAATGGGTTGTTGGCAAGAGTAATGTCTGAACTTCTGAACTCCTGAACTTCTGAACTCCAACAACAGCCTACAACTGTCCGGCTTCCACCATGAGCACCACACGCTCGGTGAGGCGGTCGGTGCTGTCGGGTTTGTATTTCTTCTTCAGACTAGCACCGAAAGTCCATGCAAACGCCTGCCAGAAACCGGCGCGGATAGGACCCATAAAAGCTTTCACGATGTCGTACGACGACGAGTTGCACTCACGGTTCACCAACTTGATGAGCAGTTTTCCCTGCGAGTAGGTGAGTTTCTTCATCTGGGGCTTGTAGCGCTGGTAGATCTCATCCTCCACTTTCTTCATGTGCTCGTCGCGCGACTTCTTGTCGGGGATGGTCTGCAGCGTCTCATACGTCTCGCGGATAATCTGGTTGGCTTCCTTGGCGATGGGCAACACTTTCTTCACGTTGGCCACCAACCGGTTGTAAGCCTGCCGCTGTTTCTCGCTCTTCAGCTCCACCACCGGATACACATACACGTTGTTCATCTCGAGGAAGAGCACGCTGTCGCCATCGACCAAGGCCTTGGCCAATTTCACGGTGGGCACAAACGTGGGGTCATCACCACCTGCCGCACCTTCCTCTACTTGGCCCCAAGCCACTGCCGAGCAAAAACACAGCATAGCCCAAAGCCAGATGTAACGTCTCACGGTTTGCATACGGCGGCAAACTTACGCATTTTTTCGGAAATATCGTCCATCTTCCATAAAAAACCACATATTTTAAGATTTCGGCGAGCATCCAAGGCATTATCTTTCGTTGTTTTTCCATGTTTCGCAAAAAATCATTATTTTTGCTGAATAATTGCCACTAACATCCATCCTATTATGAAAACCAACATTCAACATTTGTCTACAGCCATTATTCCTACCATTATGCTGCTTTTGGCGGTGCTGTTCTCTGGTTGCAACGACAAGAAAGAGGAACCCAAAGACCAGACATCAACACCTGCCACCGAGGTGAACGGGAAAAGTCAACAAACGATAACCGACAGTAAGGACGCTGCCGATGCTGCTGCTCCGGCCGATACACTGGTCACCGAGGAAACCGAGGAGGCACCCAGCCAACTGGCATCCGAGGCATCAAAGGAGAGAAACCAACTCCATCCCGTCTATATGGGCGTATGGGGTGTGGTAGGAGGCACAGGGGTGAACTTCGACATGGACGGCACGACAGGCAGCTATATCCCCTACGATATCGCCGAGGCAAAAGAATACGGGGCAAGGCGTCAACTGAAACTCGTCAGTTACGACCCCAAATCCGGCTCTTGCGTCATCAACGCTTATCTCAATGGCAAATACATCGGTCAGTTCGATGGCATCTTTGAGGAATACGAGGGGAAGACCGACGATGGCGGAGACTACTTCATGCAAGCCTACAATGGCATCTTCAAAAGCGTGAAGGGCGACAAACTGAAATTCAACTTCCACTTCGACTGATTCCTCGTCAATCCTCCTCGCTCCAACGCCATTCTCAGCCACACAACAACCTACTATGCGCCTACTCTCAATCCTTCTTCTGATGATGGCCGCCATGCCCTCACAAGCACAGCGCGACTCCCTCGCCATTCGCCCCTGGGAGAGTCTGCTCGTCGACCTGTCGACCGCCGAGGATCTCAGTGCCGCCGACTGGGAAGACCAATACGAGGCGCTCTGCGACATGGAGCAGGAACCGCTGAACATCAACACCGCCACTCGCGAGCAACTGCTCCAGTTGCCTTTTCTCAACCCCCAGCAAGTGGAGGATATCCACGTCTACCTCTACCAGTATGGCGCGATGAAGTCGTTGGGCGAACTGGCCATGATTCCCTCCATCGACTACACCACCCGCAGCCTGCTCACCTATTTCGTGCGCTGCGACGAGGTGCCGCGTCGCCCCACCAGTCTGGGCCGCATGCTGCAATACGGACACCACACCTTCATGGCCTCGGCCTCCATACCCATGTATGAGAGGAAGGGCGACAAGGAGGGCTATCTGGGCAGTCCCTATCGCCACGATGTGAGATACCGGTTTCAATACAGCGACCGGCTGACGTTCGGCATCCTGGGGGCGCAGGATGCCGGAGAGCCTTTCTTCGCCGAGAAAAACCATCTGGGCTACGACTACTACTCGTTCTATGCCGAAGCACACCGTTTCGGATGCCTGAAGTCGCTCGTCGTGGGCCGTTTCCGTTCTTCCTGGGGCATGGGACTGGTGATGAACAACGACATGAACCTGGGCAAAATGGCCACCCTCACGGCTCT
>Ga0256407_10004387_pt1 | contig 23637 bp, 23 predicted proteins | sample RumenRJG_04DNA_FD_193489 | JGI IMG/M metagenome (GOLD analysis project Ga0256407, IMG submission 193489) | Bovine rumen microbial communities from Lethbridge, Alberta, Canada - RJG_04 | ecosystem: Host-associated > Mammals > Digestive system > Stomach > Rumen | place: Canada: Alberta... | reverse complement strand
TCGGCCCGTGCATAAAGGCGGAAGGCCGGCCCGAAGAGATCGTTTCGGCCGTCTTCCGCGATGCAAGCGTGGCGGCGAGCGTGAAATGCCCGCCCGAAAGCGCCTTGCCGGTGCACATTATGTCCGGAACGACGCCGGCGTGCGAATGCGCCCAGCGCGGCCCGGTGCGGAAGAATCCGGCCGCTATTTCGTCGAACACGAGCGCGATGTCGTGCGCGTCGCAGAGTTCGCGCAGTTCGCGCAGATACCGCGGATGGTAGAAATGCATAGCGTTCGCCGCCTGGAACACCGGCTCGCAGAACACGCCGGCGATCTCGCCGCCGTGCGCTTCGAGGACGTCCGCGGCCGAATCCGCGTCGCCTTCTATCCACTCCCCGTCGAATCTGGAACGCGGCTGCTCCGCAAAGAAATGCTTCGGCATGAGCCCGCGGAAGAGAACATGCATCCCGTCCGGATCCGACAGAGCCATGGCGCCGGAGGTGTCGCCGTGGTACCCGCCTTTGAGCGCGAGCAGCCGCATCCGGCCCGGACGCCCCTTCGCAGTCTGGTACTGCACCGCCATTTTCGCGGCGACTTCCACTGCGATTGATCCGGAATCGGCAAAAAACACGCGGTCGAGTCCCGGCGGAGCGATTTGCGCGAGCCTCTCCGCAAGAGCGACGGCAGGCTCGTGCGTGAACCCGCCGAACATCACATGGGGCATCTTTTCCGCCTGCCTGCGCATCGCCTCCACGATGGCGGGATGGCGGTGTCCGTGCGCCATGCACCACCAGCTGGCCACGCCGTCGATCAGCCGCGACCCGTCCGCAAGAGTTATGTACATTCCCTCCGCGCCGCTCGCGACGAGCGCCTCGGGCGGGTTGCGCAGGCTAGCGTACGGATGCCACACGCACGTCCGGTCGTATCGCCTAAGAAAATCAACATCCATGCCGTTCAATCCTGTCGTCCGCCGCCTTCCGTCCCCGCATAGAGCATTTCGACAGAAAGAGGCTTTCCTTCGAAGAAAAACTCCACGGCGACTTCGGCCGTGGCCGCGCCGTCCGGAACCGGCACCCGGCGGGAGTTTACAGACTGTTTGCGGTCGAAACGCAGCGTTTCGCCGATCTGCCGCCCCGATGCGTCCCTGAACGCGAGAAAAGCGGTAAACCGCGAATCCTTCCTGCGCCCGGTCGCAACCGTGAAGACCACGTTTCCGGCGCCGTCCGGCAGGACTATAGTCCGCGCGGCGCGCACCGGACCGTTCCCGGCCGCCTCGAGCAAAACACGTCCGCCGTTCGCGCACAATATGTTTCCGCCCGGCACGGCGACCCATCCGGAATCGAGCGGCGCCGCTGTCGCGGGCGGCGCCGCGCGCACGGTGGATTCCGCGCCGGAAGCCTCTTCAGCGGCGGCAGGGCGGACCGGCGCGCCGGCGCGTTTCCCGCGCGGCCCGGCCAGCCTGCACTGCAGGGCGAGCGCCCCCGCGGCCGCCGCCAAAACGAAAGCGGCCGCAATCGCGGCGCATTTCGCAAACAGCGGTTTCTTCTTCCCGAAATCCACGCTTCCGCGGACGTCGCCCCTGCGGACGAGCGCCGTACGCTCGCGCATCCACGCCGCTTCGGGGAAGCCGCGCGCGGACATGGCGGCGGCGTATCCCTCCAAGTCGAAAGGCAGCGACCGGAACCGGATCGAGGAATCGGCGGAATCGAAGATGCAGTAAGTGCTGCGGCACGTTCCGCCGCGCGGATATCCCGCGCTGCCGGGATTTACGATATAGCGCGTTCCGGGTTCGAGAATCACGTCCTGCGGCGGCAGCGCGACGGGGGCGCCCGAGCCGGGCGGGAGAGCGAAAATCGCAGGCTCGTGGGTATGCCCGGCGAAAAGGAGATTTCCGGTTCGCGCGGCGAAGGACGGCGCGGCGGCTTCCGGGCAGTCGATATAGAAAAACTCCGCAGGCGCGGAGAAATCGCCGTGTACGCAGGCGAAGAGAGTTTCTCCGGAGGGGGATTTCTCTTCATGGACAAGCGGCAGCCCGGCGAGCCATGCCAGAGCGTCGCGGGAGAGCGCCTTGCGGTGGAGGGCCGCCGCGCGCGCGGCGAACGGAGTGAAAGCGTCGGCGGAGACGGCCCCGCATACTGCGGCGTCGTGGTTGCCGGCCACGCAGACGTGGACGCGCCGGTACACGGTTTCGAGCGCGCCGGCCGGATCCGGCCCGTAGCCGACTACGTCGCCGAGGCAGATCGTGCGCTCCACGCCGCAGTCCGAAGCGTCGGCGAGGATGGCGCGCAGCGCGGCGGAGTTCGCGTGTATGTCCGATATGATCGCGTATCGCATGGATTGCGTGGCGTTCAGCCGCCGGCGGCGCCGGAATCTCCGGAATCCCAGTCTATGCGCAGGCGTTCGTGCAGTTCCGCAAGGCGCTCTTCGGCCGCGTCGAGCAGGGCGTCGAGTTCGTTCTGCGACTTTCCGCCGCGCGCAAGGGCTTCGAGAAACGCCGCATACGCCTCCGCCGCCGCTCGGAGACCGGGATCGCGTCCCTCCCCGGCGGCGCGTATGCGCGGAATGCTCGCCGCGGCCGCAAGGCGCGTTTCCATGTCGCGTTCCGCAAGGCGCACGGCGCGGCGGAACGAACACGTGCGCGAACCGTCGGCGAACGGGGGCCGCCCGAACGGCGCGCAGAGGGAAAGCGAAGAAGCGAAGATTTCCGCGTCCCATGGGCATCCCTCGCCGGGCAGGAGCCATGCGCGGGCGTTGCGGGCGATGCGTTCATCGAGCGCCGCATCCTGCTCCGCTTTGTTTTCGGACCCCGAAAGATCCGCGAGAATTCTGTCCGCATTCCATTCTTCGCCGCAGGCGAGCCGTTCAAGCTGCAGACGGAACACGTCTATGCGCTGCGGGGGTTCTTTGTCCCCGCCGCGCTTCACGAATATGGAATCTGCGGGAGTTTCGCGCATCCACAGCGCGAAAAATCCGGCGAGCGCGGCGCCGCGCTCCGATTCCATGACGCGCATCGCGGGGAAAAGACGCGGCAGGAACGGCATTTCGCCGGAGCGCCACAGTTTCATGACGGCGGCTGCGTCGCGCACCTGCCACGTCTTTCCGTAGGCGCGGATGATCCCTTCCACCGCCCACGACGGCAGTTCCGGGAGCTGGCCGCCGGAGCCGCGGCGGTTGCGGTCGGTCCAGGCGCGGAAGAACGCGGCCGCGCAGGCGCGCCTGAAATGCCGCAGCGAGCAGTACGCGGGGGAGGGAAGAGTCACCCATGTCGCAACGCGCCCCTCGGCGGTGCGCACCACGCTTTCGATCACACGGGCGTCGTTCGTGGCGCCGCCGTCGCGGATGTAGATCACAAGCCCGGCTTCGTCGCGCGGAATCCTGAGCTTCAGCTGGGACGCGAGCGACTGGACGACTTCCGACGCCGCCTGCATCACCGGGCCGCGGAACTGGGTGTCGCCTTCGAAAGAGCGGACTCGCACAAACCCTTCGCTCGAAACGCTTACAGGCGCATTGAACACGGCCGCGGCGGCGACGGGCGCGGAATCCTGCGCGGCGGCGGGGGCGGACGCCGCGCAAAACGCGGCCGCGGCGGCGATTGTGGAAACGAGCGTTTTCACCGTATTTTCACGAAGATTACGAAAAGAAGCGGCGAAATAAACGCCTGTATCAGTATGAAACGCATCAGAATCTGGCCCTTGGACCACTGGAGTTTCCTGCGGAAGTGGTCGTGCAGAGGAAAACTGACGCGCTGGAGGACGCGCACCACGAAAATCCTGCGTCCGGGCGCGGCGCCTTCCCTGCCCGGGATCGTGACGTCGAAGCCGAGCTTGCGGAAAATGCGCAGAAGCGCGAGTTTCACAAGCCCCATTCCGCCGTTCATGAGCACCATCGGCGCGAACACGAGAAGCAGGAAGGGATTGCCGGAAACGAGCACCGCCGTGCCCACGGCGAGGCCGAGGAAGCGCGAGCCAGCGTCGCCCATGAGCACTTTCGACGGATCGGCGTTGTACCACAAATACCCGGCGAGAGCCCCGGCGAGCGTCATAGTGAGAATCGCCCAGCGCGGCGCGACCGGAGATGTCGGAACGAGCAGGTACTCCGCGACCGTCGCGTTGCCGGCCACGACGTACAAAAAGACGGAAATGCTGAAGAGGGATATCAGCGTAAGCGAACCGGCCAGGCCGTCAACGCCGTCGGAGCAGTTCGTCGCATTTACCGATATCCACAGCAGCAGCGTCGCTCCCGGCATGTAAGCCCACCACGGCACGAGGGTGGAACCTTTGAAGAAAGGCCACCACATTTCAACGCCGCCCGCGCCGCCGCTGAGCTCCGAATAGAGGAGGATCGAAACGGCCAGGCAGACGGCGGCGTCCAAAAGCCCCTTGCGCAGTTCGCCCCAGGGCTCCAGGCTGCGGTCGTCGAGATACCCGAAAAGCATCACCGCAAGCAGACAGACGACGATTCCGGCGTCCATGAAATTCATCGGCGTGACGAGCAGCGCCACCGGCAGCGATATGAGGGAGAAGAGGAAACCCGCGCCGGTAGGCTTTCCGGCGGATTGCGCGCCGCCGTCGGCCGCGAGGACTTTGCCGCGGTCGCGGGGGAGGAGGTCCCAGAGACGCGGCAGCAGGAAAAGCACCGCGGCCGCCGCGCACATCGCGCCGAGGGCAAGCAAGAACGAGTGCGATTTGAAGAGCCGCAGAGGGCCCCACGCCTGTTCGAAATTTTTTCCGATGAGATACAGCATGACTGTGATTCCGCAGTTGTGGAAGCGGCGGGTATTTTACCAAAACCGCCCATCTGCGCCAAACTGCCGCGCCCGAGCCGTCGCACGCGCTCGCGGCGTCGCGGCGGGCGGGCTTTCGCTACGCCCGCCCTGCTCCTCCGCTCGCGCTATTGCTCCGCCCCTTGGCCGCGCAGTCCTACGGAGCAACAGAGGCGGAAGCCGCTGTTCCTGCCGCGGATGCAGGAAGTACCGTACCTGTCGCGAAACGCAGAGCGGCAGTCCCGCGCGTCGTCGGACCAGCCGCCGCCGCGCCAGACACGGGCGTCGCCCCAGGCATCGAAACCCTCACACCACTCATCCACGTTCCCGTGCATATCGTAAAGACCAAAGGCATTCGGCTTTTTCTGTCCGACCGGGTGCGTCTTTCTGCCGCTGTTGTCGCCATACCATGCCACTTCGTCTAACGTTCTTGCCGTAATCTCCGTTCCATCCGCGAGCTTACAGTAATCACCCGTCGATCCCGCGCGGCAGGCGTACTCCCACTCCTTCTCGGTCGGTAGGCGGTAGGTGAAACCCGACTTCTGCACCTCCGGAAGCGCATTCAATTTCTCGATGAACGTTTGGCAATTATCCCACGAGACTTTCTCCACGGGAAGGTTCGGCCCCTTAAAATACGATGGATTCGCTCCCATCACCTCTCCCCAGATGGCTTGCGTCACCTCGTACTTGCAGATGGCGTAGTTTTGACCGGGGATTGACACCATGTTGCTTTGGATTTCCAAAGCTAGAACTCGCTTTTTCAAAGCTAAAACTCGCTCATACTCTGCCGCCTGCAAGTCCCTAAACCTTTTCTCCAGTTTCGCGGATTCTGTCGCAATCGGTTCACGCGCCTTGGGACTCATCTGAATGATACTAAGTCCGCCTTGCGCGCCGTCAAACATCCTGGCGACGACACCGTCAATCGTTTCACGCACATACTTTGTCTTCGGCACTGACAGGCGTTTCAGCCCGAGAGAGAATACGGCCGTCAAGGAGGAATCGAATGCCTCGTTGAACGCAGAATCGGTGTCGTAACTCATATCACCGATAAGCGGTTCCACAACCCGATAGAGTTCTTGAAAGGTATTGCCCTTTTTCACAAGATGCCGAAGACCCTTCAGGGAAATCCAAATGCCATTAACGCTACCCTGTCCGTCGGCCGCAATTGAGTACTGGTCTTCATCCAAACCGTAATGCCGGGCGAGCGCAAATGCATCGTACTTCGACATTCCCACGAAGAACCCGAGGAAATTGATGTTGCCTTTCTCTGCTGACTTCTTTGCGAAGGCGCGTATCTGCGCAATACGTTCTACGGACAACGGTTGCAAACGTGTTTCCAAGTCTTTACGAATAGCGGCTATCTTTGCTTCTGCTCCCTTGCGAATAGCCGCATACGCCTTGGCCTTCAAGTCGGAGAACGGCTCTCCTTCGGACGCGCATTCCTTGACCACTTCTTCAAACTTCCGCTGCGCCATCAAGCCTTCAAGACGCTTCTGCTTGTTCGCGATGCGAAAGGCTTCTTTTTGCTTCTGCACCTTTTCCCGCAGGGCAATCCACGCTGCGGTGTCGCTCTCTTCCACACCATTCCATTTGGCGCTCGCATCAAACAGCAGCTTCCCGGCCTTCTCGTATTCGTTCTTGGACACCAGCCTCGCGATGGCATTGTCCGTATCCGCCAGCTGCTTTTTCTCGGCTTCTTTTACCTTCCCTTTGTACTCGTCCACAAACCTGTTGTCCTTTTCGCCGGCACACAGCGCAATAACACCGGCACAATCCTGCGACGCAAGAAGTGCGTCGGCGCGTTTCCGCTTTGCGTCAATGCGGTCTTTCTCCGCCGTGTTGAGTTTCGCCACTTTTTCCGACGTCCATTCGGACTTGAACTGCGCGACCATACGGCGCACCAACTCGTCCTTCGGCGAGAATTTCATTTCAACATCTGATGCGGCGAATGGAAACATATACGGAATCCAGCCAAAATATTCCCGCCGCGTTCGCGTACATTCGCCAACTTTTACGCCAATAGGCGTCCTAATCTCTACCCGATATGAGCTCTCATACGTTTCCCATACCGGGATAAGGCCGACCGTACACATCCACAAGAGTCCTTGCAAATCACTGACGTCTCCTACCTTTTGCTCCTCTACAACATTGTCATCAATTACTACAGGAATGACATCGGCAGAATATGTCAGCATTGAGTTCAAATCATCAACCTTCTCATAACGCAACGAGCAATCCTTTCCGGGCTCGGCTACGGAATACTCATCGTTTATCGTCGTACACATACATCCTGCAAGCAGTGCTGCCAAAGATGCAAGGATCATTTTCATTGCTTTAATCCGTCCTTTCTTTCGGTTCTCGTTCCAGTAAAATCCATCCACTGTCATTCTCGATGTCATTTTTCCACCCACGAAGATGATGCCGCCAGATCGGTCGCAAGGTCTATACGCTTTAGTTTCGCCTCTTCGTCGTCGCCTTGCGGCCACCCGGTGATTTCAGCATGGTGCGGCATCAGAGCCGTCGGCGCAGCGCGGATGCCAAGATCTATCGCCGCCACGGAATCAAAATGCAAGTCTGCGGCGCCCAGCAAAGAACGCGACGGATTGACTAAAGCGCCCTCGTCCCAATGAATCCCCGCACCAAGCGCATCGTGACCGTTTACAGATGTCGCGTGCGGCGGCCGCTTGTCCAGAAACGCTTTCCACCTGACGGAACCGTCCGCCCTGACCATCGAACGGTCGAACACGAATCGCGCGTAAAAGGTTTCAGGCATTCACGACATCTCCAATGAGGTCTATAATCTTCCCGGCTGCCTTTGAGGCAATCATGGCGGTCACCTTGTCGCCGTCCTTGCGCACAACGCAATAGACGTTTCCGGATGCGGCAAACGTCAAGGAACACTGGCAATCCCTTGAACGATACCATTCAAGCGTGACCTCGCCGTCGGCGTCAACGCCGACATCCGCCCCGCGAAAGGCAGCCGGCAAGTGCCCCGCAAATTCCGATGCGAAGCCATACGAGGCTTCGTTGAGCGGTTTTTCTCCATAACCGTTCCAATTGCCGACTGCGTACTTCCCGGGCAATGCGGCAAGCGCAGAAGACATTTCGTCACGCATCTTCGACGTCCCGTCCGCTACCGCCTCGCCGCTGCCGGACACCGGGAAGAACAATATCTGGACTTGACGCCCCCTGAAAGCAGAAGGAAGCGTCAGCGTGACGCGGTCGCCGTACGGCTCGGCCACAGCCGTCCAGAGGCAATCGGCGTTGTTCATCCGCTCTGCGGCGACACGGCGAGCTTCTTTTTCAAGCACCATTGGCATACCATTTATCCTCTTGTCGTTCAGTGCGCAGCATACCGGATTTACGCCGGTTCGACGATGGGCATGTCGATGTTGCGCTTCTTCGGGTTGAAGTTGATGCCGATGAGAGTGACGGGGCGCCTGCCGCCGATCCACTTGCCGGCATAGCCGCGTTCGCGGATCTGCCTGATCGCAGCCTTGGCGCTCTTGCGGTACTTGAACTCGAACACGAACACGTTGGCCGGGGTCTCGATCACCGCGTCGGCGTAGCCGCGCACGGACGGGAACTCGGGCACCGGATTCGCGCCCAGCATCGCGCAGAAGAGGAGGAAATACCGTTTAGCCTCCGCCTCGTCCTTGATGCGCCAGTCCGGCGGCACGGCGGCGTAGAGCGAGAAGAGCATAGTCTCTGCCACCTCCCGGATGTCGCCCGAGGCGATCAGTCGCCTGGCCCGGTCCACGAGCGGATTGAAGGCGCTCTCCCTCAAGCCCATCACCTGCGAAAGATATCCGCGCTTCAAGGCGTCGCGCACCTCGAGGTTCGGCGGCGCGAGGACATAAGTTTCGCTTTGGGTTATCTGTCCATCGGGTTCCCTGGGCGGCGGAATCACGTTCTTGATCGTGAGGTAGCCGCCCTGGTAGAGCAGGGCCTCCATCGGCAGCGTCTCCGCGTCGCACACGTCGAGCGTCATCGCGTCCGCCGGCACGTTCTCGAGGTCGGCCGGCATCTTCCCGGCCTTCGCAATGCGGTTTATCACGAGCGTCGCCCTGCCGGTAGACTCCCAGTAGCCTTTGAGTTCCCCCGTCTCAAGCGCATTGCCAAGCGACACGGGGTTGCAGACGCGTTCCTCGCTCCCCGGCGAGAACCGATAACCGTCATACCATGAAAGGATCGCCCCCTTCGCGGCGTTGAAGTCCATGCCGTTCTTCACGCCGAACGCCTTGACGTTCTCGCGGAGCGGCCCGTCCAGCTCCTTTGGCGTGTAGCCGAGGAGCGTGGCGAAACGCGGATCCATCGACCGGTCCTTCAGGTGGTTGAGCCCCGAGAACACGGAAAGTTTCGTCAGCTTCGTGACGCCCGTCAGCAAAAGAAAGCGGATGGATTCCGAACTGAATTTCAGTTTCTCGTAGAAATCATGGAGCAGGTTGCGGACGCGCTTCAGCGTTTTGATGTCGTCGAGAAAGGATGCGACAGGTTCGTCGTATTCATCTATGAGAATGACGATCTTCTTTGTCGGCGACTGTCTGGCCGCCGCGAGAATGAATTTCTTGAACTTGCCCGGAATCGTGCCTTTTTCGGGGGCGGGGACGCCCGCCTGCCGGAAGAGATCTTCGACAAGTTCGCCCAGCTGCTCCTTGACCTCTTCATAATTTTCGCCGGTCACGTCGCCCATCGTGAAGCTGTACACGGGCGTCGGCCGCTTCCATCCTTCCCAAGGCAGCTTGTCGATGGCAAGACCCTTGAAGAGATCGCGGCGTCCCTCGAACATCGCTTTCAGCGTGGAGAGCATCAGCGACTTGCCGAACCTGCGCGGGCGCGAGATGAAATACTGTGCATCAGACTTCGGCCTTGCCATGTCGTACAGCAAGTCCGTCTTGTCAACGTATTTGGCCTCGGGATCGCTTATCAGCGTCTCGAAGTCGCACACGCCGGTTGTGGGAACTTTTATCATCTTCTTCGGCATGCCGCCATTCTACCAAATAATGCGGCGCCGGGCAAACTGCCCGCGCCCGCTTCGGTTTCCGCAGCGCCCGGCATTCACGCAAGGGGGGATTTTTGGTAAAATTCCGCCGCTATGGATACCATCGAAGAAACACTTGAACTGAAACTCGATTTCACCAAGCTGGAAAAAGTCGGCGCGCAGGTCGCCGCCTCCCGCGCCGCCGCCCCCGAACACGATCCCGGCGTGATTCCCGTTGCGGTGCAGAATGCCGACACGAAGGAAGTGATACTCGTCGCGTACACGAACGAGTTCGCCATGCGCGAATCGTTCGCAAAGCGCAAACTCGTCCTCTGGTCCACGAGCCGCAACAAGCTGTGGTTCAAGGGCGAGACGTCCGGCGAGACGTTCGACCTGCTCGAAGCGTACGTGAACTGCGAGCAGAACTCCCTTCTTTACGTGGTGCGCCCGTGCAGGGGAGGCATCTGCCACACGAAGAACGCGTCCGGCGCGCCGCGCAACTGCTATTACCGCAAAATCGATTTCGACACGCTCGCGCTTGAAAATGTCAATCCCTGACGGAACGGCACCGCACCGCGCGGCGCTGACGATTCTCGCGGCCGCGCTCGCCGCGTGCGCGACGGCATTCGCCGCCGCGCCGTCGGTTTCGCTGAAAGTGGATCCGGAACATCCCGTCCCGGGCGCGCCTTTCCGCCTGCGTGCCGAAGTGGCGTTCCCGTCGCGGCCGGATCCCCGGTCTCTATACAAAATATCCGGCCTTCCGTTCGCGCCGGAGATGATTCCATCGGGGAACGTGCGCGTTTCAGGCGCGCAGGAGACGGTCGACGCCCTCCAGAACGCAAACGCCGGCGGCGAAGCCGTCAATATCGCGTTCCAGGGGATAGACAGGAACGATCCTTTTTCGATAAGACCCCGGCCGGCGGTTTTCCGCCTGCCGCTTGAAAAAGGCAAAGACGCGGCCGGCGGCGACGCGTGGATTCTGGCGGTGGAATCGCCCGTTCTGCGCGCGAAAACCGCCGGGACGTTCGAAATGCCGCGCGTGTCCGTCTCGCTCGCAGTTTCACAAGACGTATTCGGCGAGATAAATTTCCGCCGCGAATCCATCGCGCCCGCGGTTTCGGCCGAAGTGCGGCCTGCGCCCGCCGAAGGCCGCCCGGAAGGCTGGACAGGCTACGCGGGAACCGATTTTTCCGTTTCCGCCGCGCCTGACGCGCAGTCGTGCCGCATGGGCGATCTGATCAACCTGAACGTGACAATCGAGACCGACGACCCGCCCGGGGTTTCCGCGCCGGATCTCTCGTCCCAATCCACGGAATTTTTCAAGATAGGCGCGGAGCCTGTCAAGACGGAGACGCAAGGCCGCGCGGTCAAATACTCCTACGAAATCCGTCCCGTAAAGGCGGGCGCGGCGGAATTCCCCGCCCTCTCGTTCGGCTGGTACGACGCGTCCCGCAACGCATACGCCGTGAAAACCAGCGCGCCCGTTCCGGTGCAGATAGCCGAAGCGCCCGTCGCGGTTCTCGCGGACGACTATCCCATGCCGGACGGAATGCGTTTTGCGGACGCGGACGGCAGTTCCGCCGGGGCGCCGCTCATGCCGAGGCAGCGAACCCTCTGGCTGCTCTTCCTGCTGCCGCCGGGCGCGTTTCTGCTCGCGCTCGCCGCGCCGGGCGTATCCACGAAGTTCCGCGCGATACGCGCCGGAATAGCCGGCGCCGGCGCGCTGCCGCGCGCGCTGAAGAAAATCCGCACGGGGTCTCCTTCCGCCGGAAAAGCGGTATCCGCATATTTCAGGATAGTCCACTCCCGCACCGGAGAAACGGTCACGGCCGCGGAAGCGGAAAAAATCATGACCGGCGCGGGCGAGCGGCGCGATGCGACAGACACCGTGGTGAAATTCCTGTCCGCGGCCGAGACTGCGGCGTTTTCAAGGAGGGCGCGCCGATGAAAAAAATCCTTGCGGCGCTTTTCGCGGCCGCCGCCGCATTCGCGAACGCGCAGGACCGCGCGGCGGACCGGTTCTACGCCGGCCGGGCGGACGCGGCCGCCGCGTCCGCGCAGACCGCGCGGGATTTCGAGCGCGCCGCATCGCTCTACGCCGCACTCGCGCGCGAAAACGGCGCAGATGTCCGGATCCTGGAAAATCTCGGCGCCTGCCGACTTCTTTCGGGCGACGTGTCCGGCGCGGTCGAAGCATACGACGCTGCGATGCGCCGCGCCGGCGAAACGCCCGCCTCGCGGCGCGGCCTCGCGGCGGCTTTCGCGCGGCTGCAGGACGACCCCGCCGCAAAGCCGCCTTTCGCAAGACGCGTCTTCGCCCCGCATTGGACCGTGCCGCTCGCAGACCGCATTCTCGCCGCCGCCGTTTCCTGGGCGGCTCTGTGGATAATCGCGACGGCGGCGCGGGTCTGCAGGCGCTATGGAGCGCGCCGCGCGGCGGCGGCGGCGCGCGCCGCGGCATGGGCGGCCGCAGCGGCGTTCGCCGTATGCACCGCGTCCTGCGCGCTGTCCGCGCTCGACGAGCGCAGATTTTCATGTTCTCCGGCGATGGAGGCCGTGTCCAGATGAAAAAGCGGATGCTGCTGATTGCGGCGGCGGCTCTCGCCGCCTGCCGCGCGAACGCGCAAATGCGCAGGATGGCTTTCGGCGGGATGCATAGTCCCGACATATCAGCCTCGGTAAAAGTCCTGCCCCCGCGCGAAATAGTCGCAGGCGAACCTTTCGCATTCGATTTTTCGCTGTCCATCCCGGCCGGGACTTCTGTGGAGCCGCGCTCGGCGGAGGGGCTTCCGTTCAACATGGACGGCGTGGAATTTCTGGGGCAGGAGAACCTGCCGGACGGCGTTTCCACGAATTCGGCCTTTACCGTGAAACGCTTCCGCCTCGTTTTCAGATCGAGCCGCCCGTTTTCCGCGGAAAACAGCGTGTCGATCTCCGGAATGTCCGTGCACACCGTGACATCCGCCGGAGGAGCCAGCGTGTTCACGTCCAGCACGTCTTTTTCCGTTGATGCGGGGAAGGTTTCGTACTCTGTCGCGCCGCTGCCGGAAGAAGGGCGGCCAGATTCGTTTTCCGGCGCCGTCGGAACAGGATTCCAAATCGCCTCCCGCTTTGAAAAGCCCGATTCCGCATGGCCGGGAAACTGGTCTACCGCCATCTACGAACTGCAGTACAACGGCTGGATGCCGTCCAACGCCGTACCGAGAATAAGCGGTCTCGAGCGCGGCTTCGAAAAGATCCATCCGCTCGAAGCGGGGCAGAGGCAGGGCTCCGGGCGCATGTCATGGCGGCAGACCATGATGCCGCGCGACATTTCCTCCACCAACGGCCCGGTCGCGAGCATCGTATACTTCGACACGCGCACGCGCAGATACGAACTTGCCCAATCGCGGCCCGCCAGGCTTGCGTTCAGAAAGCCGGAACCGCCGCCGGAGCCGCCGCCGGAAATAGGAATCTCCGGCGGCGCGGACGGCCGCGCAATCCTGCGCTTCGCGCCGTCTATGCGCTCGCCGGCGACCGTCTCCGTGCCGAATGAAGAACTCTCGGGCGCGCGCACCACCGAAACACGCGGAGCATGGCGGCGCGTAGAGACGCCTTCGGGCGCGGGATGGATTTCCGGAGCCGCCCGGTAGCACAAGCGCCGCCGCAGGGCGTCACGGCAATCTGCGCACGCGCCACCCCTCCGCGCTTTCCGCGAGTCTCCGCGCCATCGCGCCGTTCACGATAATTTCGCGCGATTCCGGCGAATCCGGAATCCAAAGCGCGAAAGCGGAAATGCCGCTGTCCTTCAAAAACCGCGCACCGTCTTCCGGGCCCAGTATGAAAAGGGTCGTTGAAAGTCCGTCCGCAGTCATGGCATCGCCGGCTACGACCGTACATCCGGCGACGCCGGACGACGGCAGCCGCGTGCGTCCGTCCAGAATGTGCGAAACCCTTTTGCCGCCGACTGTCCTGAAACGCTCGTAATTGCCGCTTGTGGCGACGGCTTCGCCGGGTTCAAGACGGATGCGCGCGGCGGACGCGCCTTTCGAAAACGGGTCGCGCACGGCAACTTCCCAGCCGCCACCTTCCGCCGGGCCGGCGCCGCCCGCCCGAAGGTTTCCGCCAAGATCCACCATTGCACCGCCGTCAAGCCCGGCGCGGACGAGCGCCTCGAAAGCGGCGTCCACGGCGGCGCCTTTCGCAATGCCGCCGAGGTCGAGCTTCATCCCCGCTCTCGCAAGCGAAATTTCGCCGCCGGCGGATATTTCAATATCCGCGGGATCGGCCGGGATGGCATCGAGGGCCTTCCTGTCCGGCAAAGACTGCGTTCCGTCCGCGCCGTTGAAACCGTAGAGTTTCATGGCCGGACCTACGAGGGGATTGAACGCGCCGCCGGAAAGAGTCGCGAGTTCCTTTGCGGCCCTGCATACGCGCAATGTCTCGTCTCCGGCCTTGAATTTGCGCCCGGTTCCGGCAAGGCCGTTGATCCGGGACAGTTCGCTCGCCCCGTCCCAGGCGGAAAGGGCCGCTTCGAAACGCTCGAACGTCCTCTGCACCGTCTCCCTTGCCGCATCGACCGCCGCTGCGCGCGCGGGTTGCAGGCATATCACGGCCGCCTCGGTCCCCATGACGGGCCATGCGATGCGGAGGGGAGGCTGCGCATGTCCGCCGCCGCGCAGGGTCAAACCGGCGGCTGCGCAGACTGCCGAGGAAAAAACCGCGAAACAAGCACGGAACGGAATCTTCATTTGCGAAAAGGCGTTGCGCAGATACAAAAAAAGCCCGGACTCCAAAAGGATCCGGGCTTTTCCGCTAGACTGCCGATTACTTGGCGGGAGTCTTGGCAGGCGCTTCAGCCTTGGCCGGGGTGTTGGTGCCGGCAGCATCCTTCTTGGCATCGGCCTTCTTGTCGCAACCGACAACGATAGCGGACAGCACGAGCGCCGCGAGAACGAGTTTCTTCATTTTTTTCCCTTTTTTGTTGTTTCAGAAACAAACCCTTTTTCGGGGTCGCTGGATATGTTAGCAAAAATCCCACCGCGGCGCAACGGGATTTTACGGATTTTTTACATTTTTAAAAAACGGGCGTCACGCGTTGCGCGCTTCGGCGGCGGCACGGTCGAACGTTTCGAGAATCGCCGGGGTCACATCGGCGAGGTTTTTGACGCGCGCGAGCAGCTCCTTCGCGCGGGGCCCGCGCGCCGCGAACGGAACCGGATTGCGGGTATGGCCGCGCTCCGACATGTTTTCGATATTGCCGTGGTCGGACGTCATGACGAATGTGATTCCTGCGGCCGCGGTGAAGCGAAGCAGGACTGACAGGAACCTGTCGAACACCCTCAACACCGCGCAGGCCCGCGCATAATCCATCGAATGCCCCGCCATGTCGCTCTGGAAAAACTCGAAAAGCGTGAATGCGTTCGCGCGGGCGATGCCGAACAGATGTTCCGCAGCGGTTTCGGGCGAGACCGCCGGAATGTCGGGATAGCGGTCTTGGATCGTCTCGCGCGTTATGTCCTGCATCACGGCGGAACCGTCGCGAAGATCGCCTTCGGTGGATATCGTTTCCGGCGCGCTCAGCGCCATCACGGTTGTGACGCTTTTGAAGCGGCGTGCGGAAAGTTCCTCCGGCGAATCCACGAGATACGCATCCGCGAAGCGGACCTTCGCGCCGCGTTTGCGGAACGCGAGAAATATGTTGTCCTCTACGATGAGATTCCTGAGAGTCGGGCCGGGGAAGCCTTCGCAATGGCGCCCCATGAGAGCGGGCGCGTTGCGGCCCGTAAACATGGCGGTCTGCCCCGTCGCGCTCTGCGGCGGCCCGCCCACGCCGAGGGTCGCATCGCAGGGCACGGAGTTTTCCGCGATGAGACGGCAAAGCGCCGGGCAGACTTCCGGATTGACCGGATTGTCCGCCGCGGGTGGGCGCAGGCCGAGGCCGTCTATGAATACGAACAGCAGTTTCATCGCAAAAACCGTTGCAGAAGGGAAAGTGGAATTGTATCAAAGCGCAGGCGTCGCGCGCAAGCCGGATGCAACGACATTTTTCTGCAAAAACTTCATAAATCCCCTTGATTTGCGCCCACTTTTCCCTAAGGCAGGCAGGGGAAAACGCATACGCGGATGTTTGTGCTATACTTCCCCGCAACCCTATAAAGGAGAAACCCGAATGAAAGCAAGTCTAATGGCGGCGGCGCTCGCTGCGATCGCCGCCGGATGCGCCACCGTGGAGATTTCGTCTCCAGGTTCGATGAATGGCATCGACATACAGGGCGCCACAACCCGCGCGGACAGAATGGTGTTCGTTTCCAACACCGGCATCCATCTGTTCGGCACATTCACCATCTGCTCCGGCGGACTGGTCTGGAACGAAGAGAAACAGGACATCGAAGGCGGCGTAGCGTTCTTCAGCGACTACTGCGGCAACGACGACTGCTATGAAACGCTCCAGCGCATAGCGCGCCGCGAAAACTGCGATCTCGTCGACGTGGTGTTCACGGAAGCGTCCACGTCGGACTTCTCCTGCTCGTCGTACGAAGGTCTTCTCGGCGGAATCTGCGGAACCTATTCGGTGAAAGCGTCCGCAGTGCTCCGTGAAAAATCCCCGCGCGCCGGCAAGGAGGCCGTGAAATGAAAAAGACGCTTCTCACCTCGATAGCCGCGCTCGCAATCGCGGGATGCAGCTCGTACAGCGAACTTTCCTCCGACGTGCCGGCGTTCGCACTCGTCGACAACGACGAAACGCCCGTCGCTTCGTATGTCGTGTGCAACACCAGCTACAACCTTTTCGGAATTCTGCCGCTTTGCTCCGGCGAGACCTGGAAACAAGGCGACATAGACCGCAGCAACATGCACAACACGATATGGTTCAAAGACCACTGCACGCTCGATGAAAACATCGCGTCCGTGAAACACGCCCTGAGCGTGGCAGGTTCGGACCGCGTGTCCAACATCGTGTCCGACCAGGAGGAGTCCTACGCATGGAGTCTTTTCCTGGTCAGCCGCAAGACGCTCAAGACCACCTGCCTGATCGTAAAGAGCAAGAACGGAAAGAACGGGACGCAGCCCTGAGCCGCGCCCGGCTTTACCGGACAAAAAAAGCAGACTGCCCGCATTCGCGGGCAGTCTGCTTTTTTCCACGGCCGGAAGCGCCGTTTCAGAAACCCACATTGACCGGAGCGCCGGAAGGCCCCTGCGCCGCCGGAGCGGAGGCCTCCGCGGCGGCCGCGGCCGCCGCAGCCGCGCGACGCGAAAGTTCCGCCTGCAGACCGGCCGGATTGAAACGTCCCTGCACGGCATCCGCGATCTGCTGCGCAGTCCAGCCCGCCGACGCGGACGAAAACTGTTCGGAGGTTCCCCCGAAATACCTGGAATCGCCGGCCACGGAATCCGCAAGCGCGATCTGCGTGGTGACGGGGCTTACGCAACGGAAGCGTACTTCGGCGAAAACGGTCTGCTGCGGGGGCAGCGGCAGCCCCGTGGCATAATCATTGCCCGGCGATACGACATCCGTGAAAACCACCTCGGCGACAATCACGTAATCCGCGGTTATCTTGCGGCAAAGGCGCACCACGTCGTTCGGATCGGCGTTGGGGTCGGATGTTATCCTGCCGAGTTCCGCATCCAGTTCCTGCCCGAACGAGCGGTCCAGCACCGCGAATCCGCCTCTGCCCGCGAGTTCCGCGTTCAAGTGGTCGGCCACATCGTCCATCCACTGGCGCGCGCCGATCGAAAGCCCCTGCACGTTGAACGCGTTTTTCTTGGAGATGAACGGAGCCACGGCAATGCGGACGGACTTGCGCGGAAGAATGGAAGCGGCAGGCGCCCTAACTTCGGCGACGGGCTGCGCCTGCTGCACCGGGACAGGCTCCGCGGATGGAACCGGAACGGTACCGGCTTCCGGCGCGGATTCGCCTTCATCGTAGAAACGGAGAATGCTGTCGACTTTCGCACGGCCGGAGACCATCCGCGCCTGCGATGTGCGCTTGCCCGTGCTTGTCACTTCGCAAACGCCTGTCGTCTTTTCCTTGTAGACGGTGTCGCCGTTGTCCTTGTCGACAATCGCCTTGCGCGAGCGCACTTCGTAGCGCTCGCCGACGCGGATGAAGTCCGAACCGTAGCTGAGCGTTATTTCGCCGTCTTCGTCCGCATCCATCACGTACATCGGGTATTCGCGCATCAGCATCGCAAGCGACACCTGGCGCACCACATGCACAAGCATGTCCTTCGGCGTTTCGCAGAGGGCCTTCACGCGGAGCGTTTCGGCCTCGTACGCCTCCTGTGTGCGGAGATTGTTCGCGCGGAGCGAAACCGTCGCGACATATTCGTTCAGCGAGGAATTCGCCGTCTTGCGCGAACCTGTCGCCCGCATCTGGACGATTTCGCCGCGCATGGAATATCCGGCCGGGACGAGTTCCACGTTCGCCCCGAATCCTTCCTCGCGGGCGGCGGTGTCGTATGCGTCGCGGTCGAGCACTTTGTATTTCCCCGCCTGCGCGAGTTTCGTAAGCAGAAGGCTGTCTATGCCTTCGAAATCGCGCGCGTCCACCTCGGCGGCATACGCGATTTTGTCGAGAACGAGCCACTTTGCCGCCTTGGTAGCGGCGTCGGCTCCGGCCGCGGCGGCGAAAGCCGCAGCGGCCAATGCGCATTTTACAAGGTTTTTCATCATGATTCCCTTTCCTGTTCAGTCCTGCACGTCGTCATCGTCCGCATCTGCGGCGGGCGCGGGCGCCGCCGCAGGCGCAGCCGCCGGCGCGGGAGCGGGCGCCGCCGCGGGGGCGGAAGCCTGCGCCGGCTTTTTCCGGAAGACAAGGCTCACCGGTTTGAACGGAGTGCTGCTTCCTATCACAAGCCTGTAGGGCATTGTCTTGAGACAGTCGCAACCGTCGAGAGAGGCTTCGATGATGTGGTCGGCGGCGAGAACCACGACTTCCTCTTCCGCATCGACTTCCTTGTCGTCTATCTTCACCACGACTTCCTCCGCGTCGCGGTCCGGCGGCGTCTTGATCTTGAAGGCGATCTTCGTGGTGAAGAACGCCACGATCTTTTCCGCCATCTGGTCGCACGCCTGTTCGCAAAGCCTGCGCGCAGGATCGGCCTTTGTGGAAGCCACGATGCTGTTCATGCGCATCGCCCACTGCGCGGTTCCGCTGCCGGCGAGAAGGACCGCGCCGGAAGTGTCGCGGATCTTGTACGTGTACGGCTGCGTATAGGTTGTGGTCTTGATCTGCGTCCCCTTGGCGTTCACAGTGACGGTGCGCGACTCCTCTTCGCGGTCTCCGAACGCCGCCGTCAGGATGCAGTCGGCCCCGAGTATCGTGGAATCGTGGTTCCCGTTGAGTTCCTGCTCCACGAAGTTCATGTCGGCGCTGGAGCGGTCGACAACCTGGATCAGGCCTCCCGCGCGGCGATATATCGCCGCCTGCAGATAGTCCTTCGCCATTGGAACGTAGCGCTGCTGCGCGTCTGTGAGGACCTTTGTGCGCAGCTGGCGCAGGAGTTCGCGGTCGCGGGCGTTCTGGTCGGACACGCGCTTTGCGTTGCTGGTGTACTCGGTCTTCCGCGTATTCCAGTTTATTATCGCGACCTCCTTCGCCAGGGACGGGTCGAGAGCCTTCTCGTCCTGGCTGAGCACGGGCGGCGCCTCTAGGTTCTTGTTTTCCTGGAGCTGTTCGCCGAGCCACTTGTCCACCTGGGCGATGGAATCTATCGTGCCGAAGCCGGCGATCATCAGGCGCATCTGCGAACCGGTCTTCGGGCTGGCGTCTTTCGCGAGCGCGCCGGCGGCGGCAAGCGACAATGCGGCGAAAGCCGCCGTTTTGATCAATTTGTCCATGTCTGCATCCTTTCGGTTTTCCGTTTTACCGCAATTTGCATGCCGCGCTCAGCGGAGCGCGTTGCGGCGGTCGACTTCTTTCATGAGCGGTATGCGTTTCTGCCAGACCTGCAGGCCGCGCTGGTTCGGCGAAGAATGGTACGGCGACGCCACGAGCTTCAGCAGCAGCGAAAACGACTGGTAGTAGTCGCCGTTGTCCTTGCGCTCGTTGCGCTGCTGGAGCACTCCGTCCAAGACGTATTCCGGATACGGCGTCTGCTGTCCGGAGGCCGCCATCGAGGCGGCGGCCTCGGGATCGAACACGATGAACGCGCCGGAGTTCGTCATTTCTTCGCGAAGTATCGCTTCAAGGTCGTTCGCGATGCGTTCGGCGTCGCCGCCGCGCGCGAGGGTGTCGATCTTGAACGGCTTCACGTTCACGATGCGCCGCGAACCGGCGGCGTGGTAGCGCGCGCTCGCGCGGTCGAGCCCCTGCACGGCCTGTGACGCCGCATATTCAAGGTCGCGCGTGGAGAATCCCGCCACTTCCTCGATCGTTTCGCCCTGCGCTATGCGGCGCGACTGGGTCATGCAGCCCGAGGTTGCGGCGAGAACCGCGCAGACGGCGGCGGCTGTTGCTGTTTTTGCGATATTCATTTTTCTCCTTTTCCGTTTTTTTGCTGTCATTGTCTGCGCAAACGCTCAGCGTTTGCGGCGGATGAACATTTGCGCGTCGACGGCGTTCTGCGCAGGCGCGGTGGACTTGAGGGCCTTCACGTCGCCGGGCTGTATGGCGGCGTCGTTCCAGGCAGTCGTCACGCTGTCGATCGCCATGCCGGCTCCGTCGTACCATTCCGTCTTCCACTGCACCGCCAGCTCCGACGGTGTCGTGTTGGCGACGCTCGCCTGGAATGTGGCGAACGCCGAATCGCCCTTGGAGCAGCGCACGTCGGTGATTTCAACCGCGCGGCGCACGCTGCGTTCCAGCGTCACGTTCGGATGGCCGGGCGGCGTCGTGCGGCATCCTGCGGCGAACGCCGCCGCGCCCGCGAGAATCGCGGCTCCAAGTGTTGTCATGGGGTTCATTGCTTCTTCTCCTCCTCTTTTGCGTCTTTCATTCTGACTGTCACGTTATCGCCGTCGTCCACCTTGACGGAGAAACCGGCGGCGAGCGCGTGCAGAAATTTTTCCCTGCCGTAAGTGAGCACGGTAAGACCGAAATCGCTTTCTTTCAAAACCTTGGCGCGCACTTCGGGGGTTTCCGCCATCCATTTCCGGACGGCCTTGGGCGAATCCGTCTGAAGTTCAAGCTCGCGCGCCGAGCCCGGTCCGGTCACTTCTATCGCGCGCCCGCGGTTCGTCATGCACACGTAGGAGCGCGTGGCGGACTGCAGAGCCATTGCGAGCTTCTTGAAACGCGTACGCGAAACATCCATGCGGAGAGTGTCGTTCCAGTCGTCCGATTCGGCCGTGATTTTCACGTCGGGAAGCAGGCGCACGACGGCGGCGTGCGCGACGCCGCGCTCGGCTCCGAATATCCGGATTTCGCATTTTACCGGAGCCCCGCCGTCCGCCGGTATCGGCTTCAGGGCGCGCAAACGCCTTCCGCGCGGAGATTCCTGGGCCGTTTCTGCGGATTTGCCTTCCCCTTCCGGCGCGGTGCCGCGCGCGCCTGCGAAGAAAAGCGTGGCGGCCACCGCCCCGGCGACGACCGCGCCCGCCGCCGCAAGCTGTATTGCGATCGCGCGGGCGCGCGGCTTCCCGCGCGGTTTACGCACCGCCGCGCCGGACGCCCGCAGACCGCCGTAGCCGTCGCCCGCGTAATCCACCATGTCTTCCAGAACCGTACCGGCCTCGTGCGCGAAACACTCGAGGTATGCGAACGGCATCCGCCCGCTTCCGTTCCGGCCCCAGCCCGCGCCCCAGCTGTTGCGCACGATGAAAAATCCGCCGCCCGGCGCGCGCGCGTCGGTTTCATACCCGATCACGTCCACGCAGTGTATGCCTTTGCGCGCGTCGAGCGAGACAAGCCCTCCCTCGCCGTCCTCTTCCGTGCGGGGAAAGCTGAAGCCGTCCGAATCGCATCCTTCGAAATAGTCCGCCGTCACGCATACCGGCATGGGGCGGCGCGCGTTCGCGCCTGAAACTATCCCCTTGATTTCCTCCACGTTGTTCGCTGCCGGAAGCATGTACAGCCCGTGCGAAATCCTGCGCTTCGCCGCATCTTCCTCCGCGCCGGGCGGAAATTCCGCCGGGAACGCGGCTTCCGCCCTTCCGGACGGCGCGGCCGCATACGGCCACAGGGAATGGCGGCACACGCCTTCTTCGCGCAGCACGCGGAAGCACGAACGCAGGAGACTGCCGCCCTCCGGCTCGAGACGGGCCAGCACGCCCGCCTCGAATTTGTCGATCCACGGCTTCATCGCTTCAGAGCCGAATCCGCCGTTGAACTGCGCGAGCATCCTGAGCTGCGCGAGTTTCCCGCCGAACGCGCGCTCGAACGCGGGCGCTGTCTCGCGGCCCGCGCGGACGTCCGCAAGGCATTTTTCCACGCCTTTGCGCTCAAGCCTTTTCGTCGCCGCGTCGAGAAACTGCACGCTCAGCCGCGTCTTGCAGTCGCCCCGGTATTCAAGCATGGCGACGGCGGCGGCGGCCACGCATGTTCCGCGCATGGCCTGCTCGCCGGGCGGCGGCATCGCATCTTCGAGAGAAAAAGACGGAGGGAGCGACGCCGCGTGGGGCGCGCTCCGGTATCTCCCGTCTTTCAACGCACGCAGGAATTCCGCCTGCGCGGCGGGGAACTTGTATCGTCCGCCTTCCATATTCCCTTCAGAAAAACGAAAGCGTCCCTTTCGATTCGCCGGTCCGCGGCGATATCAGCGCGACTTCGGAATCCCCGAGCCCGCGCGCGAAATCGCCGAAAGGCATCGACGACACGCCGTCCGCTATCCTCAGCACGCGGCCCGCCACCTTGAATGCGGCGTCCGCCGCGGGCGAACCGTCCGCGAACCGCACGGAAACATCGACCGGCGTCGCATCGTCCGCGCCGGGCGGAACAGTCACTTCGGCGCGCCACGCGGGGGTCTCGCCGCGCTCCGCCTCGGCGGAGAACACGAATTTGACTTCTTCGCCGGGCGCTTTCAGCCGCGCGGCGGAAGCCGCGCCGGCGGTGCCCGCCGCAAGCGGCACGGCGCGCAGATCGTCGTCCGCGGCAAGGGCGGCCTCTGCGCGGCGGCGCAGCGCGGCGCGCGCGCGCGCCGCCATCACTTCACGGTGCGGGCGGCAGTGCTCCGCCGTAAAGCGCTCTATGAATGCGCGCTCGGCGGCGGTCATCGGCGTGTCATCGCGTTCAAGAATTTTTTCCATGTCGCACCTTCGCTTCCTGCATATCCTTCACCGCCCGCGAGAAAAGCTGGTCCACGTTCGCCTGCGAACTTATGCCCAGCATGTCGCGTATCTCCGCGGAAGACAGGTTCGATTTCAGTTTCAGCAGGTGGACGCACGCCCGCAAGGGGTGCGCTTTCCACAAATCGCGGAAACAAAGCTGAACCGTCTCCCATTCCTCGCGTCTGGCGATTTCGGGGTCTGCAACGGGTGAGGAAGCCCCGCCGGCCCGTTCTGACAGTTCTTTTGCGACTTTTTCGCTAAAATCGCGGCCGTCATCGTCTCCGTCGTCCTGCAGCGGCGCGTCAAGCGACACTTCGCGCCTGTTCGCCGGATTGGCGGCGAGAACGTAGCCGCGCACGTATCTTTTGAGCCACCCCGCGAGGCTGCCGCCGTCGTCGCGGTACAGGTATATGCGCCCGGCGCCGATCATGTCGCTGTAGAGATCGCTCATCAGCGATTCGGGGGAAACGCCCCAGCGGCGCGACATCTCGGAACTGCGCAGACTGCGCGCCTCCGCCAGAACCACCTTCTCCCAGACCCAGGCCCAGGCGTCGGCGTCCTGCTCTTTGAGCAGTTCGAATATGTCATGGTCGGTGCAATCGTTCAAATCCATGCGCACAGTATACCAAACACGCGGGGCCGTGCGCGTTTGATATACTCCCCGCATGGATTTCAAGACTCTGATCGAAAAAAAACGCGATGGCGGCGAACTTTCCGCCGCTGAAATCG
>Ga0256407_10004384_pt1 | contig 23644 bp, 16 predicted proteins | sample RumenRJG_04DNA_FD_193489 | JGI IMG/M metagenome (GOLD analysis project Ga0256407, IMG submission 193489) | Bovine rumen microbial communities from Lethbridge, Alberta, Canada - RJG_04 | ecosystem: Host-associated > Mammals > Digestive system > Stomach > Rumen | place: Canada: Alberta... | reverse complement strand
TGCGGGAAAGAAGCGCCCCTCGAGAATATCCGGCACACGATATACATCCTTATATTTTTTATAGAGATCGTAATAAGCGGCAAAACTGCGGGCTATTTCAGAATCCTGCAGAAACTGTACGATGAGCTGTTCATCGACAGGCAGGTTTCTCTTCTCGTGAACCTGGATCGTACGGGACAGATCCTCCCATCCGCGGGCAGTCACAAAGTGCCTGCCTTCCACCTCGGTCCTGATCGAGTAGAAATGATTGCTGCGGATTCCCAGGTAAGCCATGACAGAACCGTGTATACCGGCTCTGGAGGCATATTCCCTGAAGGCGGCAAAGTCCTCTTCAATGTCTATGCGGCGCAGACGGTCCAGTGTGACGATATCAAAGTCGCGGACAGACTTGTTGTACTGCGGGGGATTGCCCGCTGTCACGATGAGAAAGCCGTCAGGCACTTTGTGGGCGCCGAAGGTCTTGTACTGCAGAAACTGCAGCATTGTGGGCGCCAGAGTTTCGGAAACACAGTTGATCTCGTCCAGGAAGAGAATCCCCTCCCTGACACCTGATGCCTCGATCTGGTCGTACACAGACGCGATGATCTCACTCATAGTATACTCGGTCACCGAGTATTCCTTCTCCCCGTAGATTCTGCGGGAGATGAAGGGAAGACCGATCGCGCTCTGACGGGTGTGATGGGTGATCGTATAGGAAACAAGGCCGATACCGCACTCTTCCGCCACCTGTTCCATGATCGCAGTTTTTCCGATGCCGGGAGGCCCCATCAAGAGTATTGGCCTCTGCCTCTCCGGCGGAATCGTATAGGCACCTGTCTCATCTTTATCAAGATATGCCTGAACAGTGTGGATGATTTCTGTCTTTGCTTCTTTAATGTTCAAAATACTCTCCAATCCCGGCGTTTACTCCTCCGGTAAATCTTCAATCATTCAAAACCAGCCCGCAAGTCTTGCCGGCCGCAAATATGTCAGCCATTCTATAATACCTGAATTATGTCAATCATTCTACAACACCTGAATTATTGGTTACAAGTCACTCCCCCACCAGATTCGACATGTTTTGAGCGCCAGAGCGCTCAAAAACCGGAGTTTTAGGGCGTTCGGCGTTTCGCCGGGCGAAATTGGAATCGCCGAACGCAGCGTTACAGTCACCCCCTGGTCAGGGTGTGACGAGTAACAATTATTGACACCAGAATACGCAAACATTATTATTAAATAAGGCAATTCTGTATTTGAAATATAATATATATACCGTCTCCGGTGAGATAGTGGAAACTGCCTGAGCAAGTTCTGCTCTCTTCCGTATTCTCTCCGGATCTAACTAAAAGGAGGAATTTGAAAATGTTAAAAACACTGAAACGCCTCGCGTCGGCACTGTTAGTCGCGGCACTTATTTCAGCCTCTGTCTTCGTCATGCCGGCTGAAGCGGCGGGGCTCGCCGCTCCTAAAAATTTCCATTTTATCAGATGGCTGAATAACAGCTGCACATCCTGCAGGATCGGATGGGACCTTGTTCCGGGAGCCAATCGGTATGAAGTCGAAATCGCCTACCAGAACGGCACCAACAAGAGATATCTCCAGTCCACAAAGTCATACATGACCATTATCAATTTGGACGCCACCAAGGTATACAGAGCCAGAGTGTATGCGATCAAGATGAGCAGCTCGGGAAGCATGCTGGAATACAGCAATTTCTCCAACACCGCCTACATTGTTCCTTCACCGACCAATCTCACATTGTCGTTACCGGACAGGGCAAAAGCCAGAGTAAGGGTGCATTGGAATGTCGTAAACTGGTCCAACGGATATAACGTCTTTCTGACAACAAATCCCAGCGGCTCCTGGTACGTTCACAAACAGACTTCCCTCCAGAATAACACCACTGTCTACCTTGACAAATACCGCGGGGCTAAATTCAAAAAGAATGTAAACTACTACTATAAGATCGTTTCCAGAAGTATCCAGGGCGGAAGGTATGTCACAGTTCGTGTTCCTACCGGTTTCTTCCAGGGCTATTTCTATTTCTTCTAATCTGCCTCAGACTCGTCGCTGACATCATGCATCAGCCCGGAAGAACACAAATCATCTGTGCAAGCCTTCAGCCAGAACAGGAATAATATTTCTGCAATCCCTGCTTTTCAGATTGTTTTTTAACCTTGTAGCAGGCGCCCCGGGCGCCTGCTGCATAGTCAGAAAGCATCCGTCATAACAAGGCAATTGCAGCATAATAATTACGGGGGAAATAGCGAAAACACATTGGGAGTATTGTTCTTTTTTCTTTCCCCTGTATTTACCCAAAGGAGGAATGGATCATGTTTAAAACACTTAAACGGCTCGCCTCGGCACTTCTGATTGCCACTCTTATTTCAGCCGCTGTCTTCGCAACACCTGCAGAAGCTGCAGGACTCGCTACTCCAAGAAACTGCCATTTCATCAGATGGCTGGATCATGGTTTTACAAGCTTCAGAGTCGGATGGAACCTTGTTAAAGGGGCCAACAAGTATATTATCGAACTCGCCTACGCAGACGGCACAAATGCGAAGTATTATGAGAGCAGTAAGTCATACGCGACCTTAGCCATATCGAATAACCGCCGCGTACATAAAGTCAGAGTATGTGCGTGCAAAGTGAATAGTTCGGGAGATATACTGAAATACAGTAAACCGTCCAATACCGCCTTCATCGTCCCTTCGCCTACCGAATGGTCAGTGTCTATGCCCGACAGAACAAAATATAGGGTAAAGATTAAGTGGAACAGAGTAGTGGGAGCAAACGGATATAACATCTTTTTATCTACAAATCCAAAAGGTCCCTGGTACATCAATAAGCAGACTTCCACTTCATCTGCCACCAGTATAACTACAGACAGATATCGTGGGGCAAAATTCAAAAAATATACAAACTACTATGTCAGAATTGTCTCCCGCAGAGTTTTGAATGGACGTTATATAACCGTTCCTACTCCCACAAATCACTCTACTTTTTACTTTTGGTTTCATTAATAAGTATTGATTCTTTTGCTGAATCATCGACAGGTATTATCGACGATGAGCGCTAAGAGGCTGAAGGTCCATCTGGGTTGATGCAGGAGTAATACGAATCATTTTAGAAATAACAGCATGAATTCTGCTTCCCTGGTTTCTTCTCATTTTTAATATCATGAGAATCCCTATATAGAAAGCCAGAATTGTGTGAAACAGCTGCCGCACCGGACAAGTAAGTCCGGTGCGGCTTTTTTCCATCCCGGCAAACAGCGCAATGTCTGCGTAATGTGCAGCCTGTATATTTGATTACTCAATAATGTGACTGTTGAATTTTGTCACCTTCTATGTACAGGCGCACAGCCCAGTCCGGCACTCTGGCGTCATCCAGTTCTTCATCGTTGAAAAAGACAAATGCCGTATCATAATCTGTCGGTTTTTCGGGATATATCCCCATCCCGTCAGTAAAGTACATCAAGCCTTCCAAATCCCTGATCTCACCGGTCCTGCGTTTTTCCTCTACATAAGCAAACACAGGGCGGAAGTCTGTTCCGAAGCCTCCCTTCACATGGAATTCAGAAGCATATTTTTCCAACTCGCCGATGTCGTGAACAATGATCTCGTTCTGCACATGTTCGTCACACTCGATGATGTGGACTTCACTGGATTCAAAAAATCTCCCTATACTCCGCAGAACAGCCGCCGTCTCGTTGACAAAGCGCTGTACCAGCACATCCTGGCAGGAGGCGGAAGTGTCGATCGCGATCACCAGAGTTCGTATCTTGTTGGCCTCGCGGAATTCATTTTCCTCAATCAGCGGCATATTGCCGTAGACCTCCAGACCGTAGTTATAGAATCCATAATCAAAAGAGTCCGGATCAACTGACGTCACTTCCCGCAAGACAGCAAACTTTCTGAGGAATTCCCTGTAGTCTGTCCTGCGGCGGTTGGAAATCGAGAGGATCCGGTCCAGACTTCCGCTCTCTTTTGAGGCCTCTTTGCCGGAAGCCAGGATTTCAGCTTCCATACGTCTGGATGTCTCTTTCCACTCTCCTTCAAGCTCCTGTGAGGTCTTCTTCAGGCGCCTGGCCTTTTTCTCTGATTCTCTGCGGGGCAGACTGCTGTCCGGATCATGGCGGGAGTCCTTCCGGTCTTCAGGAGTTCTGTCCCGGTTTTGATCATGTCCGCCATCAGGGCGGTCGTTATCCTTCTGCCCGTTTCTGCGTCTGTCTCTGTTTTTTTCCGCCTTTTCCTGTTCTGTGTCCTCCGGGTCCGAAGAAGTATCCTTTTCCTGTCCTCTGTCCTTTTCGTTTTCAGAATCGTCCTTCCTCTTCTCTTCTTCCGGCAGGTCCCTGTTCTTTTCGCCGGCTTTTTCCGGCTGATCTATGTTTTTCTCACCGCCTTCGTCCGGCTGATCTCCGTTTTTCTCACCGCCTTCGTCCGGCTGATTCTCCTCTTCCTCCATTCGCTCCCAGAAGCTGTGATCGCACATGGCAAAAGCGGCCCGAAGCTGCAGTTCTTCCAGGTAATTTCTTTTTCGCTCGATAAAATACTGATAGATCCTCTCGGCTGTCAGGACCCGGATCTCGGCTTCCAGCCGGTCGTAGACACGGCGGCGGAACTCCGGAGTCAGTTCAGCGACAGCACTGTAATCCATGGAGTCCAGGATGTAGTCCACTGCTATATCGGAGGCCAGATCCCATAGTTCCCGGTCCTCTTTTTCCTTTGCGGTAAACATATGGCGGAAAACACAGTGCAGCAGAATATGGAGATATGTGCGGTTCAGCAGCCTTGGCCGGTCGACGTAGAGCCGGAACATGTAGTTGGGGTTAAAACGGATATAAGCTGCGTCTGTTCCGACTGTTGTTGTCGACAGGTCCATGATGAATCCCAGGCTGTGAAGCGCCGGTCCCAGAAAGCGCATGGAGAGATAAAGTTCTGTTCTGGAGGCGTCCAGAATCCGTTTTCCCATCTCATCCAGTTTCACTCTGTTTCCCATTTAACCGTTCCCTCCCGCCCGGGCTTTACCAGTCATCCAGACTGAACACAGGGCCTTTATCGCTTTTATCATTTATATCGTTTTTATTACTTTTCTCGCCTTTATTGCTTATATCGCTTTTATAACCGCTGTCCTTGCGGCAGGTGCTTTCTCCGCCTTCTTCCCGAACCGGTCTTTTCTCTTCTGTCTCCACGTCTCTGATTTCCCGGTCTGGATTCCAGAAGGTTTCATCCTCCTCTTCCAACATCAGGCGGTCGTCTTTTCGGACGGAACGGAGATCTTTGAATGTCGCTTCGCGGCCGGCCATTATAATGCCGCAGACCTCGGTCATGTGGCGCGCGGCTGCAGCCCTGAGAGCAGGATCGGCCGTCTCTTCGCGGATCAGTCCCCGGTCTGCCATCAGCCGAAGGCGCCTGTATGCGTCCTCTTCTCCTCCCGCAGTATGGTCCGCCGCTATGTCATCGGTAAATTGCAGTAATACTTCCCCGGCATGCCTGCTCAGATATTCCTCATAAGCCGAGGCGTGAACAGGCGAAAGGTCATAAGGATAGAGCAGACGGTCCGCCGCAATCTCAGCTGCAGCATGGGAATCGTCCGGGATAACCCTGGCAAACAACCGGTCATACTCCCTCCAGCCGATTCCCTTTCGGCGCACACATTCGCGGTAAAACATCCCGGAGCCGAGAATGGAAAACTGTATGGTCCGCGCCATTGTGTTTTCATTGAAAGAGTAATCGTAGCCGGGAAACAGAAGCCTGGCCTCTCCGTCCGGCAGCTGCAGACAGAAGCAAAGTCTTGCATCTGTATCCGATAAAATGTCTCTCATGACAGTATAGTTATGATCATGGATTGTGAGCCTGATCCTGCGGAGGCGGGAATCCTGCCTCACAACGCCGTTGTGGAAGTCGAGAATCCCGTCATGGAGAGAGATTTCCTGAAGCTGAGGACATTTGTGCAGCGCAAAAGCTCCGACCGCACGCAGAGACTGTGGAAACGAAATAACTTTCAGGCTCTTTTTGTCGCTGAAGGCATGGGGCGCGATCTTCCTGACAGGAAGTCCGCCCAGAGTCTCCGGTACTTCCAGAAATCTGCGCTCCTGCACAGTACCCGTGACAACTGCGCAGAACGCATCTGCACTTTTATCATATAAGTCTTTTTCTTTTTCGTATAAAAATACGCCTTCCCTTAAGGGCATAGCCTTCTCCCTCCTGCAGGACTCCCGCCCTGACAGCGTCCCGGTTTGTACCGACGTATGGTCTGCGCTCAGCAGCCCGGGGCGGCACATAGAACACGCGGGCGGCACTCAGCAGCCCGGGGCGGCACATAGAACAGGATCAAAATCAGTGCTACAAGCGGCACTGCACTGTAACGATTATAAACAATTTTTATGTAATTTGTCTTGAATTAAGTGCCTTTTTATGTGAACATGTTATAATGTAACTGTTACTTTTTTACAGTACACTGTTAAAGCGAACTACAGAAGCTTCCCCTGCAGGCGTTTGCTGTATCACATGATCGCAGCGGCTTTTTCTGCAGTTACTTACAGCTTTACATGACTGCAGAAGCATTCCCGCAGGCAGTTCCCTGCCCGGGTCAGAGCATTCGGAGGAAGATGCTTTTCTGCGGTATGGACGAATTTTCACATAATGACAAAGCACCCAGATAAGGAATCAAAAATGAAAAGAGAATTGTTCACTCATAGAAGCAGTTCCCTCAACAGGGAAATGCACATCCTGATCCACGGCGACAAAGGACTTCCCCTCCTTGTATTCCCGACTCAGGACTCAATGTGCACCAACTTCGAAGATTTCGGGATGATCGATACGATCGCCGATTTTATAGACAGCGGACAGGTTCAGGTATTTACAGTTGACACGGTTGACAAAGAGAGCTGGTCGGATCTGTACGGCGACAAGGCCCACCGCGGCTATATTCAGGAACAGTATTATCATTATATCGTTGACGAAGTCGTTCCCTTCATCAGACAGCGGAATGACTCCGGCAGGATGCCTGTGTCAGTCGGCTGCAGTCTGGGAGCCATGCATGCCGGAATCGTGGCCCTGCGCCGCCCCGATCTGTTCGAGGGCTGTATTGCCATGTCCGGAATTTACGACGCCACCTGTTTTACAGGCGGCTGGATGAACAGCAACTGGTACGATAATTCCCCGGTGCATTTCCTTCAGAATATGCCCATAAATCACCACTACATCAGCATTTACAACCAGCGCAGCCTCATTTTCTGCGTCGGCCAGGGGGCCTGGGAGGCTGACGGTATCCGCACACAGCTTTTGCTGGCCAGTATTTTCAAGGCCAAAGGGATCAACGCATGGTGCGATTTCTGGGGATATGATGTCAACCACGACTGGCCCTGGTGGAAAAAGCAGATTCGCTATTTCCTTCCCAAAGTCATCGACCGCACTATGATCAACAAACAGGAATGAATCGGTATTATTAAGGAATGAATCAGTATTATTAATTGAAGTTTCTGTTGATTTTGATATTTCTGTCTCTTTTATTATTGATATTGATATTTCTTTATATTATTGATGTTGATTATTCTTTAAATTATTGATGTTGATAATTCTTTTTCTTTTATTATTGATATTGATGCTGCGCCGGCCTGGCGGCGCATTTCATAGAACTCTAATCACCTACTGACAGGGGGAAAACCATGAATTTTGTATTTATTTCACCACAGTTTCCACAGACCTTCTGGAATTTCTGCGACCGCCTCAAAAAGAACGGGATCAACGTCCTCGGAATCGGTGACACGCCGTATGACAACCTCGCTCAGAATGTAAAAGACTCTCTGACAGAGTACTACTGGCTTCCCACACTCGAAGATTATGACGGTGTCTTTCGAGCGGTCGCTTTCTATTCATTTAAATACGGAAAAATCGACTGGCTGGAATCCAACAACGAATACTGGCTGGAGCTTGACGCCCGTCTGCGGACAGATTTTAATATCACGACCGGTGTGAAATCGGATGAGATCGGAAAATTCAAGAGCAAGGCAAAGATGAAAGGCTATTATGAGAAAGCCGGTATCCCGACTGCGCGCCAGCACAAGGTGACGGGCGGTGCCGAGGGACTTGCCGCCTCTAAGGAATTCATCAGCCTGACCGGTTATCCCGTCATCGTCAAGCCCGAGATCGGTGTAGGAGCTCTCGATACATACAAGCTGGAAAAAGAAGAGGATCTGGAGAAGTTCTACGCCAATTTCCCGGAGCATCCCTACGTCATGGAAGAGTTCATCACAGGCAATATCGCCTCCTATGACGCGATCATTAACTCCAAGGGCGAACCCCTCTTTGAATCCATGACCAGCTGGCCGCCTTCGATCATGGATATCGTCAACCTCAGACTGGATCTGGCTTATTACGTGGCGGACACTATGCCGGAATCCCTGCGCAAAATGGGCCGCGCCGCAGTCAAGGCTTTCGGCGTAAAGGGTCGCTTCGTCCACATGGAGTTTTTCTGCCTGACCAAGGCAAAACCCGGCCTGGGTGATGTCGGCGATTTTGTTGCCCTCGAGGTCAATATGCGTCCGGCAGGCGGCTACACCCCCGATATGATGGATTACGCCCACTCACTTGACGTCTATCAGATCTATGCTGACATGGTCGCCTATGATGAGCGCCGCGTTCCCGAGCCCCCTGTGGAACAGTGCTGCGCTTATGCCGGCAGACGTGACGAGTACGAATATGTCCACTCACATGAAGAGATCATGGAAAAATATGGCAGCCGCATCGTCATGTGCGAACGCATGCCCCAGCTCATGTGGGATCAGATGGGCAATCAGAACTACACTGCGATCCTGCCCGATGAAAAAGCGACTCATGAATACATCCGCTTTGTACAGGAATATAAGGAAGGAAGCGGTCCCGATTTCAGATAAAAAATAACGCGTCAGGCTATGAATAAACAGCGGGCAGGCGGCCGCAAAGACGGATATGCCCGCACACCCGGTCTTACAGGCATTTTATTCATACATATTTACAATAAAAGATCATATCCACACATATATTAAGCATATCTTAAACCATCATACAGAAAAAAAACTCCCCAACAGAGAGCCTTCTGCAGGCTGTCTGTTGGGGAGTTTTCTGATTCATGTATCCCCGTCAAGCATCCCCCTCAAAAGAGATGGCATGATCAGCTGAGTGAAACCTCACGCAGCTTAAGCCGTGTGAGGTTTCATGTCACAAGAATGTGCTTGCCGGTCTTTCAATCCTGAGGCATCTCTTTGGGTTTCCACACCCAGGCTTCTTCCGAGATCTCGTTGAGGTCATACGGTGTTGCCTGGTAGACGTAGTAATTGATCCAGTTGCAGTAGAGGTTGTTGCTGTGCGACCGCCACTGCAGATTGGGACGCTGGGTCGGATCATCGTCCGGGAAGTAATTGAGAGGAACCTGAATGTCAAGTCCCTTTCGGACGTCGCGGTTGTATTCGTCGCGAAGGGTGTTCCGGTCGTACTCCGGGTGACCCATGATAAAGAAACGTCTTCCGTCACGGGACATGCAGAGCAGAATTCCCGCTTCCGGGGACTCAGCCAGAATCTTGAGTTCTTTGCAGGCGTGGATTGCCTTTGCCGGGACTTCCGTGTAACGGCTGTGGGGAATCAGGAAGTAGTCGTCAAAGCCCCTGACAATGGGCTCCTTGCGGTGACGCACTTTATGGGAATACACCCCGAACAGCTTCTTGTCCAGCATCTTCTTTTTCAGGCCGTAGTGATAGTACAGAGCCGCCTGGGCGCCCCAGCAGATATGGAAGGTGCTGGTCACATGGGTCTTGCTCCAGGAAAAGACTTTGCACAGTTCAGGCCAGTAGTCGACCTCCTCATATTCCATTTTTTCTACAGGAGCTCCGGTGATGATCAGACCGTCGAATCTGTTCTCGCAAAGTTCATCGAAAGTATAATAAAACTGCATCAGATGAGAAGCAGAGGTATTGGCCGCCCTGTGTGAGCTCATTCTCATAAATGTAATATTGAGCTGCAGCGGCGTGTTGGAAAGCATGCGCAGCAGTTGTAGTTCCGTCTCCTCCTTGGTCGGCATGAGATTGAGGATACAGATCTCCAGAGGGCGGATGTCCTGATGGGCAGCCCTGTTCTCATCAACCACAAATAGATTTTCTCTCTCCAGTATTTCCTTGACCGGTATATCGTTCTGAATTCTGATTGGCATGTCTTCCTCTTTTCTGCTGTGACCGGATCCCTCCGGGCACTCCATTATGTCTTTTTTATCTTTTTCTATATCTTCTATATTTTCCCCGGATCTCATCCGGTTTTTCCCGTGCTGCGATGAAAGTGCGAAGCGATGACAACGCGAGGCAATGACAGTGCGAAGCGATTACAGTGCAGAGCATTGACAGTGCAGAGCGATGACAGTGCAGAGCGATGACAATGCGAGGCAATGATAATTCAAAGCAAGACAGTTCAAAGCAATGACAGTTCAAAGCAATGACCGTACGCAGCAATGCTGTCGCCGTGCGCAGGGTTTTATGGTCATCTCTGATCAGGATGTGACCTGGTATCATTTCTCTCCCGCCATTCTCAGGAAGTCCTCTTCGGAGAGAATGGGAATCCCCAGCTGCGCAGCCTTTTTATTCTTGGACGACGAGGAACTGATATCGTTATTGATCAGGTAGTCCGTTTTGGCAGAGACACTGCCGGTGACTTTTCCTCCGCGGTCCGCTATATATTCTTTGAGGGCATCCCTGTTGGGGAAATGCTCTACCTTTCCGGTAACTACAAAAGTCTTTCCGGCAATCTGATTCTGATCCGCGCCCTGACCCGGACCGGCAGAGCTGACTCCGGAAGCCTCTGTATCCGCTGCCGCCGCAGAAGCCGGTGAAACTGCGGAAAGTCCCGCTCTTTTGACAGGGTGGACTTCCTGCATAAGACGGGCCAGCACCTCCTTGTTTTTGTCGTCCGAAAACCAGGCGGAAACCGAGGAAGCAAGGACTGGACCGATCCCGTCCACACCCGACAGCGTCTGTGCATCAGCCGAGGAAATCGCCTCCAGGTCATCGCCGAAATGATCGCAGAGCACTCTGGCATTTGCGGCGCCGATTCCCGCAATCCCCAGGGCGTAGACCAGACGGGGCATCGTGGTGTTCCTGGATTTCTCCACACTTTCCATCAGCCGTGTATAGGATTTGTCCCCGAATCCCTCCATTTCCACAATGGCTTCTCTGTGGTTGTCAAGATGATAGATGTCAGGAAGCTCATGGATAAATCCGGCAGCAATAAATTTTTCAAGGGTCATTTCCGATAGACCATCGATATTCATCGCGCCGCGGCTGGCAAACAGAGTGAAAGCCTTGATCTTCTTGGCCGGACATTCCGGGTTGGTGCAGACCAGAACCTCTGTGTCAATCTCTCTGCGGATCTCGGTCTTTCCACCGCAGACCGGACATGAGCAGGGTATCTGCAGGGTTCCTGATCTGGTCAGGTTCTCCGCGATCTGCGGTATGATCATATTTGCTTTATAGACAGTCAGCCTGTCCCCGATTCCCAGCTGCAGGGCACGCACGATGCTGACATTGTGCACGGATGCGCGGCGGACCGTCGTTCCCTCGAGCTCAACCGGCTCGAAGATCGCCACGGGATTGATCAGGCCGGTACGGCTGGCGCTCCACTCCACTTCGATCAGTGTCGTCTCCTGCTGTTCATCTGCCCATTTAAATGCGATTGCATTGCGGGGAAATTTGGCAGTTGTGCCCAGCGATTCCCCATAGGCAATATCATCGATCAGAAGGACCAGGCCGTCTGAGGGAATGTCAAAGCCGGCAATCCTCTTTTCGAAAGTATCAACGGCCTCCGCGACTGTCTGTCCGGTCACAGCCATCGTCTCTACTGTCTCGAATCCCTGTTTTTCCAAAAAACGCAGCTGTTCCAGCCTGGAATTGTGAAAATCAGGATTCCCCTGTTTTGTGTCCGCCGCTTCTTCGCCGGACACAGCCTCTACCAGAGTAAAGGCATAGAAGCGCACCCTCCGCCTGGCTGTGACTGCGCTGTCCAGCTGACGAACAGAGCCGCTGCACAGATTGCGGGGATTTTTATAGCGGACATCCTCGATCAGGCCTTTTGCCGCCGCTTCCTCCGCGATTTCTTCATTGATCTGCTCAAAATCAGAATAGCGGATCACTGCTTCGCCGCGCAATGTCAGTTTTCCGGAAAAAGGGATTCTGGAAGGAATGTTCTGAAATGCCGCCGCATTGGTAGTGACTTCCTCGCCGATTTCCCCGTTGCCACGGGTGACTGCCCTGGACAGTCTGCCCCCCTCATAAGTGAGTACTACGGTCAGCCCGTCCAGCTTCCATGAGAGAAGTCCCTTGTGATCCCCCAGCCACTGGGCCAGATCATCCCTGGATTTGGTCTTGTCCAGGGAGAGCATGGGCTTGTCATGGCGGACACGGGGCAGTTCTTCAACCGCCTCATAGCCCACGTGGACAGTCGGAGATCCTGCCATCACATATCCGGTCTCTTCCTCCAAAGTCCGGAGTTCATCATAGAGAGTATCATATTCGAGATTGGACATAATCTCCGTGTCCTTTGCGTAGTAGGACTCGGAAGCTCTGTTCAAAAGAGCCGCAAGATATTCCATACGGCTTCGCTTCTGTGCGGACAGTCCCGCTTTATCTTCCCCCATTCTCTCCTCACTTTTCAAAAATTCTGTACTCACTGTTTCTGAATTCAGGCCGCTGTTTCCGAATTCAGGGCCGCTGTTTTCAGAATTCAGGACTCACTGACAGCAGACGCTGCAGAAGAATCTGCTTTACAGATTTCTGTAAAGGACATGGAAAGGCACAGCCCGAAAAAGCGCTGTGCCGGTCCGCGTTTCTTCAATATTTCAGTTCTTGCTTCATCTGCTGCCCTGGCAGTTGCTTTAGCTATAGCTTCAGCTGCTGCCTCAGCCATTCCATGGCTGTGTACAGCTGACTGTGCATGATTAAAGCCGTGAGCTGTTTTCCGCTATCACTTATAAATCTGAGCTTTTTCTTTCCGCTGCCGATTCCGGGACCCGGAACGCTCCTGTACAGGCTTTTGTGCAGGCACAGCGGACCTGCGGCAGCCGGAAAGTTCGTAGAGTTCTTCCAGTTCTTCTCCCTCGATCCGCCTCTGCTGTCCGGGTTTCATCGCCCCAAGCTGCACGTTCAGAACACGCACCCGCTTCAAAAGAACCACATCATGTCCCAGAGTCCGGCACATACGACGGATCTGCCTGTTCAGACCCTGAGTCAGAATGATGCGGAATGTGCGCTCGCCCAGCCTTTCCACTCTGCATGGACGGGTCTTCTTTTCCAGTTCCTTCAGAAAGATCCCTGTCTCAAGACGATGGAGCTCCGCATCGGAAATGCGGCGCTTCACACGCACGATGTATTCTTTTTCATGGCCGTTGGCCGCCCGCATCATGGCGTCAATCAGAGGGCCGTCATTTGTCATCAGCAGAAGGCCCTCCGAATCGCGGTCGAGCCTGCCCGCATAAGTCAGCCTGACAGGGAAGCGGAACACGTCTCCGATCACCTTGCCCGCATGGGGATCACGCTCTGTGCAGGTGACACCCACCGGTTTATACCAGGCTACGACAACCGGTTCTGCCCGCGAGGACAAGACTCTGCCCTTTACAGTGACCTTTTCTCCGCCTTCCAGGGACATACCCAGACTGGCGGGAATTCCGTCCACCAGGACTTGTCCCTCACGGATCAGGCGGTCCGCCTCTCTTCGTGAACAAAGGCCGCATGCAGCTATATACTGATTCAGCCGCATCACTTTGTCCCCGCCTCACCGGATTCCTGAACCGCAGCCTGGCCCGCCGGCTTCTGGGCAGAATCAGATTCATCCGGTTTCCTGCGGAGTCTGGGAATCATGTATCCGGGCATCACATTCATGAACAGTTCCATCGCGTTACCTTTTGCAATGCAGATTCCATGTTCTGTGACAAAGGAAATATACTGTTCATTGGATGTGACCAGTTCCCCGAACTCATTTGCGGAAAGCACTCTTCTCTCAAATCCCTCCGGCGTCTGCTCCGTGCGCCTGAGGATCAGAAAATAGACATCGTCCTCGCTCAGGTAATAGAAAGAGGAATCAAAGGGTTCCATGTTCTCGAAAACCCTGCAGCATTCCATTGCTTCCCGCACAGAATAAAAGGAAAACATAAAAGCTTTTTCACGGGCTTTATCATTTTCTTTTCCCGACGGATCCGGCAGATCCGATGTATCGGAAAGCAGCCCGGCAATCGGATCGTTCTCAAAGGAAGGTTTTTTCTCCGCTTTTTCCTTTACTTTATCAGAGATTGATTCGAGTAAGTCCTTCACATATTTTCTTGCTTCGCTCAGCCCCTTCTGGGAAGGGTCCTCTCTGGAGATCAGGAGGCTGAGTGAATGATCAGGGAGAACGGAGATTCTCATCGTCGTCATCTCTCCCGCCAGGTCAAAATTCTCTGAGAGTATGGCCTTGGCGACAGTGGCCCGTATGAAGTCCACAGCCTCTTTTTTCCGCTCAAAAAAATCATCAATCCGGATGCCGTGTTCCTTTAAATCCTCCGGGCTGATAATGCAGCTGATGGTATTATCATTTATTCTTCTAATCTTCATATAATCCCTTTAAAGCACAATGTCGTCGCGGACTGATCTTTCCGCGGCGTAACAGGATGTTATCGGATGTAATCGTATATTGGTACATTGGCGTCCGCACGGCTGTGAATGGCCGCGCCTTTTTGTTTCAGCCCGGTCAAAGACACTGCCCCCGGCCGGACATGCTCAGCATCTGCCGCAAGAGGGTTTAAACCCTCTTGTTGTCTCTATCATACATCTTCACAGGAAATATGAAAAGGGCGTCTGTACGAAATAATTCATACAGACGCCCGACTTTTTCTATAACCCTGACATACAGGCCTGATATACAAACCTGGCACGACAGGAAATCTCCCCGGGGATCATCCCCCGGATCCATACCGGCCGGCAGAAAAACCTTGCAGCATTCCCCGGCCATCAGTTGTCGATCAGATTAGTGCTTAATCTGGTTCATAACCTCTTCTGCGAAGTTCTCGACTCTCTTCTCGATGCCTTCGCCGGTCTCGAAGCGGACAAAGCGGCGGATCGCGATCTCAGTGCCGTTCTCTTTGCCGACCTGTTTCAGATACTGAGCGACGGTCTGCTTGCCGTCTTCAGCTCTGACATAAACCTGATCGTAGAGGCAGATCTGCTTGAGCTCTTTGTTGAGTCTGCCGATGAGCATCTTGTCAATGATCTCCGGAGATTTGCGCTTATTCTCGGGGAGCTTTTCATTCTCTTCGATTGCCTGGGCGCGAAGGATCTCTTTCTCGTGCTCCTTGAAGGACTCGGGAACCTCGTCCACGGAGACATACTTGGGAGACATAGCAGCGACCTGCATAGCGACGTTGGTCAGAGCTTCCTTGACAGCGTCGTTGACAACATCTGTCTTGGCGTCGATGATGACAGCGATACGGCCCTTGCCGTGCAGATAAGAGACAACGCAGCCATCCTCAGCCACGACCTTCTCGAAGCGGCGGATGCTCAGCTTCTCGCTGATGACGGAGATCATGTCAACGAGAGAGTCTTTGACGGTCTTGGCTGTATCTTCGATCCAGGGCTCTTCCATGAATGCATCGATGCCTGCGGAAGCGGTCTTCAGCGCCTGATCAGCGACCTTTGCGACGTAATTGCGGAACTTCTCGTTCTGAGCGACAAAGTCTGTCTCGGAGTTGACTTCGACGACTGCTGCTGCCTGGTCGCCTTCCTGGGCGATGAGGCAGATACCTTCTGCAGCGATTCTGCTGGCTTTCTTCTCAGCTTTGGCCTGACCCTTTTTGCGGAGAACCTCAATAGCGGCATCCATATCGCCGTTGGTCTCAGTGAGGGCCTTCTTGCAGTCCATCATGCCCGCGCCGGTAGCTTCGCGAAGTTCTTTAACCTGTGCAGCTGTAATTGCCATAATCTATATACCTCTCGTTCTTTTATTTCTTTCACTGCGGGCCGGTCACAGCCCGCAGCATGCTATCTTCTGTTTGCGGCTGAACCTGATTGCGGTCAGCTGCAGTGCCGCGTCATGAAGTCCCTTAAGGATCCGCGGCGTTTTCATGGATATATCAGACAGTGCCTTCCTTAGCCTGCTCCTCCTCAGATGCAGCAGATTCCTCAGCGAGAGCTTCCTGCTCTGCGCCGTCGGCTTCCGCACCCTGGTTGGCTTCGATGACAGCGTCAGCCATCTTGCTGCAGAGCAGCTTGACAGCGCGGATGGCGTCGTCGTTGCCGGGGATGATGAAGTCAAGCTCTTCGGGGTCGCAGTTGGTATCGCCGATACCGATCAGAGTGATTCCGAGTGCATGAGCCTCTGCCACACAGATTCTCTCCTTCTTGGGGTCAACTACGAAGATCGCATCGGGAATACGGGTCATGTCCTTGATTCCGCCGAGGTTTCTCTCAAGCTTGTCCCACTCCTTCTGAAGCTTGGCAACTTCCTTCTTGGGAAGGACTTCAAAAGTGCCGTCAGAAGCCATCTGCTCGATCTTGCGAAGGCGCTCAACACGGCTGCGGATGGTCTTGAAGTTGGTCAGCATGCCGCCGAGCCATCTCTCGTTGACATAGTACATGCCGCAGCGGGTAGCCTCTGCCTTGACTGCGTCCTGAGCCTGCTTCTTGGTGCCGACGAAAAGGATGGTGCCTCCCTGCTCAGCGATCTGGAAAACAGCCTTATAAGCCTCATCTACCAGGATGACAGACTTCTGAAGGTCGATGATGTGGATTCCGTTGCGCTCTGTGAAGATATAGGGAGCCATCTTGGGGTTCCAGCGCCTTGTCTGGTGACCGAAGTGTACGCCTGCTTCCAGCAGCTGTTTCATTGATACAATACCCATTTTTCTTTCCTCCTTGGTTAGTATCATCCGCGTCCTTTTGCGGTTTTCAAAAGGAGTTAGCCACTCCGCGGCGGACCGGTCAGGATCCTGCCGTCAGAGCACCGGCATCCGCTGGGACGCGTGTCTGATAAAAAAATAAACACAACTTTTAGATAATAACATATCATCCCGCATTGTGCAAGCCGAAATGCAGGGTTTTCAGACTCAAAATACAGTCAAAAAACAGTGTCCCGGATCCGGGGTTCGGGATCCTGGTACGGGATCCGGGGTTCGGGATCCTGGGTTCAGGATCCGGGGTTCAGGATCCGGGTTCGGAATCCGGGGGTTCGGGATCCGGGTTCGGGATCCGGGGTTCGGACCCGAAAACAGATTTTCCCGGACTTCATTCCCAATTCTGCCCGGAATTCTGTCAGGGCTGTACCTGCCTGCGCAGGTCCGCCAGTTCCCCGTAGATCGCGTCGTTCAGGACCTTGATGTATGTGCCCTTCATTCCGGATGACCGGGATTCGATGACGCCTGCGGACTCAAACTTGCGGAGGGCGTTCACGACGACGCTCCGGGTGATTCCCGCCTTGTCGGCGATCTTGCTGGCGACCAGAATGCCCTCGACACCGTCGAGTTCCTCGAAGATATGGATAATGGCGTGCATTTCCGTATAGCTGAGCGTGCCGATGGCAGACTTCACGACCGCGATCTTGCGGTTTTCTTCGGCGGTCTCCTCTGTGACCGCGCGCAGCATCTCCAGGCCGACGACTGTGGTCCCATATTCGGAGAGGATGATATCGTCGATGTCGAAATGCTCCCCCTCTTTATAAATAAAAACGGTTCCCAGCCTCTCGCCCGCGACTTCTATAGGGAGGACGATCCCCATCAGATCCGCGTCATCATTTGAGAGAAATCCAAGAGTGCGAAGACTCACGTTCTCATGAGTGGAAAGGACATCCAGCAGCCTGGCGTTCAGGCCGGGATCAACAAATGTTCCCACCTCTTCGATGATCAGCTCGTGGGCTGTCCCGACGGTGCCGCATTCTCCGACTCCCAGGACCTTTCCCTTTTTGCTGATCACAAGGATATGTGCCTGCAGAATATCACTCATGACTCTGCAGATATCATTGAACACAACTTTCCCGGTATCATTGTTGTGGATCAGCTTTTCAATTTTTCTGGTATTATCCAACAGAACGACATTGTTTGTTGTCTGCATATTTTTCACCTCTGCTCCTCTTCCGATTCACCGCGGTTCTTGACAAATCCGCACTCACTGTCCGCGCATACAAGGCGGTTTCCTTTTTCAAGCATCAGTCCGCCGCAGCGGGGGCATTTTTCCGGGGATGGTTTCTGCCAGACCATGAAATCACATTCAGGGTTTCCCATACAGCCGTAATATCTCCGGCCTTTCTTGGACATTCTGACTATGATATCTTTCCCGCATTTGGGGCACTGGACCCCGATCTTTTCATAATAAGGTTTTGTGTTGTGGCATTCCGGAAAGCCGGGGCATGCCAGGAACTTGCCATGCGGTCCATATTTGATGACCATATGTCTGCCGCAGTTTTCGCAGATCTCCTCAGTCTCTTCGTCCGCGATATGTACTTTTTCCAGCGTTTTTTCCGCCTGGAGAACAGCCTCATGGAGATCGGGATAAAAATTCTCGATGACCGTTTTCCAGCGGACTTGTCCGTCGGCTATGCCGTCCAGAAGAGCTTCCATGTTGGCTGTGAACATGGGATCAACGATCGAAGGGAATGCTTCTTTCATGATTCCGTTGACTATATCTCCCAGTTCTGTCAGGTAGAGATTCTTTTCTTCTTTGACAATATAGCGGCGGGCCAGGATCGTCGTGATCGTCGGGGCATAGGTGCTGGGTCTGCCGATTCCCTGCTCCTCCAAAGCCCGGACTAGAGATGCCTCCGTATAGTGGGGGGCAGGCTGGGTGAAGTGCTGTCTGGGGTCAAACTCCTGCAGGGTGAGGGTACTGCTTTCATCAAGCCCCTTGCCAAGGACAGGACTCTTCTCCTCCTCGTCCTCTATATAGACCTTCTGATAGCCTTCAAACAAAAGCCTGGAAGCCGAAACCGTGAAGAATTGATCGGGGAATCTCTCTCCGTCTGCAGCGGCAGAAGATCCTGTATCCGCCGGTGAACCGACGATTCTGACCTGTGTGGTCTCGTATCTTGCGGCGCTCATGCGGCTGGCCACAAACCTCTTCCAGATCAGCTGATAGAGACGGAACTGTTCCCTGGAGAGGGAGTCCTTAATCTGTGCCGGAAGACGGTACACGTCTGTCGGGCGGATCGCCTCGTGGGCATCCTGCACCTTTCCGTTCTTTTTGTCTTCCCTGGCCTGCTCCATAACGTACTGCTGACCGTAGTTCTCCCCGATGAAAGCCACGGCTGAAGCCTGCGCCTCATCAGACACACGCACACTGTCCGTTCTCAGGTAAGTAATCAGAGCGACCGTGCCCTGGCCTTTTACCTCAACTCCTTCATAGAGCTGCTGGGCAATCCTCATGGTCTTCTGTGTGGAGAAGTTCAGGACTTTACTGGCCTCCTGCTGCAGCGTGGAAGTAGTAAAGGGCAGAGGCGATTTGCGGGTCCTCTCGGAGCGGCGGATCTCACGGATGGAAAAAGCTCCTCCTTCCAGTCCCTTTACGATCCGCATGGTCTGCTCTTCATTGTCCAGGTCAACGCGGACCGGCTTGCCGTCCTTGCCTGCCACTCCGTAGTAGCGTGCAGTCAGAGGTTTGGTGCTCCCTTCAACTTTGAAGGTCGCATCCAGAGACCAATACTCCTGCGGAATGAACGAATTGATCTCGTCCTCCCGGTCTGCGATCATGCGCAGCGCCACCGACTGCACCCGGCCGGCAGAGAGTCCTCTCTTCACCTTCTCCCATAAAACCGGAGAAATCTCATATCCGACCATGCGGTCCAGAATACGGCGGGTCTGCTGGGCATCCACCAGATTCATGTCAATATCCCTCGCGTTCTTGAGAGATTCCGTGACTGCCTTTTTTGTAATCTCATTAAAGGTGATCCTGGAGACCTGCTTATCTTCGATATCATCCAGTTTCAGTGCCGCCTTGAGATGCCATGAAATAGCTTCCCCCTCGCGGTCAGGGTCCGTCGCCAGGTAAATACGGTCCGCCTTTTTGACGAGTTTCCTCAGTCCGGAGAGCAATTCCCCTTTGCCGCGGATCGTGATATAGCGCGGTTCATAATCATGCTCTATATCTATTCCCATCTTGCTCTTGGGCAGGTCTCTGACATGTCCGTTGGATGCTGCGACCTCATAAGAGGATCCGAGAAATTTTTTGATCGTCTTCACCTTTGCAGGTGACTCCACTATTACCAGATTTTGTTTTTTTCGACTTCCAGCCATATGTTGTTTACCGGTTTCCTTTTGCTTATTTCCCTGCAGGGGCAAAAGCCCCCGCCTGTTCTCTCCCTCCTGACGTGCAGGGCGCCGGGATCAGAACAGCTGTGTTTATCCTGACAGTTTCTTTTATGTCTTTTTAGATTTTTTGTCTTATTTATCGTTTATGTCTTTTTATCGTTTATGTCTTTTTACTCGGTTATCTCTGTTTCAGTTCTCACAGCCCCCGATACCGAGTCTGTGTTTTCGTTCGATCATCTCATCGATGGTCTCAATATATGTTGCGACGTCCTTGCAGTTGTCGCTGCGCTCAATCCGGCCTTCAGGGAACACGGCCTTGGAAATACTGCCAGCTCCCAGTGCCAGGATCGACTGCTTTTCCTCCATGATGAGGATGTTGTACATTCCGGCTTTGCCGGGGCGCGCATATCCGACATTCTCCAGATTGCCGGATATATTTTTCTGCCTGTACAGGTAATAGGGTTCCATCCCCATCCCGGCTGCCGCCCGGGCGGCCAGTTCCATGCATCCATCCGTATTATTTATAGAAGAAAAACCCTTCTGCTCGATATACTTCTGCATGCGGGAGCCTCTCTTGAGAGCCAGGGAATGAACTGTGAGACTGTCGGGTGAGAGTTTCTCAATCTCCCTCAATGTATTCGCCACATCCTCTTCTGTCTCTTCGGGAAGGCCAAGTATGATGTCCATGTTGATGTTGTCAAATCCTGCGCTGCGGCACATGGCAAAGGCCTGTCTCACCTCATCCACAGTGTGCCTGCGTCCGATCAGACGCAGCGTCTCCTCATTCATAGTCTGGGGATTGACGCTGATCCTTGTCACATGGTGGTTTTTGATGACTTTCAGTTTTTCCTCCGTGATGCTGTCCGGCCGTCCCGCTTCGATCGTGAACTCTTCGATCCCTTCCATAGGGAAACAGGTCTCCAGCATGGAAAAAAGGCGCTCCAGCTGCGGCGGCTCCAGGGTGGTAGGGGTTCCGCCTCCGATATAGACCGTGTCCAGTACACGGCCTTCCATCAGACGGGAGGCATCCCTCATCTCTTTTTCCAGCGCGTCCAGATATTCGTCCACACGGTCTTTCCAGACCGCCAGGTTAAAAGAGGGGAAAGAACAGTACAGGCAGGTGGTCGGACAAAATGGAATGCCGACATAAAGACTGTATCCGTTTTCATAGTGGATCCCTGACAGGATTTCCCTCTCCCTCTGGGCGATCTGCGCGGACAAAAGAGCCTTTTGAGGGCTCACCAGATGATCCCGCATCATCAGCGAGGCGGCCTCTTCAATACTTTTTCCCTGCAGCAGGGACTGCATGGCGATCTTAGTGGGCCGGATTCCGATCAGCTCTCCCCAGGGCAGGGTCCGTCCCTCCCTGTCCGCCAGCATGCCGTATAGCAGATGCTTGACGGCCGTCTTCAGTTCCGGGCTCTTTCGGCCATAGGACAGTCCTTTTTCCGCCGCGGCAGAGCGGGTATCGCTCCCATCGCAGAAAGAGGCTGTGACTTCCGTATCCGCAAAAACCACCCTCATGAAAGGCTCCTTTGCGATCTGCTGGTACTTGCGATTACCGGCGGCATCCCCGGCAGTGAGGACTTTGACGTCCTCCCGGGGATAAAAAGCCTTTAGCAGAGAGTGGATCTCATAGCGGTATAATTCAATATTTTCAATTACAGTGATCATAGTGTTACAATACAGACTCCCTCGAATTCGAGGCGTTTTTGCGCGATTTTCAGCGCAAAAACCCGAGTGGAACGGAGTTCGCCCCATTCTCGAAGCGAATTCAGCATGGGCGGACGCAAGTTACAGTCACGCCCTCGATAGGGTGTGACCAGTAACATCATAATTGTTATCCATCGGCAGATGCGCAAGCACTGTCAGCACTCACGCGCGCACAAACCAGTTGTGCTTCTTTTCATATCCGATCGTGGTCTCATTGCCGTGTCCCGAAAAAACAGCCGTATCATCGGGAAGTGTATAAAGCTTTGTCCTGATGGAATTGAACAGGGTATCCTGATCGCCGGTGGGCAGGTCGGACCTGCCGATCGAGCCCTCGAACAGGGTGTCACCGCTGATCAGAATATGCCCGTCCTCGATGTAATAGGCACAGCTGCCCTCGGTGTGGCCGGGGGTAAAAATCGTGCGCATAGTAATGCCGGCAAGGGTCACTTCCTCGCCGTCTTCCAGATAATGGTCGACCTCAACCGTGCAGGGACGTCCGATCGAACCGGATTGATTGAGCTTATGGGACTCGCACAGGCGCTTTTCATGTATGTAGGCATAAACAGGAGCTCCCGTCCTTTTTTTCAGGGCTTCAAGTCCCATGATGTGATCGAAGTGGGCGTGTGTCAGCATAATAGCCTTGACCTCAAGTCCCCTTTTGGTCAGTTCCTCATACAGCCTGTCACCCATATCCGCAGGGTCAAACACGACAGTTTCACTGCTTCCCTCTCTGTAGAGGAAGTAAAAATTCGTCTGAACCATGCCGACCACAAAACAGTTGACTTTTATTTCAGCATGCCCCTTATCCATAAGCACAAATCCTTTCATTCGAAAATTCATTTGAAAATGACGCATCCTCCACCGAAAAACCTGTCAGATGACGGGCGGGGATAATTCAAAATCAGTCAGCGGGTCTTTACCTGCCGCCTCAGCCGCCGGTTCAATACAAGCCTGGCCGCAGGTCTTCTGCCTGCCGCCTCAGCTGCCGGTTCAATTCAAGCCCGGCCGCAGGTCTTCTCCTGCCGCGTCAGCCGTTGGTTCTCTTGATTGCCTGTACATCCTGGATCGACTGCAGACGGTTCACGATCTCGTGCAGTTCCTGCCGGCTCTTGACCTCAAAACCAAGGGTCAGAGTCGCGATCCCCTGTCTGCTGGTAGTCGACGTAATCCTCATAATACTAATATCTTTTTCCGAGAAGACCTTTGTCAGTTCGTTGAGCAGTCCGCTCCTGTCCCTGGCGTAAATCTTGATCTCGGCCATAAATCCTTCTTCTTTGCGGCGCTCGGCTCCTTCCGCCCAGGAGGCCTCGATAAGTCTGTTCAACTCATCTTCGGGGAGATTGGAGACATTGCTGCAGTCTTTCCGGTGGATGGAGATTCCTCTCCCCCTGGTGATAAATCCCACGATCTCATCTCCCGGGACAGGATTGCAGCACTTGGAGAAGCGGATCGAGAGACCCTCCGCCCCCTTTATGATCACAGAACCCTCGGCACTCTTGTGACGCGGATGCTGGTTCTCATTCTGGACCTGCTGGATGATCTCCTCGCTGGTCAGTTGATGTTTGTGATCCTCCGCATGCAGGTCGACAAGCTTGTTGACGATCTGTCCTTCCTTTATGCCGCCGTGGCCGATCGCTGCCAGAAGAGCTTCCCAGTCGCGGAAGCCGTATTT
>Ga0256407_10004382_pt1 | contig 23645 bp, 17 predicted proteins | sample RumenRJG_04DNA_FD_193489 | JGI IMG/M metagenome (GOLD analysis project Ga0256407, IMG submission 193489) | Bovine rumen microbial communities from Lethbridge, Alberta, Canada - RJG_04 | ecosystem: Host-associated > Mammals > Digestive system > Stomach > Rumen | place: Canada: Alberta... | reverse complement strand
AACTAGTGTAGCGTCTCAATGACTTTTTGAATAACACTAAATATGCTAAATAATATTGACTCTTGCCGCTAAATATGCTAATATAGTATTGAAAAATTAGCATATTTAGGAGGTGTGAGATGTCAATAACACGATCATACAATAAGCACACAGGCACTTACTATGCCTATGAAACCACTTATGTCTGGGACGAATCTCAGCAGAAGAAAGTCCAGAAGAAGCGATGTATAGGTCAGTATGATCCTGAAACCGATGAGATAATCCCTAATGGCAAGCGTGGACGACCGCGCAAGGAGGACACTCCCGCTAAGCCAGTTTCGGCTTCGGCTCCTGCAGCAGATGCCGACCCGAATGAAACCCTTCTCTCAGCCATAGCAGAGTTGTCTGAACGGCTGAAAAACATCGAGACAGAATACTCTGTCATGGCCGATGAACTGCATGGCCTTAACAATGAGATCTCCGGATTGATGAAGCAGATCAGCGAGCGATGATCATAATTGCTCTTCGTACGCTGTTTCATCTCTAATCAAGGGAGGGAATCCCATTGGCCAGACCTAAGCTATACCGAGTCGCTCTTACTAAAAAAGAGCGAAGTCTGGTAAAGAAGATACAACGGAAAACTGAATCCCCGACTGTCCGCACTCGCTGTGCTATCTTGCTTGCGGCAGATGAGACCCGTTGGGGTCCTGTCCGGAACAATACGCAGATCGCGAATATGTCCGGAGCATCTGTGCCGACTGTGGTGTCTACTCTCAAGATGTTCTGCTCAGGCGGCATCAAGGAAGCAGTGACCTTAAACAGGAATCCTAATTCCGACACAGCCAGGCTGAAGGCCACAGGAGATGTCGAAGCTCGGATCATAGCCACAGCCTGCGGCAGTGTGCCGGATGGTCGCTCCCGCTGGACTCTCTCACTCCTCACTGAAGAGATGAAGGTCATCCTTGAAGAGCCGGTCAGCAGAGCGACTATCGGCAGAGTGCTTCAGCGCAATGAACTTCGTCCGCATCTTAGCGAGTACTGGTGCATCCCTCCGAAAGAGGATGGCGAATTCGTAGCCCACATGGAGGATATACTGGATATCTACCAGCAACCGTATGATCCGAAGCGTCCGCTATGGTGTATGGATGAGAAACCATACCAGCTTCTCGGCGAAAGCCGCGAGCCGATCCCCATGCGCCCAGGCGATATTGCAAAGATCGATTCAGAGTATGTTCGAAACGGTACAGCAAGCATATTCTGTTTCATACAACCGCATAGTGGCGATATCTTCCACTTCGTGGAGCCGACCAGAACAGCAGTTGACTGGGCTGAGAAAGTTCGCTTCCTTGTGGATCAAGTCGAACCGGATGCCGACAAGATCGTTCTGGTCATGGACAATCTGAACACGCACAACATAGGTTCACTGTACAAGGCTTTCCCTCCTGCAGAAGCACGAAGGATAGTCAGGAAACTTGAGATCCACTATACGCCCAGGCATGGCAGCTGGCTAAACATAGCCGAGATCGGCATAAACATCATGACCAGAGAATGCCTTGGCCGACGCATAGAGAGTCTCGATAAGCTTACTTCAGAGCTTGCAGTCTGGAATGATTCATACAATCGAGACCCATCACCGATCAACTGGCAGTTCCAGACAGATGATTCCCGTGTCAAGCTCAGAAAGCTATATCCGGATATTGAACGGATACGCGAAGAGCGCGACGCGCGAGTAGCAGCCAAGGCCTTAGGTACCGACATAGATCAAATTGCATAATTTAATCATGCTTAGCAATATTTAGTTTTTTATTAGCATACAGGAGCGCACTTGTACAACTTTTAGATGTTGCAAGTGCCATTCCTTGAGGATAGTTATTTAAAAAGTCATTGAGACGCTACACTAGATAGGATATTGTTTTTGAGTAAAAGGACAACTTTATGGCCATGAAAATGATCAGCATTACCGATATTGATGGTTTTAAGCTCGGTAATGCAGAAAACAGGGAAAAGGGCACAGGCTGCACTGTCATTATCAGTGAAGAAGGCGCGGTAGGCGGCGTTGATGTAAGAGGAGGAGGCCCTGCTACAAGAGAGACCGATCTTCTCAGAAGCGAAAACACCGTAAACACTGTCAACGCAGTCGTATTGAGCGGCGGATCCGCGTTCGGACTCGAGGCTGCTTCGGGAGTCATGAGAGAGCTCGCGGAGATGAAGATCGGATTCGATGTCGGTGATGACATAGTAGTGCCGATAGTTTGCGGAGCTTCACTCTATGACCTGCCGGTAGGCGATCCTAAAGCCTTCCCTGATATCTATATGGGCGCGCAGGCAGTACGCAACGCATATGAAGGCTCGTTCGCGAGAGGCAATCACGGAGCCGGAACCGGAGCAACGGTAGGAAAGCTCAAGGGTTATGAAAGAGCAATGAAAGCCGGGCTCGGAGCATTCGCCTGCGGAGATGGAGTTATTGAAGTAGGAGCGGTCGCTGCTGTCAATGCAGTCGGAGACATCTATAACGGCGCGGGAAAGATCGTTGCCGGACTCAGGTCTGAAGACGGCAAGTCCATCTACGGCACCATCAAGACTCTCAAAGGCATGGTGCATGACAGGATAAAGCTTACAGATGACAATACATCGTTCATAAACAGGTCGGAAGTGGATGAAGCTCTGGCCGCTGCAGCAAAGCAGTATGAAGAAGAATCAGCTGCCAGACAGGAAGCTGAAGCTGAAACCGAAACCGATGCTGAGCCTGCGGAAGAGACATCAGAGGAGTTCATCCCTGAAAATCCGGATGCTGACGAGGCTGAAGAAAACTTCGCTGAGAACGAGGAAGTTTCGATCCCTGTTGAAGCTGAAAAAGAATTCATCCCTGAGACACCGGAAGCTGAGGAGACTGAAGAAAGTTTCATTGAGAACGCAGAAGTCTCGATTCCTGTAGTTACTGCAGAAGCTGAGGCTGATGCAGAGCCTGCGGAAGAGCCGGTGCAGGAAGCTCCTGAATATGTCGAGGAGGCGCAGGCTGAAGAATTCGTTCCTGAGACACCTGAAGCTGACGCTGAGGAAGAAAGCTTCGCAGAAAACGCTGAAGTTTCGATTCCTGTTGTTTTCTCAGAAGCAGAAGCTGATGAAGAACCTGCGGAAGAGGCAGCAGAACCTGTTGAAGAGCCGGTGCAGGAAGCTCCTGAATATATCGCGGAAGAAGAGGCCGAAGAGCCGGAACCTCTGACACGCGAGGAGATGGGATACGACATAGTATTCAACACTACCATTTCCTGCCTCATAACCAATGCTGCTCTTACGAAGTCACAGGCCAACAAGCTCGCTTCCATCCTTCATGACGCGTATGCAAGAGCCATAAAGCCTGTCCACGGAACGCTGGACGGAGACACAGTATTTGTGCTTGCGACAGGAAAGCAGCAGGTCAATTTTGACGCCTTCGCGGCGCTCGCGACCGATGTGATGCAGTATGCGATAATAGACGGAGCCATGTCGGCTGAAAGCGCTTATGGCATACCTGCGGCAAGAGACATGTAAACCGGAGAAACATAAGTTTGAAAATAAAGAGTAGCGACTAATAGAAAAGTTAGAGGCATCAAAAGAAAGCCATCGAAAGGTGGCCTGTCAGATTGCATATGCTCAGCATGCTTAAGCGGACTCTTCGTCCGTAATCACATACCCTCGCGACTTCAGCAGATTGAGAGCTTGCTTTTGGGTAAGCCTTCTGACCTCAGTCACCTGATGATCGCTGAGATAACCAACAGGAGAGTAAGGTTCTGCCTTGCTAAGGACGTTCCAGATAGCGGTCAGGAGCATCCTGCAGGTCGCGATAATAGCTTTCTTGTGACCACGCCGTGCTTTGAGCCTGCGGTAGCGTTCACTGAACTCTGGGTGATGCTTGGACTTGATCAAAGCATTAGCAACCTGAACAAGCAAAGGTTTAATACATGTTCCTGCACGGGAAATTCTTGTGGATTTGATCTTCTGCGCACTCTGATCATTGCGAGGGCAGCAGCCAGCCCATGAGACAAGGTGCTTGGCTGAGGGGAAGACCGACATGTCCGCACCTATCTCAGAGAGGATCGTGATTGCAGTAAACGTGTTCTTGCCGAAGCCCGGTACAGTATGGATAAGCTCAAGTTCCCGCTCATAGGGAGCGGCGAGACGTAAAATATCCTGCTCAACCATATCCTTATGAGATTCAAGCTGATCGATGTGGCTCATACACTCACGAAGCTTTACAGCATGGGCAGGAGACATGGCACCGTCAACAGCAGCCTGAATTTCTTCAACAGGGGTCTTGCATCTGGGGTCTATAAATGGTGTAACATCAAAGTAGACTCCTGGGTTATCCAACATATACTGGATGATGGAAGATGACGATTTGCCAAATACATCAGAAAACACATCATCGAGTTTGAGATTGGAGACCGTAAGGCAGTTGAGAGCGCGGTTTTTCTCGCCGGTGATCATGTTGGTCAGCTTGGTGCGGTATCTTACAAGTTCGCGAAGTTCACGGATATCCGCAGGCGGGATAAAACTGCGCTTTATCATTCCGCACATAAAGAGATCACATATCCACATCGCATCCTTGCGATCGGTCTTATTGCCTTTCTGCGGCTTCGTGTACTTGGGATGAGCGAGTGTAACATCGCAGGTGGTTTCGAGGATGTTGAAGACGGGGATCCAGTATTTACCGGACGATTCCATGCAGACTTCAGTGCATTCGTACTTCGCAAGCCATTCGGACAGCTGTTTCAGACCTTTTGCGAAGGACGAAAAGCGGGCTTGCTTGTATTCAACACGACTGCTTTGATCGGCGATACCGATACAGGCATAGATCCAGGTCTTGTGAACATCCAGACCGCAGCATTTGCTGCGAATGATCTTGAACATAGGTGTTCCTCCTGAAAAGAAAGTGTAGAGCAGGCTGACAGGGACTGGTCATCCGGCGAAGATCGAGTCGATTTCGAAAGAGATAAGTTTTCGGGCTACGATAATGCGCCATTCATTGATGCCTTAACAGATGACCGACACATATAATCATGCGGGGTTGCCGCTATACAGCCCCACCACTCACCTCCACGTGTTCTGTAGTGTGTCAGCACTGCAGGATAAGATTAGCAGGAGGAAGGAAAAGGCGAAAGACTTTGGGGAGGGATTTTCATGACCCCATTGGTGCCTTTCGCCGGAAAGGCGGAAAATAATCATGAAGAAACTTATTCTCATTGACGGCAACAGTCTGCTCTTCAGAGCATACTTTGCGATGAGACCTATGGTAACTTCCAAAGGCATGCACACCCAGGGTGTGTTTGCCTTTGTTAATATGCTCGGAAAGATACTCAAGGACTATGAGCCTTCGCACATAGCCGTCGCCTTCGATCTCAAGGGCGGCACTTTCAGGCATGAGGTCTATAAAGAATACAAGGCCGGAAGACTGAAGACTCCGCCTGAACTTCTTTCACAGATCCCGCTGCTTCACGATGTTCTGCACGCCATGAACATCGCGGTCCTTGAAGTGCCGCAGTATGAAGCCGATGACATAATAGGAACGGTAGCTGCCAGAGCTGAAAGGGATGAGCTCGATACGTTGGTTATCTCGGGCGATAAGGACGAGCTGCAGCTTATAGGTCCTCATGTCAATGTGCTCATAAATAAGCGGGGCATGAGCGAATTCGATCTTTACGATATCGATGCCATGCGCGAAAGATACGGACTTACGCCTGCGCAGTTCATCGACCTCAAGGGCCTGATGGGAGACAGCTCTGACAACATACCTGGCGTTCCCGGCATTGGCGAAAAGAAGGGCATTGCTTTGCTGGAGCAGTACGGCACCCTCGAAAACCTCATCGACCATGCTGACGAGGTAAAAGGCAAGATGGGAGAGAACCTGCGCTCCAATATAGAAGTTGCCCGGATGTCGAAGTGGCTTGCGACCATCAACACGCAGTCACCGGTGGAATTCGAGTGGAAGGACCTCGAATATACTGAGCCTGACAATGAAAAGCTGCTCGCTATATATACAGAACTCGAGTTCAATTCGTTTATAAAGAAATTACAGGCCGGAATGCCTGCCGGTGAAGACAGCTCCGGCATGCAGTCATCGTCAGATCTTGACAGCGAATTCGCGTCTGTCAAACGTGTGGATCTCGAGGCCTTTTTGAAAGAGACTGAAGACGGCAGCGTCGTCTTCATAGAAGCAGCCGCTGATGCCTCGCATACCGAAGAGCCTCAGATAAGGTCCATATGCCTGTACAATGCTGAAAAGAAGCTTGCGTGCATAAAGGAGCTCACTCCTATGGATTGCTCTGTGACGATCGGCCTGACAGCCGAAAAGTCATACAGGCTTGCAGGATGCGGACTCAAGCGAATCCTGTACTCCATGCTTGCGGTATCAGAAGCAAGCTTCATACCGTATTTCGACATCATGGTAGCCGAATACCTGCTCGACGCCAACCGGCAGAAGTACACGCTCGACAAGATGCTTCTCAGATACGCCGGATACGCGGCGTCAGAGGCTGAATCCGCCATTATGGCTGATAACGTATCCTATGATTCACTTGAGATGGAACCTGAAGATCTCCTCAGGAGGGCGTTTTATGTTTCAAAGGTAGTTCCTGAGCAGAAAAACGCTCTTGAAGAAAACGGACTGAGACGCCTCTTTGATGAGTGCGAGATGCCGCTTGTGATGACTCTGGCCCGCATGGAGCTTGAGGGGATAAAATGCGAACCGTCTGCTCTTAACGAAATAGGCAGCGAGCTTTCGGAAAACATCGCAAGGCTAGAGAAGGATATATATGACGAGGCGGGAAAAAACTTCAACATCAACTCGCCTAAGCAGCTCGGCACAGTCCTTTTTGATGATCTTAAGATACCTTATCCCAAGCTCTCAAAGGGAAAGAGCGGATCATATTCGACTGCCGCAGACATACTTGACAAGCTCAGGGACGACCACAAAATAGTGGCCGATGTTCTGGAGTACAGAAAGCTTGCCAAGCTGAAAAGCACGTATGTAGACGGCCTGCTTCCTCTTATAGGAGCTGACGGACGGGTAAGACCGCATTTCATGCAGACTGTGGCTGCTACAGGAAGACTCAGCTGTACCGAGCCTAATCTTCAGAACATCCCGATCCGGGATGACTACGGCAGACTTATCCGCAAGGCCTTTGTAGCTGATGAGGGAAAGCTGTTCACGGGCTCGGATTATTCGCAGATAGAGCTAAGGATACTTGCTGCTCTGAGCGGTGATGAATCTCTTATAGCGGATTTCCGCGCCGGGAAAGACATACACAGAGCCACTGCGTCCAGAGTATTCGACATCCCTGAAGATGAAGTCACGGCTCTCGACAGGACCAGAGCGAAGGCTGTCAACTTCGGAGTAGTCTACGGCATGAGCGGTTTCGGACTGGGTGAAAGCCTCAACATCACCAGAAGCGACGCCCAGCGCTATATCAATGACTATTTCGCGAAGCACGCTTCCGTAAAAGAGTATCTTGACAGGCAGATCGAGACCGGTGAAGAAAAGCGCGAGATAAGAACGCATTACGGGAGACTGCGCAGGCTTCCTGAATTCGCGTCGCGAAAATTCATGGAGCGTGAGCTTGCCAAGAGGCTTGCCATGAATACGCCTATCCAGGGCACTGCGGCCGACATCATCAAGATCGCGATGAACTCAGTATCGGATGAATTGAGGAGCAGGGGACTTGAATCAAAGCTCATCCTGCAGATCCATGACGAACTTATCGTTGAAGGCCCTGAAGATGAGGCAGCTGAGGTAAGAGAGATACTCGAAAAATGCATGATGGGCGCAGCCGATCTTGCTGTAGACCTGGTATGTGACATTCATACCGGCAAAACATGGTACGAACTCAAATAACACAGAGGTGGGGCATGATAACAATAGCTATAACAGGAGGCATAGGATCCGGAAAAACACAGGTAACGAATTATCTCATAAGCAAGGGATACACCGTGGTGGACGCTGACAGGATGTCGCGCGAGATGACATCGGCCGGCGGAAAAGCCATTCCGTATATCATTGAGAATTTCGGTCCTTCCTTCATTCTTGAAGACGGGAGCATGGACCGCGCGGCCATGCGCGATCTGGTCTTCAGACATCCTGAAAAGAAAAGACTGCTCGAGGAGGGTACTACAAAGGTCGTTCTTGAGGATATCGAGGCGATAAAAAAGGAGAGGGCCGCTAATGATGACAAGGCGCTGTTCTTTGACATACCTCTTCTGTTTGAGACCGGAAGTGAAGACGATTATGACGCGGTATGGGTAGTGACCGCTGATTATGAAGTGCGCAGAAAGAGGATAATGGAAAGGGACGGGATAGATCAGTTCATGATCGATCTCATAATGGATTCGCAGGACGGAGAGGATAAAAAGGCTGCGCTTGCCGATCATGTGATCTATAACAACGGGACTCTTGATGAACTGAGGGAATCTGTCGACATGACCCTGCGGTCATACGGCCTGTAATTAAGAACAGAAAAAAATTTCAAAAAACTTTGGATTAGGACTTGCAAAAGTATTTGAACATGTTTATAATCCATAAGTGCCGTGTGGATGTGGCGGAATTGGTAGACGCGCATGGTTGAGGGCCATGTGGGTTAAACCGTGCTGGTTCGAGTCCAGTCATCCACACCATTTTTTTAGCCAAAATTCCAATGAGCCGGCGTGGCGGAATTGGCAGACGCGCGGGATTCAAAATCCCGTGATAGTGATATCGTGTGGGTTCGACCCCCACCGCCGGCACCATATATCTATCGAGTAGTTTAGGAGGGTATTATGAATCCGAGCAGCCCAGCATTCAGTCTGGTTTTGATGGTACTTCTGATCGCTATGATCTATTTCATGATGATCAGACCGCAGAGAAAGAAAGAGAAAGCCGACAAAGAGATGAGAGACGCTCTCAACGTAGGAGATGAAGTCATCACGATCGGCGGCATCATCGGCAAGGTAGAGAAGATCAATGACAAGTCCGTCATCATTTCGACATCGGCCGGAAAGAACAAGATCGAGTTCCTCAAGACTGCTATCGCGAGCGTAAGCTCAAAAGATCCTAACGCTGCAGCCAAGGCAGCTGCAAAGGAAGCAGCCAAAGAAACAGAAGAGGAAAAAGCTCCTTCAAGAGACAAGAAAGTCACACCTAAAAAGCTCAGCAGAAAGTCTGATGACGCTGAATAAAACCGCATAATACAAGGATTGAAATAAGTACATCCGGAATAGCTCCGGATGTGCTTTTTTCATTGAAATATAAAGCTTAAACGAGTAAAATAGGTTGAATAATTATTTAATGTCGTATTTTGCGCTTTTTTGTAATGCGACAAATAATTGAAAGGTATTTAAAAGCTATGAAATCAAAGAAAACAGGTAGAAGAAAAGTATTTGCGGTACTGATCGTCGTGCTGCTCATTGCGTCCTGGGTGATATCGTTTACCGGCCTTGGAAGCTTTGGCAATCTCGGCAAACAGCTTAAGTACGGACTCGATATCAACGGCGGAGTCTATGTGCTGCTCGAAGCTGATTCCAAGGAGACAGGCACTGAGCTCGCGGGGATCATGAACCAGACCAAAAGCGTTCTTGAAAACAGAGTCAACGCCATGGGTATCAGTGAAGCTCAGGTCTCGATCGAAGGTGACAGACGAATCAGAGTAGAGATGCCGGGTGTTGAAAACGCCGAAGAGGCCATCTCTCAGATCGGCCGTACTGCCCAGCTGCAGTTCTTCCTCGCTGACGGATCACTTGCTCTTTCCGGTGAAGGAGTACAGGACTCACAGATGGCGAACGACACCACAAACGGCGGATATAAGATCACGATCGATTTTACTAACGAAGGAAGCAATCTTTTCGCCGAAGCTACTGAGAAAGCGTACCAGGGCGGAGTAGAAGCCACGATGACAGACGAAGCCGGCAATCTCGTAGATCCGACAGCCATCGTCATCGCTCTCGACGATGAAGTCATCTCGGCGCCTCTCGTACATGAGAAGATCAATTCAAGATCCTGCGAGATCACCAGACCTGGCGGATTCACAGAGACAGAAGCTTCGCAGCTTTCCGCTCTCATCAGAGGCGGTGCACTTCCGGCTAATCTGACCGAGATCAATTCATCGGTACAGACTGCTACCATCGGAGCGAACGCTCTGCAGCTTTCAGTCAAGGCAGGCGCGATCGGACTTGGTCTCGTGCTTGTCCTCATGGTGATCGCCTACGGAATGCTCGGTCTTGTTGCCGACCTCGCTCTTCTGCTTTACATACAGCTTGTACTGTGGATCATGGCAGGCATGGGCTCAGTCCTGACTCTGCCTGGAATCGCCGGTATCATCCTGTCCATAGGTATGGCCGTTGACTCAAACGTCATCATCTTTACCAGGATCAGAGAAGAGATCGCAAAGGGCAAGTCAGTCAGAGTAGCTGTAGACATGGGTTATCACGCAGCGCTCTCAACTGTAGTCGACTCGCAGACCACTACACTTCTGGCTGCATTCGTGCTTTACACATTCGGTACGACATCGGTAAAAGGTTTTGCTCTTACACTGATGATCGGTACTGTAGTCTCGGTAATCACTGCGGTATTCATCACTCAGCTCTACGTCAATCTGCTTGCTGAGAGCGAGAAATTCGGAAAGCCTTCGATGTTCGGCATCAAGGAAGACGGTACACCGAGATTCAACTGGAATTTCAACATTAAATTCATTGAGAACAGAAAGAAGTTCTACGCTCTGAGTCTTGCTGTCATCCTTATCGGTCTCGGCGCGTTCGCCTTCAAAGGCTTCAACTACGGTATCGACTTCACGGGCGGTACAATGATGCAGATCGAGATGGGCCAGAAGGTAGACATCGATGAAGTCAAGACTGCCATAGCAGACTTCGACCTGAATCCGACCATCGTATATGCAGGCGATGACAACACCCAGATCGTTATCAGGACTATCAAGGACCTTAAGTCCGCAGAACGTTCTGAAGTCGTCAATGCGATCGAAGAAAAATTCGGAGTCACGGATGATGACGTTCTGGCTTCAGAGGAATTCGGGCCTACGGTAGGCAAGGACCTCAGAAACAACGCTATAAAGTCGATACTGATCGCAGGACTGTGCATGCTCATCTACATCAGATTCAGATTCAAGAACTGGCACTACGGACTTGCGGCAATTGCCGGACTCGCGCACGACGTACTTATTACGCTTTCGCTTTACGCGATATTCCGCATCACAATAAACAACCCGTTCATCGCAGGTATCCTCACTGTTGTAGGTTACTCGATCAACGATACCATCGTAGTATTCGACCGTATCAGAGAGAACACAAAGTTCTTCAAGCGCAAACAGGGAGTGCAGCTAATCGATACGAGCATCAACCAGACTCTGTCAAGATCGCTCATGACATCGCTCACAACGCTCATCGTAATGATCCCGCTGTTCGTAATGGCGTCATCAGAACTCAGATCGTTCCTCATTCCGCTGATGATCGGTGTGTTCACGGGTACATATTCATCCATCTTCCTCTGCAGCCCTGTATTCTATGAGCTGACAAAGAAAGAGGGAATATCCAAATACGAAGACAACAAGGCCAAGGCAGACAGACAGAAAAAAAAATCTGCCAGAAGCAAGGACGACGAAGGCATAAGACTCTGATATCTCTTATCAATAATCAGGAGACGTAATGGCTGCACCTAAGGTAATAGACCTGTCAACTGAAAACTTCATAAGGGAAATGACGGAGATCAATCCCAAGTACAATGATTCCGTGATCGTCAAAGCATACGAAATTGCCCGCAGGCTTCATGACGGGCAATTTCGCAAAAGCGGAGAACCCTATATCATCCATCCGGTAGCGGTAGCGAAGATACTGGCTAAGTTTGGCATGGATAATGAGACGGTCATCGCGGGCCTTCTGCACGATGTTGTGGAAGACACCAGGTATACCAGGGATGAGCTCGCGAAGGACTTCGATGAAAAGATAGCCGATCTGGTAGAGGGCGTAACAAAGCTCACAAACATCAGCTACGACTCCAGCGAAGCAGCTCAGGCCGAGAACTTCAGAAAGATGTTTCTGGCGATGTCAAAAGACATAAGAGTTCTTATCGTCAAGCTGGCGGACAGGCTCCATAACATGCGTACCCTCGAGTACATGCCTACCGAGAAGCGCTATACAAAAGCGATGGAGACGCTTGAGATCTACGCTCCGCTGGCCGGAAGGCTCGGTATTTTCAATATCAAGTTTGAGCTTGAAGACCTCGCTCTCAAATATCTGCATCCTCTTGAGTATAAAAAACTTGTTAATGCCGTAGAGCGCAGAAAAGACGAATATGCCCGCAATCTCAAGGTGCTTACCGGCACCATCTCCGATCTTCTCGACGAAGCGGGGATACAGCATGATGTAAAGGGCAGATCGAAGCATCTTTACAGCATCTACAGAAAAATGATCGTACAGCAGAAGGAGATAGACGAGATCTTCGATATCCTCGCTGTCAGGATCCTCGTATCGAGCGTAAAGGACTGCTATGCAGCCCTTGGAATCGTGCACAACAGATGGAAGCCTATCCCGGGCAGATTCAAGGATTACATAGCGATGCCTAAGCCTAATATGTATCAGTCGATACATACAACGGTGCTCGGAGACAACGGCGAGCCGTTTGAGATCCAGATCAGGACCTACGAGATGCACCGCATCGCTGAGTACGGTATCGCTGCTCACTGGAAATATAAAGAGGGCAAGGTATCAGGGGCTGTCGACGACAGCGAGCAGAAGCTGGCATGGCTGAGACAGGCTCTAGAAATGCAGAATGAAGCCGATGACTCGGTGGAATTTCTCAATACCGTAAAGGTAGATCTCTTCGACAACCAGGTATTCGTATTCACCCCGGGAGGAGACGTAATCGAACTTCCGGCCGAAAGCACGCCGCTCGACTTCGCCTTCAAGATCCACACAGATGTAGGCATTAGATGTGTAGGAGCTAAGGTAAACGGAAAGATGGTCACCATCGACCATCCTCTGCAGAACGGCGATATCGTAGAGATCGTAACATCAGCCAACTCATCCGGCCCGAGTGTTGAATGGCTCAAGAAGTGCAAGACTTCAGGGGCAAAGAACAAGATCCGCAACTGGCTCAGAAAAGCCGACAAGGACAACGATGTCAGCAAGGGCCGCACGAACATCAACAATTACATCAAAAAGAAGGGCTATGATCCCGCTCTTGTCACCAAGAACGCGTACATACTCAGGGCTGTCAAGGAGTTCAACTGCAGCAATCTGAACGAGCTGTTCCTGCAGATATCCAGAGGCGGAAGCACAGTATCCAAGCTGGGCCAGAAGCTGATCGAGTACTATGAAGACGACAACCAGATAAAGGAAAAAGAGCAGGAGAACATAGAGGTCAAGAAGAAACCTGTCATAAGAAAGTCGGGTCAGTCCGAAAATGGCATCATCGTAAAGGGCGCTGACAATCTGCTAATCAGGAGGGCTACATGCTGTAACCCTGTTCCTGGAGACGCTATCATCGGCTACATCTCAAAGGGCAAGGGAATAACGGTCCACAGGACCGACTGCGCTAACATCCGAAACATAAAGGAAGAAGACCGGGGCAGGCTCATCGAGGTCAACTGGGATTCGCCTAACGAAAACAGAAAGTATTACGCAGATATCCAGGTCGTTTCCGAGGAGAGAAAGGGCCTGTTCAAGGATATATCCAAGGTCTGCGATGATTACGACCTTGAAGTCGTGGGCCTCAACCTGACACCGGGCGAGCCGGGCACCACAAACACGCTTCTTACCGTTGAGATCACCGACATGCATCAGATACAGAGACTGCTGACGGCTCTCAGACAGGTAGAGGGAGTCCTCAAGGTATTCAGGCCAAGATAAGGAGGATATTATGGGACTTGATATCAAATGCTATCCGTACGGAATGTACGGCGAGAATACATATCTCATTACGGATGATGCCACAGGCTTCAAGGCTGTCATCGATCCGGGATACTTCGGCATGGATGTCAGGATGGATATTATCAACAATGCCTATCTGAAATATGTGCTTCTCACGCATGGCCACCACGACCATCTGCTCGTAGCGAAGGAATACCTTGAAGAATACAGTGCTGTCAGATTCGCGGCTCCTGAGAAGGAGATGCCGCTGATACATGATCAGCCTGTTACATGCCCTGAACCGACGATGCTTCTTAAAGAGGGAGATGTCATTACGCTGGGTGAAACGGAGCTCAGAGTGATCGAGACTCCGGGGCACACCGCCGGAGGCATCTGTTTCGCTACTGACAGCGAGATATTCACAGGAGACACATTGTTCAGGCTGAGTGTCGGCAGAACGGATCTTCCTACAGGTGACTGGGAGACCCTTGTAAAGTCGATAACAGAGAAGCTTTACACTCTGGATGAAAATCTTACGGTCTATCCGGGGCATGGCGATCCTACAACAATAGGTTACGAAAAGAGGGCAAATCCGTTTGTATAGATTCTATATAAATAAAACCGAAGACGACTATCACTTCATGGAGCTCGCGAGAGTGTTCCTGCCTGATGACAGCTTTGAGACCATCGCGTACTGCGGAAAGCCCGTAGCGCATCTCCTCAGGGAGAACAGCTTCTTTATAAACGAAAAAGGCAGCGATGACCGTGAAGAGATCAAAAGAGAGTTCTACGAACTCCTCTCAGACCTTACGGGACTCAGACCTCCCTGGGGCACTCTTACAGGCGTAAGGCCTCTGAAGCCGGCGCTCGAGATGTGCCGCGATACATCCGTCAGCGCCATGGAGACCGCTGTCAGAGAGAAGTATCTCCTCAGCGGGTCAAAGGCTTCGCTTCTTGCAGACATAGCTGATTATCAGCTGACATATGTAAACGGAGTTCCCTGGGAAAAAGCTTCTGTATATATAGGCATACCTTTCTGTCCTACAAGGTGCGCGTACTGCAGTTTCGCATCAAATGTGGCACCCGCTGAAGCCCATGCGGCTTATCTGGAAGACCTTCTCCGGGAGATCTCATACGCGGGCGATCTTGCAAAACAGAACGGCACAGCTATTGAAAGCATATACATAGGAGGAGGCACCCCAACGACTCTGAGCGCCTCTCAGCTTGAGACACTTATCAGAAGAGTAGCCGACGCTTACGAAGTCGATCCCGCTTCGCTGGAATTCACAGTTGAAGCCGGAAGGCCTGACACCATCACAAAGGATAAGCTTGAAACTCTGAGAGCTCTTGGCATCAGGCGCATAAGCATAAATCCGCAGTCCATGAAGGACAAAACCCTGAACCTTATCGGGCGTGACCACAGCGCGGATGATATACGCAGCGGATTCCGTCTGGCAAGGGAGACCGGCTTCGATGTCATCAATGCCGACCTCATAGCCGGGCTTCCGGAAGAGGAGATCAGCGACTTTGAAGAGAGCCTCAGGGAAATCATAGAGCTGGGCGCCGAAAACATAACGATACACACACTTTCGGTAAAGAGCGGCTCCAGACTCAAGGAAAACGATCCGGAGTATTACAGAAAGAACGCTGACACTGTAAGCGGCATGCTCGATCTTTCGAGAAGCATGCTCACATCAGCCGGCTACAGGCCTTATTACATCTACAGGCAGAAGCACCAGATAGGGGCGCTCGAAAACGTCGGATGGTGTCTGCCGGGGAAGCATTCGATATACAACATCCGGATAATGGAAGACAAGCAGACTGTCATCGGGCTCGGTGCGGGCGCGGTCGGAAAGGTTTACCATCCGGCCGGGGACAGGATAGACCGCATAGCCAATGTCAGCAATTACAGGATATACAGTGAGAGATTCGACGAGATGCTCTCACGCAAAGATGATTATTATAAATGATCCGAACGAAAGGATAATACTATGGCAATGAAGGCGCCAAAAGGAACAAGAGACATGCTGCCTCAGGACGCGTACCGCTGGCAGTATATAGAAGAAGAGTGGGCTAAGATTTGCTCTGAATACGGATTCAGGGAGATCAGGACTCCGGTGTTCGAGTCAACAGATCTCTTCAACAGGGGAGTCGGAGATACCACGGACATAGTGCAGAAAGAGATGTACACTTTTGAAGACATGGGAGGCCGCAGCATAACTCTCAAGCCTGAGGGAACATCGCCTGCCGTAAGAGCTTTCATAGAAAGCAATCTCTACGCGGAGACTCAGCCTACAAAAATATTCTACGATACACCGTGCTACAGATATGAGAAGCCGCAGGCCGGAAGGCTAAGGGAATTCCACCAGTTCGGAATCGAGAACTTCGGAACACCGTCAATGATGGCAGACGCTGAGATAATCGCGCTCGGATACGATTTTCTGCAGCGCATGGGTATTGAAGACATCGAGCTGCACATCTCAAGCGTAGGATGCAGAAAGTGCAGACCTGTTTACAGGAAGGTGCTGCAGGACTTCCTGAGGCCTAAGTACGACTGCCTGTGCGAGACCTGCAAATCCAGGTTCGACAAAAATCCTATGAGGATACTCGACTGCAAGTCGCCTGAAGACAAGGAAGCAGTCAAGGACGCACCTATGATGATAGACTACATGTGCGAAGACTGCCGAAAGGATTTTGAAGAGCTGAAGTCTTATCTCGACGCGATGGGAATAGACTACGTAGTCGATCCGTCGATCGTAAGAGGCCTGGATTATTATACAAAGACAGCGTTCGAGTTCATAACAACAAAGATAGGCGCCCAGGGCACTGTCTGCGGAGGAGGAAGATACGACCACCTCATCGAGGAAGTAGGCGGACCTGACATGCCCGGCGTAGGATTCGGACTCGGAAAGGAAAGACTGCTGCTGCTCATGGACGCATGCGGCCACGACTTCGGAGCCGCCCCGGCGCCGCAGATATTCCTTGCATGGATAGGCGATGACGCCAAACTATACGCTCTTAAGCTTCTCCACGAGCTCCGCGGAAAGGGCATAAGAGCCGAGATGGATACAAAGGAGCGAAATCTCAAGGGACAGATGAAGTACGCCAACAAGCTGGGAGCCGCCTACACGGCTGTCATAGGCAGCGACGAAGTCGAAAGCGGAGAGATCACGCTCAAGAACATGTCCACATCAGAACAAACCAAAGTCAGAAGGGAGGACCTTGTAAATGCTTTATAAGAGGACTGATATGTGCGGCGAGCTCAGACTTGCCGACGAAGGAAGAAACGTTGTGCTCAACGGCTGGGTAGCCAAGGCAAGAAGTCTCGGAGGACTTGTGTTCGTTGATATCCGTGACAAGACCGGCATCACCCAGGTAACGTTCAACGAAGATGCACCGGCTGAAGTTCTCGAGAAAGCAAAGGGACTCAGCCGTGAATTCTGCATCGGCGTAAAGGGTGTCGTAAAGGAAAGAAGCTCCAAGAACCCTAACATCCCGACCGGAGATATCGAGGTCTTCGCTGATGATCTCACGATATATTCGACATCGGAAACTCCGCCGATCTATATCAAAGATGACGACAATGTAAATGATGACCTGAGGCTCAAGTACAGATACCTCGACCTCAGGAAGCTCAAGATGCAGAGAAATCTTACCTTCAGGCATAAGATCGTCAAGTGCACCCGCGACTATTTCGACGAGCAGGGATTCACCGAGGTTGAGACACCTGTGCTCATCAAGCCTACACCGGAAGGCGCCAGGGACTACATCGTACCGAGCAGAGTGCACAACGGATATTTCTACGCGCTGCCTCAGTCGCCTCAGATGTTCAAGCAGCTTCTGATGGTCGGCGGCACTGACAGATACATCCAGATCGCAAAGTGCTTCAGGGACGAGGACCTCAGAGCAGACAGACAGCCTGAGTTCACACAGATCGACCTCGAGATGTCTTTCGCCGGCGTAGATGATGTCATCGAAGTACAGGAAGGCTTCATCAAGAGAGTCATGAAGGAAGTCAAGGGCATCGATGTTGTGACACCTTTCCCTAGACTTTCCTACGATGAAGCGATGGAGAGATACGGCTCCGACAAGCCTGACACAAGATTCGGAATCGAGCTTATTAAGCTGAACGATGTATTCGCAGACTGCGGTTTCGAGCTGTTCACAAAGAACCTCGCTGAGGGCGGAGATATCAGAGGTATCTGCGTACCTGGAGGAGCAGCGGAATTCTCGCGCAAAAAGATCGACAAGCTGACTCAGGAAGTGAAGCATTACGGAGCTCAGGGACTTATCTGGATCAAGAAGGACGGATCGGCTGTCACTTCATCCATCGGCAAATACTTCAGCGAAGAAGAGCTGAACGCAGTGCTTGACAAATGCGGCGCTGCTGACGGCGATGCTGTATTTATCGTAAGCGGAACTCCTAAGGTCACATATGATTCTCTCGGATTCCTCAGACGCAGAATAGCCGGACTCATGGGAATGCTTGATGACAACCAGTTCAACTTCCTCTGGGTAGTCGACTTCCCGATGTTCGAAATGGACGAGGACGGCAACCTCAAGGCTATGCACCATCCGTTCACACAGCCTAAGCTCGATCAGCTCGACAAGCTCGATAACGACATCCTAGGACTCAAAGCCAATGCGTACGATATCGTTCTCAACGGAGTGGAGCTCGGCGGCGGAAGCGTAAGAATACACGACAAGGATCTTCAGGCGCGCATGTTCAAGGCTCTTGGACTGACTGATGAAGAATGCCAGGAGAAGTTCGGATTCCTGATCGAAGCTTTCAAGTACGGAGCACCACCGCATGCAGGACTCGCTTACGGACTCGACAGACTGGTAATGCTCCTTCTCGGAGAAAAGAGCATCAGAGAGGTCATCGCGTTCCCTAAGAACCAGAACGCTGAGTGCCCTGTATGCGAAGCACCGGCTCCAGCGGGCACAGGACAGCTCGAAGAACTCGGCATCGAACTTATCGAAGAATAAAAGAATAATGGGAAACGTCAGAAAGTACGGAATATACGGCGGAAGCTTCGATCCGATACACATCGGACATATAGCCCTTGCCGACAGCGCGGTAAAGGAGTGCGGACTTGATAAGCTTATATTCATGCCCGCATTCATATCACCGTTCAAACAGGACAGGCAGGTGACCGACGGGCGCGACAGGTGCGGCATGATAGAAGCCGCGCTTAAAGTCAACAGCGCCTTCCGTCTTTCACGTTACGAGATCAACAGGGAAGGTCCCTCCTATACTATCGAAACACTCAGGCACTGGAAGGAGCTTCTTCATGGAGAACTTTGCTTCGTGCTCGGGATCGATTCCATTGTACAGGTAGACAAATGGTACGAAGGGGAAGAGATCCTCAGAAATTACCATCTGATCACTGCCCGGCGTCCGGATACGGATTACAGCGAAGGCATGGAGATAATAGAGTCATTCCGGAAACAATACGGCGCTGAGATCACAGTGATGGACATGGCACCTGTCGACGCTTCATCTACGGAGATCAGGAATCTTGTAAAGGCCGGCATGCCTGTCACGGGACTTGTGCCGCCCGGAGTAGAGGAATATATAATTGATCACAAGCTTTACAAATAAAGAATTATTGGAAGAGTTCATCCGTACTCATCTCAAGGAGAGCCGCTACAGACACTCGCTTGGTGTAGAAGAAATGGCCGTAAAACTGGCACGCATACACGGAGCTGATGCCGAAAAAGCGGCTTTCGCCGGAAGATATCACGATCTGGCGAAGAACTTTGACGATGAGACTATGGACTCATACATACGGAAATACGGGCTTCCTGAGGAACTTATCGGCAACAACGCCCTTGCACATTCAAAGGTAGGGGCTGCGATCCTTGAGCATGAATTCGGAGTAAACGACCCCGTGATACTCGACGCGGTCCGTTTTCATACTACTGCCCGCAAAAACATGACACTTCTCGACGAAGTCATATTCGTTGCTGATGTAGTCGAATACAACAGAACTTACAGCGACCTGGCATATTATCAGGAGCTGGCATACAGGGATCTCGACCGGGCCTGCTTCGAGATACTTGAATACACCATAGGAGACCTTACAGCAAAGGGCAGGGAGATCCACAGGGATACGCTTGAAGCAAGAGACTGGGTCTTTCATAAACTTGCTGAGTGACCGGCTGAGCAGTTTTCCCGGATAGCAGGATCACGTCTATTTTGCAGGACCACTTGATTCCTGAGCGGTATCCTGCTTAAAATAACAAAAGGGTTTTTTGAAACGGACTTTATAATGGAAAGGAGAAGTATGATCCCGCATCAGCCGGATACATACATGACACAGAATGGAAAGTAAGGAAATCGCTCAGGCAATAGCAGAGCTGATGAGCAGCAAAAAAGCAAAAGACGTCGTCATGATAGATATAGCAGAAAAATCTTCATTTGCGGATTATTTTGTCATAGCAACAGGTACGTCTGACAGACAGCTTGGAGCGCTTGCAGACGACGTAGAAGATAAATTCGCTGAATTCGGCATCGAACCTAAGAGCAAGGACGGCAGACCTGATACCGGCTGGATACTTGTCGATGGCGGAGATGTTATTGTAAATATTTTCACCAATGAGACCAGAGACAAGTATACGCTCGAAAAGATTTGGAGCGACTGCGAATCTATCCTGGTAGACTGAGCAAGGAGTAAAATAATGCGCAACGACAGATACGATTTCACTTCAATAGAAGCCAAATGGCAGAAGATCTGGGCAGAAGAAGACGCTTTCAGAACGGTCGAGGACGACTCAAAAGAGAAATACTACGTTCTTGAGATGTTCCCGTATCCTTCCGGCAAGCTGCATATGGGTCACGTCAGAAACTATTCGATCGGAGACGTGATCGCCAGATATAAAAAGATGGCAGGGTACAACGTTCTCCATCCGATGGGCTATGACTCCTTTGGTCTGCCTGCAGAGAACGCTGCCATACAGCACAACGCGGAGCCTGCCAAATGGACATTCGACAACATGGATGAGATGGACAAGCAGCTGGCCAGCATGGGACTTTCCTATGACTGGGACCGCAAAGTCGCCACATGCACACCTGAGTATTACAAGTGGACTCAGTGGCTGTTCATCCAGTTCTATAAGAAGGGTCTCGCATATAAAAAGGACAACCCGGTCAACTGGTGCCCGAGCTGCCAGACAGTACTTGCCAACGAGCAGGTAGTAGAGGGCAGATGCGAGAGATGCAAAACAGAAGTCACAAAGAAAAATCTGTCACAGTGGTATCTGAAGATCACCGATTACGCTGACAGGCTGCTCGACAACCTCGATAAGCTCGAGGGATGGCCTGATAAGGTAAAGACCATGCAGCGCAACTGGATCGGCAAGAGCTACGGCGCAAACATCAATTTTGAGATCAAGGATTCCGATAAGGTCCTCGAGGTGTTCACCACCAGAGCAGACACTCTTTTCGGCGCGACTTACATGGTTATGTCGCCGGAGCATCCTTATGTAGATGAGCTGGTAGCCGGCCGCCCTGAAGAAGCTGAAGTAGCAGCTTATCAGGAGAAGGCCCGCCGCATGAGCGACATTGAGAGGACTTCGACAAGCAACGAAAAGACCGGTGTATTCACGGGAAGATACGCGATCAATCCTGTGAACGGCAAAGAGATCCCGATCTTCATCTCAGACTACGTACTCATGGGTTATGGTACAGGAGCCATCATGGCTGTTCCTGCCCACGACCAGAGAGACTTTGATTTCGCCAGGGTATTCGGCCTTGAGATCATCCCGGTCGTAGATCCTGAAGATCCGTCGATCGATCTCTACGATCTTAAGGAAGCGTTCGTAGCTGAAGGCAAGATGATCAATTCAGGCCGTTTCGACGGAATGAACAACAGGGAAGCCATCCCTGCGATGATAGAGTGGCTCAACGAGAAGGGGATCGGTGACAAGACCGTCAACTTCAGACTCAGAGACTGGCTCATTTCCAGACAGAGATACTGGGGAGCTCCTATTCCTATGATATGGTGCGACGAGTGCGGATGGGTACCTGAAAAGGAGGAGAACCTTCCTGTGCTTCTGCCTACAGACGTAGAGTTCACAGGTAAGGGCGAATCGCCTATCACTACAAGCAAGTCATTCGTAAACACAGTCTGCCCGTGCTGCGGAAGACCGGCCAGGAGAGAAGTGGATACGATGGATACATTCGTGGATTCGTCATGGTACTTCCTCAGATACTGCGATCCTCACAACGATGAGAATCCGTTCAGCAGGGAAAAAGCTGACTACTGGATGAATGTAGACCAGTACATCGGCGGAGTTGAGCACGCTATCCTGCACCTCATGTATGCCAGATTCTTCCAGATGGTAATGCACGATCTCGGACTCTGCAAAGAGGAAGAGCCGTTCAGAAATCTGCTGACTCAGGGCATGGTAATAAAGGACGGCGCCAAGATGAGCAAATCGCTCGGCAACGTTGTAAGCCCTGCGGAGATCCAGGCAAAATACGGTTCGGATACAGCAAGACTCTTCATCCTCTTCGCGGCACCGCCTGAGAAAGAGCTTGACTGGTCCGATGAAGGCGTTGAGGGAAGCTACAGATTCCTCAACCGTGTATACAGACTCGTATACGAGTTTATCAACGACATAAGGGGAGACGCTGAGATCAGCTCTGAATTTAAGGCTGAGAACGCAGCTGACAAGTCCCTCAGCTTCATGATGAACAGCTCCATCAAAAAGGTAACTGAAGACGCCGGCGGAAGGTTCAACTTCAACACAGCCATCGCGTCTATCATGGAGCTCGTAAATGAAATGTACAAATACAAGAACGGCGATATCAACCTGCCGCTGTTCAACAAAGCGATCGAGACGCTGCTGACGCTTCTCAATCCGTTCTCGCCGCATATCACGGAAGAACTCTGGAGTCAGCTCGGCCATGAAGACAGGCTCTACAACAGGGCATGGCCGGAATGCGATGAATCCGCCCTCGTCAAGGACGAGATACAGGTGGTTCTGCAGATTAACGGCAAGCTGAAAGACAAGCTCATGCTGCCAAACAATTCAGACAAGGAGGTAGTGGAAGGAGCCGCAAGAGCTTCGGAAAGATTCAAGGAAGCTACGGAAGGACACGAAGTAGTGAAGGTGATCTACGTACCGAACAAGATCATCAACTTCGTCGTTAAATAGCGGCTTCGCGATTTATGACAAGATACAGAAATAATAATAAAAAGAGGGCGAAAGCCCCCGCGAAAGCGATACAAAAGAATAAGGAAAAAGCAAAACCGCCCTTCAGGATAATCCCGCTGGGCGGTATGCGGGAAATAGGAAAAAACTGCACGCTTATTGAGTGTAACAATGAGATACTCATCATCGACTGCGGTTTTGCATTCCCTGAGTACGAGATGTTCGGCGTTGATGTAGTCATTCCGGACTTCACGTACCTCAAGGAGAACATGGAAAAGGTAAAGGGACTTATCATTACCCACGGCCACGAAGATCATATAGGCGGAATACCTTATCTTCTTCAGGAGCTGAGCGTTCCTATCTACGCTTCGCCTCTGGCAATGGGCATGATAGAGCACAAGCTCGAAGAAAGCTATCTTAGCTGTGAAGGACACGTCATCACATCGGGCGACAGGTTCAATGTAGGTTCGTTTACAGTCGAGGCCATCCAGACCAACCACAGCATTGCGGATGCTCTGGCGTACTCGATAAAATTCCCGGGAGGCCATGTAGTGCATACGGGAGATTTCAAGATCGATTATTCGCCTCTCGACGGTAAGGTGATCGATCTCAACCGTTTCTCTCAGCTCGGCGACCAGGGA
>Ga0256407_10004381_pt1 | contig 23654 bp, 20 predicted proteins | sample RumenRJG_04DNA_FD_193489 | JGI IMG/M metagenome (GOLD analysis project Ga0256407, IMG submission 193489) | Bovine rumen microbial communities from Lethbridge, Alberta, Canada - RJG_04 | ecosystem: Host-associated > Mammals > Digestive system > Stomach > Rumen | place: Canada: Alberta... | reverse complement strand
CTTGACATTGACTGCGGGTGCTGTACTGTTGGCACGAGGCATGAAATCAGTGTTAAAGAAATCATCAAACATCGTTGGGAACCAACCATTGCTTTTCATTAATCCGTTCAACATAATCAATACCTCCAATTATACTTTTAGTTTAACTTATTTGTTTTTTGATTGCCTCCGCTTTCGCTTCAGCTTTCACTAACAGATAAGCAAAGTACATGCCTATAGAACGAATCTGTGCCAGAATGACAATCGCAAAAGTCAATCTGGCACGGAATTTAAACTCGTTTAAACTTTACTGACAATTCTTTAAACTCGTTTAAACATTGGCTTAAATCACTACAGCCGTTCCACTGGTGGCAACCATCAGTATGGAGCCGTTGGCTCCGATAGTCTCATAGTTGCTCCACCACGCCATTGATCAGGTTGTCGTCTATTATCTTCATTGCACTTTTGTGTATTTAATGATCTTCGTAGGACAAGCCTTCTCACATTTTCTGCATTTCAGACAATCAGGATGCAGGTAGCCCAACTGATCGCCACGGCTGCTATAGGGTGTGAGCTGCATCGGACAGACTCGGGCACACAACTTGCATTTCTCCTCACACTGGTTACTGACACGGATGCTCTTGTAGACCTTCGGCAGTGGGGCTGTCTTTGGAGCCACCCATGATGACAGCGTCCCCATCGGACAGAAACTACACCATGTGCGGGGAGCATAGATGAACGACAGCGTTATCCCAACAACGGTAGTCATCAGGATGATTTTCCAGAACACCATACCCATCGCCCCCCAGTCGCCCCAGGCAAAATACATTTGGATGCCGAACATGGCAAAGATGAAGAACACCATGAACAAACGGAACCCAAAAGAACGGACGAACCTGGGTATAGGACGATGGGGGGAATACTTTGACAGCAGGCGGTCGTACATATTACCCCTGGGACACACGTTCCCGCACCAGAAGCGTCCTTTCCATACAGATGTCAGTACTGGGCCTATCATGCAAGCGAGGGCTGCCCATCCCAGTACAGGGAAGAACCTGCCAAGGATCAGGTAGGCGAAGATAATCCAAAACAGTTGCGGCCCTTTGACCGCGTAATGTCTGTGAAATCGGTTTTGTGTCATATCTTTACATTTCTCCAGATTCTTCTCCACACCATCGCCATTCCAATAGGCTGCACCTACATTCTTCTGACTGAGTATATGCCCTTGGAAAGCGGCCTCACGATACCAGAGGAAAGCCTTGTGATGATCCAGCTCCGTACCGTTGCCGAGGTAATAGGCATTGGCCACATTGACCTGTGACTGCTCCTAAATAATGTTGCAAAATTAGCCCCCAGAATCACCATTTTTGGGGGTAATTTTGGGGGTAACTTTCTAGTTTGCTGATTTTCAGCAGTATTGGCGGAGAGAGAGGGATTCGAACCCCCGGTACCTCTCGGTACGGTAGTTTTCAAGACTACTGTAATCGACCACTCTACCATCTCTCCAGTGCTCGTCTGCCTCGAAAAGCGGATGCAAAGGTAAGAGTATTTTTTGAATCTTGCAAATTTTTTGCGTACTTTTTTGCAAAAGAGAGGTAAAAATCGTACCTTTGCAGCATGATTTATCCTAAGAACTTTGAATCGAAGATAGGATTCGACGAAATACGACGGTTGCTGAAGGGACTGTGTCTCTCGACGCTGGGACAGGAGAAGGTAGACGAAATAGTCTTCTCGGACCAGGCTTTGGTGGTCAACGAGCAACTGGAACAGGTACGCGAATTCCGTCGTATGCTGCAAAGCACGGAGAAGCCGGAATTCAACTTCTTTTTTGACGTGCGCGAGTCAGTAGCCCGCATCCGTCTGGAGAACACACATTTGGAGGAAGAAGAGTTGTGGGACCTGCGCCGCTCGCTGGAAACCATCGGGAAGATAGTCGTCTTCCTGAACCATACGGAGGACGCGGAGAGAGAGGGATTCGAACCCCGATACTCCTACCCTGCCCTACACAGGCTGGCAGAGAACGTACTGACGTTTCCAGCCATGATACGCCGTATTGACTCCATACTGGACAAGTTCGGCCACATCAAGGACTCGGCATCGATGGTGCTGGCGGGCATCCGTCACGACATGGAACAGACGGCGGGCTCGATTTCGCGCACGCTGTACACCATACTGCATACGGCCCAGCGCGAAGGGCTGGTGGCTCAAGACGTAGCCCCCACATTGCGCGACGGTCGACTGATGATACCCGTAGCACCTGGGCTGAAACGTAAGATTAATGGCATCGTACACGACGAGTCGGCTACGGGTAAGACAGTATTCATCGAGCCTGCCGAGGTGGTGGAGGCTAACAACAAGGTGCGCGAGTTGGAGGCTGCCGAACGCCGCGAGATAGTGCGCATACTGACAGTTTTCTCCGACGAACTGCGTCCACATGTACAGGAAGTACTGGACTCCTACCGCTTTCTGGCACAGATAGACCTGATACAGGCCAAGGCCAACATGGCTGAGCAGATGCAGGCCTTCGAGCCTGACGCCAAGGACGAGCCGACGATGGACTGGATTCGCGCCATTCATCCCCTTCTGCAACGCTCGCTGGCCAAACAGGACAAGAAGGTGGTTCCGCTGGACATCATACTGACCAAGGAGAAACGGCTGCTCATCATCTCCGGCCCCAATGCGGGCGGCAAGTCGGTATGTCTGAAGACGGTCGGTCTACTGCAATATATGTTGCAATGCGGACTCAGCATCCCCATTGGCGACCGCTCAACCGTAGGCATTTTCCACGACATCATGATAGACATCGGCGACGAGCAGTCGATAGCCGACGACCTCTCCACCTACTCCAGCCACCTGCTGAACATGAAGAACATGATGAAGCAGGCTAACGCACGGACGCTGCTGCTGATAGACGAGTTCGGAGGCGGCACGGAACCCACCATCGGCGGTGCCATTGCCGAAGCCGTGCTGAAGCAGTTCTGGAAGAAGGAGGCCTTCGGAGTCATCACCACCCACTACCAGAACCTGAAGCACTTTGCCGAGGACCATCCGGGCGTGGTCAACGGAGCCATGCTCTATGACCGCCACCAGATGCAGGCCCTATTCCAGCTCAGCATCGGTCAGCCTGGCTCGTCGTTCGCCATCGAGATAGCCCGCAAGACGGGCATACCTGACGAGGTCATCAACGACGCCTCAGAGATAGTAGGCTCAGAGTACATACAGAGCGACAAATACCTGCAAGACATTGTCCGCGACAAGCGCTACTGGGAGGGCAAGCGTCAGACCATTCACCAGCACGAGAAGTCGCTGGAGGGACACATCCAGCGCTACGAGACCAATCTGGAGGAGATAGAACGCGAACGCAAGCAGATTCTGAAGCGTGCCCAGCAGCAGGCTGACGAACTGCTGAAGGAGGCCAACCGGAAGATAGAGAACGCCATCCGCGAAATCAAGGAGGCGCAGGCCGAGAAGGAGCAGACACGTCTGATTCGTGAGGAACTGCAACAATTCCGCGAACAGGTGACCAGCGACGACCAGCAGGGTTTGATGAGCGAAGAAGACTTTGCCAAGAAGTTGCGACAGATGCAAGAGCGCAAGGCCCGCAAGGAGCAGCGCAAGGCGAAGAAGGGCGAGGAGCAGAAGGCCGTCAGCGAGAAGCTGGCCGAACGTGCCAAAGCCAACCTGAGCGATGCGAACCGTCCGTTAGCGAAGGGCGACAATGTCCGCATCAAGGGCACCAGCAGCGTCGGCGAGATAGAATCGATACAAGGCAAGCAAGCCACCGTCATCTTCGGAGGACTGCGCAGCAAGGTGAAACTGGAACAGTTGGAGAGAACAACCGCCGCCAACCCCTCCAAAGGGGCGGACTCTGCCAACAAGCACGCCCATCTGGCTATCCAGACCAGCCACATGACACGAGCCACCATGGAGGATCGCAAGCAGAACTTCCATCAGGACATTGACGTCCGTGGAATGCGCGGTGACGAAGCGATAGACACGGTGATGCACTTCATCGACGACGCCATCCTGATAGGATTGAGCCGTGTGCGCATCCTGCACGGTACGGGTACAGGCATCCTGCGCCAACTCATCCGTCAATACCTGCACACCGTCCCCAACGTAAAGAGTGCCAAGGACGAGCACGTACAGTTCGGAGGAGCAGGCATCACGGTGGTGGACTTGGACTAAACGATAACCCCAAAAAGAACATGAAGAAACTATAAACATTAAACCTATGAACACAAAGACGATTACGAGCATGGTTCTTGCCGCAGCATGTGGCACATTACTCACCGCTTGCAGCCATCGGGCTGAAACAACGGCACAAGCCAGTTTGAAGACTGTCGGCAATCCCTACCTGCCCCTTTGGGAGCACATTCCTGACGGCGAGCCATACGTCTTCGAAGACCCTGATCAGCCAGGCAAACAACGTGTCTACATCTATGGTTCACACGACACCCGCATTACCGACTATTGCGGACGCGAACAGGTGGTATGGTCTGCTTCGGTAGACTCGCTGAACCTATGGCGTTACGACGGCGAGATACTACGCGTGGACAAGAATGCCAAGGGTGAGCCTTTCGATACTGCCAAGACCGCCGATGTGCTGTTTGCACCTGACGTAACGATGGTACAGGGAGCCGACGGCAAGAAGACATACTATCTCTTCCCCAACGACCAGACAGGCTATCGCAACGGGCTGATAGCCAAGAGTTCACGCCCCGACGGTCCCTTCGAGGTATGCAACTGGCAGAAGGATAATCCCAATCAGGTAGACGGCGTATTAGGCTTTGACCCTGCCGTGTTTGTGGACGACGACGGACGTGTCTATGGCTACTGGGGCTTCGGCGAGTCCAACGGTGCCGAGCTTGACCCCGCCACAATGGCAACTGTCAAGCCGGGTACCCAAGTGGTCAGCCACATGATACCTGGATACAAGGAGCCCGGCGTGTTCCGTTTCTTCGAGGCGTCCAGCATCCGTAAAATCAAGGACAAGTACGTGTTCATCTATAGCCGCTTCACGGAGGAGGGCGAGTTCGGATTGCCCACCACCAACTATACGCTGGCCTACGCCTATGGCGACCATCCCCTGGGTCCCTGGACCTATGGCGGCACCATCATTGACGGACGTGCCCGCGAAATAGACGCCAAGGGCGACACCATTGCCTCGGCCAACGTATCGGGTAATACTCACGGCAGCATCTGCGAGATTAACGGCCAGTGGTACGTGTTCTATCATCGCCAGTCGGGCCTCAACGAGTTTGCCCGTCAGGCCATGGTGGCCCCCATTACCGTCAAGGTAGAGGAAGGAGCAGGCGGCAAGGTAGAAATTTCCGAGGGAGCATACACCTCCGAGGGCTTTGCCCTTAACGGCCTTGACCCGTCGGAGCGTCATTCGGCAGGTATTGCCTGCTGGTACACAGGTCCCAAGGTGGCAGTACACGAGTGGCCAAACAACACATTCTACGGTTCGTACGTAGAAGCCGGCTACGGTACTGACGACAAGTTTGCCGCCCCCTACGACATCCGCAACAACACCAATGCCGTTGTCAACAATACCGACGGCTCCATTGTAGGCTACAAATACTTTAATTTTGACCAGACCAAGGGACGTAATGATGTGGAGTTAGTGCTACGCCTGACGCCTGAGGGTCTGGATGGTACTATCCAGGTGATGATAGACCGTCCGTGGACATCGCAAGGCGGACAGTTGCTGGGTACCATCGAACTGACAGCCAAGATGCCCAAGACCGCTACGGAGCTGACTGTCAAGCTGCCTAAGCTAAGCACGTACGACGGCAAACATGCGCTGTTCTTTGTCTTCTCATCGTCGACCAAGGAGAAATCGCTGTGTACCCTACACGACCTGTTGTTCCGCTAAAAGGCAACGATTAAAGTTCAATAACCTGACCGTCGTAGGCCAGTTGAATGTCTGAAGGCAACTGGGCGTTGACCTCTGCATGTCGGCCTATGTCATGACTGGAATGAATCAGCCACGTCTGCGGAGCACCAATCTGCCGTGCGAAACTAACAGCCTCATCGACAGTCTGATGACTGTGGTGGGGCTTTTTCCGTAAGGCATTGACTACCAGCATACGCGTTCCGCTCAGGTAGTCAAGTTCGGCAGCATCGATAGTTTTCATATCCGTGATATAGGTCAGGTCCGCATCAGCAGAAGTCAGCCTATAGCCAAGGATAGGCAGGTCGTGATGCATCACCTGAAAAGGCATGATGTCCACGTCGCCAATGCGGAACGGCTCGTGGGGACGGATTTCGTGCAGCTGAATGGCAGGTACTCCCGGGTAACGATGCTCCGCAAAGCAGTAGGGCAACATCTGCAACATCCCCTGACGGGCCAGAGGGTCGGCATAGACATTGATTTCGCCAAACTGACAATACGGACGGATGTCATCCATTCCTCCCATGTGGTCATAGTGTGCATGGGTAATCAGTATGCCGTCAATACGCCGGAAGGGCTGATTCATCATTTGCTGCCGGAAGTCAGGCCCGCAGTCAATGAGCAGCCGTGTTTCAGCGGTCTCCACCAGAGCCGAGCAACGCAACCGTTTGTCGTGCGGATCCGTGCTGGTGCAGGTATAGCACCTGCAACCAATGGTAGGTACACCACAAGATGTTCCAGTTCCGAGAAAAGTCAGTCGCATCGCTTAACTTGTTTTTTATATTCTTGGTGACTCTATATTCAGATCATGTTGACCTCAGGATGTATCAAAATGCCGAAACGCTGCTGGACATCGTGCTGGATAGTCTGGCAGAGCCGGACGATGTCTGCCCCCGTAGCCCCTCCCCGATTGACGAGTACAAGTGCCTGACGGTCATGTACGCCAGCAGGTCCCAAGGAGCGTCCCTTCCAGCCACACTGGTCAATCATCCATCCGGCAGGAATCTTCTCGTGGTTCTCATCCACCGTATAGTGTGGCATCCCGGGATACTGAGCTGCCAGCGCCTCGTACTGCTGACGGGACACCACGGGATTCATGAAGAAGCTGCCGGCATTGCCCAACTCCTGAGGGTCAGGAAGTTTGGCGCGACGGATGTCGATAATCACCTGGCGCAGCTGTTGTGCGGTAGGCTGGCTGATGCCCTGACGTTCGAGTTCGCTACGGATATTGCCATAGTCGAGTCGAGGCAGGAAAGTGGACTCAAACTCGTAGACAACCATCGTGATGAGGAAACGGTTCTTCCACTCGTTCTTGAAGCGGCTCTGCCGATAGCCATACTGACAGTCATCACGCGAGATGATGCACAGACGACCTGTAGCAATCTCCACAGCATGAATCTCAGCTATCAGGTCTTTGACCTCCACACCGTAAGCACCAATGTTCTGCACGGCACTGGCACCCACATCGCCCGGAATGAGCGACAGGTTCTCGGCCCCATAGAGCCCATTGCGCAGGCTGACGTCCACCATGTCGTCCCACGTTTCCCCGCTTCCGCAAGCCATACGACGCCCGGCAATATCCCATCCCTTCATGGCCGAGTGGACTACGATGCCGGGGAAATCGCGGGTGAGCAGCAGATTGCTGCCTCCACCAATAATCATATAAGGTAGACCGGACTCACGCAACAGCTGGGCAACCTGCTGAGCCTCCTGGGTGTTTTCGTACTCCAGGAAGCGGCTGCACTTGGCATCAATGCCGAAGGTATTGTGCGCCAACAAGCTATAATCGCGCAGGTCTTTCATCCGTTATCCACTATTAGGTGTTCAACTTTGTCAACTTCCACGTGTCACTCTTACGCACAAAGGTCATCTCGAGTTCCATACCGTTGGCTATTCCACGCAGTACGAAGACCTTCCGATTACCCTCTGGGCGGGGCTGACCGTAGATGATGTTGTAAATCATCTTCTGGGGCAGTTCCGGTGCAAAAGCCTCCCATGTATCGGGTGTAATCACACCCTCCATGCGGGCAAAGTCGTCATCAGGGTCGGGCCCTTCAAACTGAATGGTCTCGCTGAGGCTTGCTTCCTGAAACTCACTATCGGTAGAGAAACGGGAATAGAACTCCAGGAAAGAAGCATTGTTGGAACTGCTGATGGGAATGGTATTGATGGAGGTCAGCATCCATACCCCTCGCAGACGGTCAAAGATGTGCTGAACGACAGCACCCGTGTTGAAGTATATCATCTCTACCACCGCGTGATTGATGCTGGTATCCTTGACCACCTCCATGTGTTTCTCGCTGTCGAAGAGCAGCGTATAATACTGCTGACGCATGAAGTAGCGCTCCATGCGCCAATGGTCACGATCAATCGTTTCCACCTTGCTGCCATTGACTTTCTTCAACGGAAACATGACACGCTCCATCTGCAGTTTGCGGCTGGCAGCAAAGTTATAGAGGAAATCGTCAAACAGTTCATCGGCAGCCTTAGGCATCGGGAGGTTTGCCAACGGGTCGTCAACAGACTCATCAACGGCTGTGGTATCAGCGGCATTCATGGAAGTATCAGCGGGGATTTCTTCCTCGACGGTGTTTGTCTTGTTGCCACCACAAGCAACCAACAATGACAAACAAAAAAGAGCTACCCAGTACCGTTTCATCGATGCTTTCTCAATTTGCGGCACAAAGGTAGCACTTTTTATTTAATTCTACAAACTTTTCTTAAAAATCTTTAGAAACTGTAGCTGAGTGTGCAGAGCAGCTGATGGCGATTGTCCTTCACGCTGACAGCAGAAGCCTGATTGGCGAGTGTTTTTTCCAGGCCGGTACCGTCTTCTATATATTGGGCAGAGACTCCATTCATGTACGGATAGAAATCGCCGCTGCGCATCGAGTACTGGTAAGCCAGGTCTATCTTGAACTGGTCGAAGGCGAAGCCCACACCTGCGGTCAGGCGATTGGTAGACTTCCAGTTGGTATAGTCGGTGGTCGAAGCCATGTAGGTGCCCGATGACTGTAATGTCTGGTCACGCACACCCGACTCCTTATACATGGGCGACACGTAGTTATAACCGACGCGTACCGAAATCATAGGATCAACCTTGTACTCAGCACCCAGCTTCAGCGTAGAGACCCCCCTAAGGGTACGCTCCGTATGGCGCTTCATCTCCGTATCGGTCGAACTCCGCTCGTAATAGTAGCCATCCCAGTCGTATCCAGAACCGGAAATAGTGCGCATATCGTTGGTAGAGTAGTCTGCATACTCATAGCTGGCACCCAGGGCGAGATAGTTGCCGATAGTGTGGCCGAGCGACAAACCGAACTTCCAAGGAGTATAGAAGCGGAAGTCTGCATCAGAGCGCACCTCCTTCTGTATGCCCTTCACATCGTGAATGGAAGACACATTGCTGGTGGTCAGCTTGTAGAAGGTGGGAGTAGACACGCTGACGCCCAGACGGAACGGCGACTCCTCCACGGGGCGGACAATGGCACCAACCTTCACCTCAAAGCCGTGACCGGTTATCTTGTGGTCGTCACGCATACCTACATAGGTCACGTCATCGTCTATCTGAGGCAGCAGTTTCTCGCTGTATTCCGTATAGCTATTATAGTGGACATCTTTCAGGCCGACGGTAACACCCAGATAGACACGGTTATTGATATTACCAGAGATATTGAAATCGTACTCGCCGATGTAGCCCGTCTGTGCACGGTCGAACTGATAGCCCTCTGAATCGTATGTAAACATGGTACCGTCCTTCACTATCATCTTGTCATAGAGGTTGTCCACCTGGCTCTCACCATATTGGGTATCCAAATCACCACGAATGCCCTTGATGCAGGTCTGCCTGTTCTGCGACGAGCCGTCAATGGAACGGGCTGCTGCCGACAATACATGATTGAAATTACGGTTCTTGTGGAAGTTGACACCGAAATTCACATAGCTATGCATACCTGTACGGGTAGAGAACACGATGCCCAGCTGGTCGAACGAGGCATTGGTCTTGGAACCGTCCTGGAAGGACTTGCCTTCACTCTGCGATACCAGTCCGAAAGAACCGGCTACTTGTGAACGGCGGAAGAGACCGATGCCAGCAGGATTGGTACTCATGGTAGAGAGGTCGGCTCCCAAAGCCTCCATTGCACCACCCATACCCACGTAACGGGCCGTTCCGTTCAGGTCTTCAGTAGCGAGTTGCGCACCCACATAGGTGTCGAGTATCACTCTCTGCGCCTGCAGCTGTGTAGCCATCATGGCCACAGCAGCCAATAAATATACTTTCTTCATGCTTTATCTTTTTTCATTTTTCATTTCTCACTTCTCATTTAGGCCTTTGGCCGTCCCTATCTGCGTCCACCGAACGAGCGACCGCCAGACGCCGAGCGTCCGCCACCGCCTCCGAAGCTGCCTCCGCCACCAAAGCTGCCGCCACCGCGGCTACCGCCAAACGAGCCACCAAACGAACGAGTGGAACCAAACGTCCTGCCACTGCTGTACGTAGTGCGGCTACTGCCAAATGTACGTCCGCTTTCGTAGGTAGTACGACGAATAGGACGTGAGACATAACGGTAGGGTCTTCCATACCAGCGCGGTCCGTAGTATGCATAGTAGCGGTAGCGCCAGGGGCGATAGTAGCCATAGAATCCATAGCGATAGTGCCAAGGCGAATACCATCCGGAGTAATACCAGGGATCATTCCAGTACCAGGGGTCGTACCAGGAATAATAGCCGGCATAGTACCAAGGTGACGACCATCTGCCATCCCGGAAACCGTCCCAATAAGCCTGAGAGGGTGTGTAGTCGTCAAAACGGGTCATGCGACGTGTGTACTTATAGTCTTCCGTAGCCTCCTGATAGGTGGAATCAGGGTAAACACCACGAACTGCCGAGAAGTCAATGATGTCGTTACCCGTAGAGTCTATTGGGGTGACGCTGCTCCTGATGTAATGATTGTAATCGTCAACGGAGCGAGAGCTACCCGAATAGTAGGTGTTGGAAGGCATTCCGTAGGTACGGGCCTCCTTAGCCTGGTTCTCCTTCGTAGGAACGAAGTACATGTCGTCATCCTGTGCTGCCATTGTGAAGGGCAGGGCTCCCAAGAGGAGCAGGGACATCATCAGTCTTTTCATCTTCATTTCTCCTATATTTTATTGATTCACGATGCAAAATTATCACAAAATTCGATACAAAATTAGGGAAAAACCCTAAGAAGCGATAGGTTTTTCCCTATTTTTTGTAAATTTGCACCCAAATTTAACATTCTACGATGAAGTATTACGAAGTAACATTTACCCTAAATCCTTGTACACAGGATGCCCAGGACCTGCTTTCGGCTCTGGCTGGCGAGGCAGGATTCGAGACCTTTGAAGAGACTGCCGACGGTCTGAAGGGCTATGTGCAGCAAACGCTTTTCGACTCGCAGGCATTAGACGACATCCTGCAGGACTTCCCCCTCGAAGGAACGCATATCAATTATAATGTACGCGAAGCAGAGGACCGTGACTGGAACGAGCAATGGGAGCAGGAGGGCTTCGAGCCGATAGCAGTAAGATGTACGACGGATGATGCAAGACGTACCGAAGAACGTTTGCTTGTGATACACGACGGACGCCATCTGCCATCAGACATTGACCATCAGCCATCAGCCATCCTGATTGAAATCGATGCTCACCTGGCTTTTGGCACCGGCACGCACGAGACGACACGCATGATTTGCGCGACACTATTGGGAACCACGCTGAAGGGCAAGCACGTGTTGGACTGTGGCTGCGGAACAGGCATCTTAGGCATCTGCGCCCTCAAGCTCGGTGCAGCACATTGTACCGCCTACGACATTGACGAATGGAGCGTCGACAACACCCGCCACAACAGCATCATCAATCAGGTTGACAACCTGCTGACGGTGATGCACGGCGATGCCACCCTACTCGACTCCCGGCAAGCCTCCTTCGACTTGGTCATGGCCAATATCAACCGCAACATCCTGCTTCAGGACATGAACCGCTTCGTCAGCGTCATGGCACCTGGTGCCACCCTGCTGCTGAGCGGTTTCTACGAAGAGGACTGCGAGATGCTGACCCGAGCAGCACAAGCCTACGGGCTCACCCTTAAAGGAAAGAAACAAGACGGAACATGGGCTATGCTCGCATTTACCCGATCATGATGAGAAGACTCCTGACACTGCTGCTGCTGACTGTTGCCGTCAGCCTCCATGCAGCCAACCGCATCTACGTTCCCAACGTCCGTTCACTCACCAGCATGGTGAACGGCGACTGGCAGAACCGGCCCGTCATGGAGCTGGGCAGCTCTGACAAGTTGCAGATAGGATTTGACGAGCTGTCACACAACTACCACCGCTTTGTCTATCGCCTTGAGCATTGTGAATATGACTGGACGACGAGCGAAGGGCTGTTCGAGAGCGACTGGTTAGTAGGCTTCAACGGCAATCCTATCGAGGACTATCGGAACAGCATCAACACGACGGTGCTCTACACCCACTACTCGCTCACCATTCCCAACGACCTGTGCCGGCTGAAGATGAGCGGCAACTACCGCCTGACGGTCTATGACGAAGACCGGGACGACGAGCGGGTGCTGGAGGTGGAATTCTATGTCGTGGAACCGCTGACAACCATCGGTCTGGAGGTGACCACCAACACGGACATCGACCACAACGAGAGCCACCAGCAGCTGTCCATGAGCGTCAACTACAACGGTTTGAGCGTCACCGACCGTGACCACCAGCTGCACACCGTTGTGATGCAGAACTGGCGCGAAGACCAGGCCCGCACGGACGTCACTCCCAACTATGTCAATATGAACGGACTGGCCTGGGAGCACAACCGACAGCTGATTTTCGATGCCGGCAACGAGTACCATAAGTACGAAATCCTGGATGTCAGCCACCCTACCATGGGCATAGACCGCATCCAATGGGACGGCACCCACTATCAGGTATGGCCCTTCCCCTCCTTCGTGCGTAAGAACTATCTGACGGATGTCGATGCCGATGGTGCCTTCGTCATCCGCAACAGCGAATACCGTGAGGTAGACTACACCTGCGATTACGTATATGTGAACTACGTGCTGGAAGCCCCCTACGAAGGTGAACTGTACCTGAGCGGACATTGGACGACGGACTACGACCGCGAGACCTACAAGATGCGTTACGACGGAGCCAAGGGCTGCTATTACACCCAGCTGATGCAGAAACAGGGATATTACTCCTATCAGTATATCACCCCTCAGGGAACGACTCCATCCTCCGAGGGCAGTTTCTATCAGACGGAAAACCGCTACCAGGCCTTTGTCTACTACCAAGGCATCGGCGAGCGTACCTGGCGTCTGGTAGGCTATCGGGCATTGATCTTCCGATAAGCCTCTGGCGTCTGACGATACTGATGATAGAAACTGGCTATGAAATAGTTGGGCGTGACAAACCTCAGCTGACTGGCAATATCCTCTATGCTCAGGTCGCTCTCCATCAGCAGTTTTGCGGCCTGCTGTAGTCGCAGGCTCTGCGCTATCCTACGCGGACTCTTATAGAGGTTGGCCGACATTACGTCTATCAGTTTCTCTTCCTCCACATGGGCCATGGCTGCCAACTGGCGCAGTCCCACAAACTCGTTAGGATGCTGGCGCAAGTAGGGAATAATCGTCAGCATGGCATTTTCAAACACCTTCACGCTATCGCCCACCTTGTCCTCATTTTCATTGATTCCCGATGTCACAGGAGCCAGCATCTCACCCGTCATGCTGTCTGAACGCTCGGCAAAGCTCTTGATGCGTCTTAACAGGTCATCCTCCTGATGGTTACGCTGGAACTTCAGCTTCGTATTGCGATAGAAGAACACGACATTGGCCAACAGACAAATAGCGATAATCAGTCCCAGCAGCAGATAGATGCCCGTTGAGCGCCACCAAGGCTGTTCCACATTGACGACCCACGAGAGAGGTTCCTCGGGCCAGGAGTCAGGATTCATCGAAGCTTGCAGCTCAATCACGTATCTGCCGGGATGCAGACCTGTCAGCGGCAGATGCAACATACCGCGCTTGTCAACACGTCCGTCGGAATTAGAATAGGACAGGATGCTCCACTTGTTATTGAGTCCCAGCACACGCACCCTGTAGTAGGTCTGGCTGGGGCGCATAAAGTTCAGGCCGGAGAATGTCATCGACAGCGAGTTCTGGTTGTAGTTGACCGTCACCTCACGGGCACGGGTGATAGCCCTGTCTATAATCATTCTGCCGTCCAGGCGGGTTCCGGCATTGATGAAGTGACCGTTCACTAACAGGCGGATGAGCTTAGGGTACAGGTGGAAATTGGCTATCTCCTGCTCATAGAAGTTGCTGGGATGAAAGGCCAGCACATGGTCCAGCGACTGCATCACAATCGTTCCGTCGTCCAGCTTCATGGCCCTGCCGTTCACAAACGACTCGCTGGGCACGTTGTCTGCATGAGTATAGGTCTCTATCTGGTGTACGTCGTCGCCACGGATGAAGAAGTGTGAAATACCAAAGCTGGTGGCTATCCACATGTCGTGCTTGTTGTCTTCTATCACGCTGTGCACCATTTCGTTCAGCATTCCATCCTCACGGGTAAATACCCTTTTCTGCGAAGAGCCGGGTTTCTCGAGCACCAGTCCCGTGTAGGTACCCGTCCACACCCATCCGCGACTGTCACGATACTTGCAGTTCACGTGGCGAGGCAGGGGTTCATTGAGAGGGGGCAACCGGTCCATCATTTTCGCATATTCCTGAGCCTCAGGTGTATCCCATGTATAAAGCACGAAGGGTATCTTGAAGGGGCGCGAGTACAACAGTCCGCGCTTCTCCGTGCCCAGCCACATGCCGCCCTGACGGTCAAAGCAGATGTCGTTGACATCGGTTAAGAGCCGCCGCCCCTTGGTCAGCATCAGCTCTTCCACGTGGTCTGCCACCTTTGTCTCCGTACTGTATGACCAGTAGCCATATTCCGAAGCGATATAGAGCCGGCCATGGAACTTCGTCATGTTGTTCAGGTGATAAGGGACCTTTAACAGGGTCTCCCACTGGCGGCTGTTCACGTCAAAGCGCAACAGGACGGCATCCTTCTCGCCATTGCGTATCTGATAGTAGAAATTGCTGTCCGGATAGATGACAGATGACTTGGAATAATGATTCTCTTCAGCAGTCTCAAATGCCGCCGCATCATACTCATGACGTCCTGTCTTGAGATCATAGGCCGACACCACGCCGTTGGCAAAGAACTGCAACAACAGCCTGTTGTCATAGACATCGACGTCCTGAAGTTCCGCTTGCAGGCGGACAGGCATCGTCTTGTTGGCATTGATGCCATAGAGCCGGTGCCCTGACAGCACCCACAGATGGCTGTTGACATCTCCGAACAGGTCTTCTACCTGATACTTCACGCCCAAACTCTTGAATACGCTGTCTACATCGCTGACAAACTGCTCTGTCATCAAGTCCAGACACGTTACCGACCGCTTATCCTTCAGCCACAGGTGATGGAAACGGTCAAAATACATATGGTAGTGTCCGTTGTACTTGGGCAGCGGAAACGAGTCTTCCGGCTTGGGATCTATATGGGTGAAGTTGTCACCATCGTAGAAATTGACGTGTCCTATGGTAGAAATCACCATGCGTCCCGTCTTGGTGCACTTGATGGTCTGGGCACTATTGTCAGCCAAGCCGTTAGAGGCGTCGTATGAGTAGAACAAACGATAAAGCTTAGGTCCTGCCATAGCAGATACTGTCGTCAACAACATACAGACAGTCAGGACACAATGCTTAATGGTCAGGTCTCTACTCATTCAGTTTTTTTAGTATTATACGCATTTATTTTTGCAAAGATACACTATTTTTGCGGTCCACACGAATAGTCGGCCCATTATTTAGCATTTATTAGGAAAACCTTTCGGAGGTCTTTCGGAGTTCTTTCGGAGTTCCTTCCTTAAAAGATAGGGATCAGATAGGGGTCAGATAGTGTTCGGATAGAACTCGGATAGAGCTCTGATAGGGTTTGGATAGCGTTCGGATAGAGACTTGATAGAGTTTGGATAGAGAATGGTTTATTTTCGGGTCAGTGCGAAAAAGGGGAATCCGCTGTGGATTCCCCTTTTTTTCGGTGGAGCCTCTTGTCGGATTCGAACCAACGACCCCGAGATTACAAATCACGTGCTCTGGCCAACTGAGCTAAAGAGGCGGGTGGACGAGCTATCTGTATCGCGTCGCTACAACCAAGTACCCTTGCTATGTTCCCATCCTGGGGGATTCCGAGGGAGCTGACCGTACAGGACTCGCCCGTGTTTTGCCCGAAAGCGGCTGCAAAGGTACACATTTTTTCGAGAAACTGCAAATGTTTGGCTAAAAATTTTGTATTTTGACTGATTATTAGTAATTTTGCACCCTGAATATGACACCACAAGAATATGTACAACTGAAGGCTTTTGCCCGACAGGACGGCGCACTGCTGTCGCTGTTGTGGATTGGTGCGCTTGTCTGCTACGTCCAAGGGTTGACGAATCCGCTGCTGGGCATGGTTGCCCTGGTGCTCATCGTCATATCGCCCTTCTATGCCGCCAACCGGCTGCGCCACTTCCGCGACGGAGCCCGCGAGGGAGTCATCTCGTTCGGCAGAGGCTACGCCTACACCGTCCTGACATTCTTCTATGCCGGACTGTTGCTGGCCCTGGCACTCTATGTCTATTTTGCATTTATCGACAAGGGCTATCTGCTGGGCCACTTCACCAACATCATCAACTCGGAAGAAGGCCGCCAGGTGCTGAAGATGTACGGCATGGCCGAACAGCAGGTGAAGGACGGACTGCACGAGCTGGCCCTGATGCGGCCCATAGACTATGCGCTGAATATGCTGACCGTCAACATCACGGCAGGATTCGTGCTAGGACTGCCCATTGCGGCACTCTCTCAGCGACAGGCGGCCACCAGCGACCAGTCGCCAACGCCCTAAACTCTCAACACTCAACTCTCTCAACTAAAGAAATGGATATATCAGTAGTAATACCTTTATATAACGAGGACGAGTCGCTGCCCGAGCTGTACGCTTGGATAGAGCGCGTGATGGCACAGAACCAGTTCTCGTTTGAAGTCATCTTTGTCAACGACGGCTCCACCGACCACTCGTGGGACGTCATCACCGAGCTGGCAGCCCGTTCTGAGCACGTCAAGGGCATCAAGTTCCGTCGCAACTACGGCAAGAGCCCCGCACTCTACTGCGGTTTCAAGGAGGCTCAGGGCGACGTGGTCATCACCATGGATGCCGACCTGCAGGACTCGCCCGACGAGATTCCCGAACTGTACCGCATGATTAAGGAGCAGGGCTACGACCTGGTGAGCGGCTACAAGCAGAAGCGCCACGACCCGCTGTCGAAGACCATCCCCACCAAGCTGTTCAACGCGACGGCCCGCAAGGTCAGCGGCATCAAGAACCTGCACGACTTCAACTGCGGGCTGAAGGCCTATCGCCGTGACGTGGTGAAGAACATCGAGGTGTTCGGCGAGATGCACCGTTTCATCCCCTATCTGGCCAAGAATGCCGGTTTCGACAAGATTGGCGAGAAGGTGGTGCACCACCAGAAGCGCCAGTACGGCAAGTCGAAGTTCATGGGCTGGAACCGCTTCGTGAACGGCTATCTGGACCTGATGACGCTGTGGTTTCTGGGCACGTTCGGCAAGAAGCCCATGCACGTCTTCGGATTTCTGGGCACCATCGTGTTCATCGTCGGTTTCTTCGCAGCCTTCTTCCTGGGCGTGGAGAAAGCCTGGGCACTCTATCAGGGCGTACCCATGCGACTGGTCACCGACTCACCTTATTTCTATATAGCGCTGACCATGATGATGATAGGCACGCAGCTGTTCCTGGCCGGATTTCTGGGCGACCTCATCAGCCGCAACAGCGCCGGACGTAACGAATACCAGATAGAAGAGAACATCAGATGCGGAAAGTAATTGTAGTCATCCTGGCAATAGCAGCCATGGCTGCCTGTACGAGCATTGACTGTCCCGTACAAAGTCTCGTCATTACCAACTACACGCTGAAGAAAGCCAACGGCACCACGGACACCCTCAATACGGATACTATCTGGGTGATTACCCGGCGGGCCAACAACACAGATACGCTGGTGCTGAACGCCCATTACGACATCTGCACCGGCTTCCAGCTGCCCATCAGCTACACCCAGCCCGAGGATGTCTTCTTCCTGGTGTTAGGCGACATCACCAAGACACGCTATGTGGACACCATCCGCATCAAGAAAGAGAACTACCCCCACTTTGAGTCCGTAGACTGCTCGGCGGCCTATTTCCACAAGATAACAGCCGTCAGCACGACGCACAATGTCATTGACTCCATCGTTATTCACAATGCCGACGTAAATTATGACAACGAGCAAGAACATTTCTATATCTACTTTAACAAGACTGACCGTTAGTCTGCTGCTCCTCGTTCTGGTACTACCCGCACAGGCCCAGCTGAAGATGTTCCGCATGGAGAACGACTCAATACCCCTCTTCCGCGGTTTCTCGCTGTCGTTCGACCTAGTGGGACCCGCCACACGTATGTTCAGCGACCACGGTGACATAGGAGGTGCGCTGCGCGTCAACCTGCACGACCAGTGGTTCCCGGTCTTTGAGATGGGTATCGGTATGGCAAACCGCGACAACGACGAGGTGACGCACATCACATACAAGACGACAGCCCCCTACTTCCGCATCGGCATGGACTGGAACGTCATCAAGCGCAAGCATCAGGCCAACCGCATCTTTGCCGGTTTCCGCTATGCCTTCACCAGCTATAAGGTGGACATCATCCGTGCCAACCTGCCAGACCCTGTATGGCTATCAGATGCAGGATTCGGCGTCCAAGGCATGGCGTGTAACATGCACTGGCTGGAGCTGGTCTTCGGCATAGATGCCAAGATTTTCGGTCCCCTCCATCTGGGCTGGGACGTACGCTACAAGCGCAGGCTGTTCCATAACGACGGCGAACTCGGCAACACGTGGTACGTCCCGGGATTCGGCACCAACGGCCAGGACAACCTGACGGCATGTTTCAACGTCATCATAGATATCTGAAACCACTAACTAAAATACAGACTTATGAATAAACAACCCAAGCGGCGCCTGCTCTGGCAAATACCCTTCCTGACGATACTCGTTGTAGGTACCATCCTGATTATCCGCCAACAGCAGGCCACACCCTATCAGTACTGCAAAGGTACCATCTTCGGCACCACCTACTCTATCAGCTATCAGTACGACAAGGATCTGAGACCACAGATTGAGGCCCGGATGATGGAGGTAGACTCCGCCCTGTCGATGTTCAACAAGCAGAGCATCATCTCGCGCATCAACCGCAACGAACCCACAGCGCTGAACGATATGTTCATCCACGTGTTCCAGACCGCCCAGCAGGTGAGCGACGACACACAGGGAGCCTTCGACATCACCGTCGCTCCGCTGGTCAACGCCTGGGGCTTCGGATTCCAGAACGGCGAGATGCCCGACCAGCAGGATATAGACTCGCTCAAGCAGTTCATAGGCTACCGGAAAATCAGCTTTGACGGGCAAAAGATACAAAAGAATGACCCGCGCATGATGCTGGACTGCTCGGCCATTGCCAAGGGCTACGGCGTGGACATCATAGCCGGGTTGCTGAGCGAGAAGGGGATAGAGAACTACATGGTGGAGATTGGCGGCGAGGTGGCCACCAAGGGCATCAGCGAGAAACGGCTGCCCTGGAAGATCGGCGTCACCAAGCCTACCGACGACCCCATGGCTGAACAGACGGAGCTGCAGACGGTGCTCAACGTCACGGACAAGTGCATGGCCACCAGCGGCAACTATCGGAACTACTACTATAAGGGCGGACGGAAGTATGCCCACACCATTGACCCGAAGACGGGACGCCCCGTACAGCACAGCATCCTGTCGGCAACCGTGCTAAGCGACCATTGTGCCCTGGCCGATGCCTATGCCACCGCCTTCATGGTGATGGGCCTGAAGGGTGCCAAGGAGGTGCTGAAAAAGCATCCGGAACTGATGGCCTACCTCATCTACGACGACAAAGGCCACAACCGCGTATGGTTCTCTCCCTCGCTGAAGGACAAGATTCAGGAGTAGGACATCATGGAGATTTACGACAGGCTGCTACAGTTCACCTTGTTTCAGGGTATGAGTTCTGCCGACCTGATGCAGGTGGCAGGACACACCAAGTTCGACTTCTCAAAACTGGCAACGGGCAAGCGACTGGTCAGCGAGGGAGACCCCTGCACACACCTGATATTCCTGGCCAGCGGCACGGTGGGTATTGAGAGCCGGAACGACAGCCACACCTGCCGCGTCTGCGAGGAAATCAGCGCCCCCTACATCATTCAACCGCTACACCTGTTTGGCTACAACCAGCACTATACTTCCACGTTCAAGGCGCTGTCAGCCTGCAACTTCATCACCCTGGACAAGCAGGAGGTCATGTTGCTGCTGGAAACGCAGCTGGTGTTCCGGCTGAACATGCTGAACCTGCTGGCGACGGAAAGCCAGCGCCTGCGCCACAACCAGTGGCGGCAGACACCCAAGGACCTGCGGGAGCGCATCACGCGCTTCTTCTTCTCACATTGCCTTTATCCGGCAGGACCCAAGACTTTCTATATGCTCATGAGACAGCTGGCCGACGAACTGAACGACAGCCGTCTGGACATCAGCATCGCCCTGAACGAAATGCAAGCCGACGGGCTGCTGACACTTCATCGCGGGCGCATAGAAATACCATCGCTGGAACGACTGCTGATGTGAATGAGAAGTTAATTCTGTTTAATCGTGCTTTTGTATCGACTTTTTTGACTATCTTTGCACGCTAAATAGAGAATAACGTTAGTATGAGCGAACATATCAATCCCTTTTTTGAACCGTATGGCACCCCACACGACACGGTGCCGTTTGACCGCATCCGTCTGGAGGACTACGAAGAGGCCTTCATGGAGGGCATCCGACGTGACAACGAACAGATAGAGAAAACCATCAACAATCCCGAGAAGCCGACCTTCGACAACACCATCATCAATACCGAAGAGGACGAGGGCTACTACGACCTGCTGTCACGGGTCAGCACGGTATTCTTCAACCTGCTGTCGGCAGAAACCAATGACGAGATGGACGCACTGGCGCAGAAGATGCAGCCCATACTGACACAACACGCCAACGACGTACGGTTGAACCCGCGCCTGTTCGAGCGCATCCGCCAGGTACACTTGCACCATCGCAAGCTGACACCTGAGGAAAAGAGGCTGCTAGACAACTGCTACGAGGGTTTTGTGCGCTCGGGAGCCCTGCTTGACGAGGCAGGCAAGGAGCGTCTGCGCCAGCTGACAGAGGAAGCCTCGATGCTCGGTCTGCAGTTCTCGCAGAACCTGCTGAAGGAGCAGAAGGCTTTCACGCTGGACATCACCGACGAGGCCCTGCTGGACGGTCTGCCCGAGACAGCCCGCGAGGCAGCAGCCCTGACAGCCAAGGAGCAGGACAAGCAGGGCTGGGTGTTCACACTCGACATGCCCAGCTACTCTCCCTTCATGACCTACTCCACCCAGCGGGAGCTGCGCCGTCAGATGTATATGGCCCGCAATACGGTATGTACCCACGACAATAGCGAGAACAACCTGGCCATCTGCAAACGGCTCATCAACCTGCGCCGAGAGATAGCCCAGCTGTTGGGATATAAGACCTATGCCGACTACGTGCTGAAGCGCCGCATGGCCTCCAACGCCCGCAATGTCTACCGACTGTTGGACAATCTCATTGACGCCTATAAGCCTACCGCCCTGAAGGAGCGCGAGGAACTGAAGAAGCTCTTCGAACGCGAGGACGCAAAGGGTAAAGGAAAAGGGGCAAAGGACAAAGGACTCAATAAGATGTATCCTTGGGACAGCAGTTTCTACAGCCACAAGCTGCAGATGAAGAAGTACAATCTGGATGCCGAGATGCTGCGTCCCTACTTCGAGCTGAGCAACGTCATCAAGGGCGTATTCGGACTGGCCAACCGGCTGTACGGCATCACCTTCAAGGAGAACAAAGACATACCTGTCTACCACCCGGATGTCAAGGCCTACGAGGTCTTCGACAAGGACGGCAGCTTCCTGGCTGTCTTCTATGCCGACTTCCACCCCCGCAAGGGCAAGCAGGGCGGTGCCTGGATGACGGAATACCAGGGACAGTACATCGACCGCAAGGGCGAGAACGTCCGTCCGCACGTCAGCGTGGTGATGAACCTCACCAAGCCGACTGAAGACAAGCCCGCGCTGCTGACGCTGAGCGAGGTGGAGACGTTCCTGCACGAGTTTGGGCACTCGCTGCACGGTATGTTTGCTAATACGCGCTTCGAGAGCCTTTCCGGAACCAACGTCTGGTGGGACTTCGTTGAACTGCCCTCGCAGTTCATGGAGAACTTTGCCGTCGAGAAAGACTTCCTGCGCACCTTCGCCTTCCACTATCAGACGGGAGAACCGTTGCCCGACGAACTCATCAGGCGCATCACCCAAAGCCGCAACTTCATGGCTGCCACAGCCTGTCTGCGACAAGTGTCGTTCGGACTGCTGGACATGGCTTATTACACCCAGCGGGAGGCTTTTGACGCTGACATCATCCCCTTCGAAAAGCAGGCCTGGAAGAAGGCCATCCTGGGCGAGCAGCTACCTGACACCTGCATGACCGTGCAGTTCTCGCACATCATGGCCGGCGGCTATGCGGCAGGATACTACAGCTATAAGTGGGCAGAGGTGTTGGATGCCGATGCCTTCAGCGTATTCAAGCGCCACGGCATCTTTGACCAAAAGACGGCTCAGTCGTTCCGCGACAACATCCTGTCAAAGGGTGGTACGGAGCATCCGATGACGCTCTACAAGCGTTTCCGCGGCGGCGAACCCACAATAGAGGCACTACTCAAGAGAAACGGAATCAGACGAAAGAAGAAATAAGAGAGGTAAGAAGTATGAACAGCGACAAGCAACATAAGTTTGACCTGCGCTATCTGCAGATGGCCCGCATCTGGGCACAGAACTCGTACTGCCAGCGTCGGCAGGTAGGTGCGCTGGTGGTAAAGGAGGGAATGATTATCAGCGACGGATACAATGGTACGCCCAGCGGATTCGAAAATGTGTGCGAGGATGACAACGGCATCACCAAGCCTTACGTGCTTCATGCCGAGGCTAACGCCATCACCAAGCTGGCACGGTCGTCCAACAACAGCGACGGCGCTACCATCTATATCACCGCCTCGCCCTGCATCGAGTGTGCCAAACTCATCATCCAGGCAGGCATCAAACGCGTGGTCTACGGCGAGAAATACCGTCTTACCGACGGCATCGAGCTGCTGGAGCGCGCAGGCATTCAGGTAGAATATTTAGGAGATTGAGATATGAACAACAAGAAAAATAACCGCTTCATGCCTATTGTGATGGCCATCTGTGTGGTGGTGGGCATCCTCATCGGCACATTCTACGCCAACCACTTCTCCGGCAATCGGCTGAGCATCATCAACTCTGGCAGCAACAAACTCAACAACCTGCTGCACATTGTCGATGACCAGTATGTAGACACCGTCGATGTCAACGACCTCGTGGAGAAGGCCATGCCACAGATTCTGTCTGAGCTGGACCCTCATAGCGTCTACATCTCTGCCAAGGACGTCCAGACGGCTACCGACGACCTGCGCGGCTCTTTCTCCGGCGTAGGCATCGAGTTCACCATCCGCAAGGATACGCTGCAC
>Ga0256407_10004379_pt1 | contig 23660 bp, 8 predicted proteins | sample RumenRJG_04DNA_FD_193489 | JGI IMG/M metagenome (GOLD analysis project Ga0256407, IMG submission 193489) | Bovine rumen microbial communities from Lethbridge, Alberta, Canada - RJG_04 | ecosystem: Host-associated > Mammals > Digestive system > Stomach > Rumen | place: Canada: Alberta | collected... | reverse complement strand
TTATCCATATAGAAAATTAATGGATAAAAATAAAATTTATGAATAAAAATATTGAATTATAATATTTATATTTTAAATTAATTAAATTGGCAAAATTATAATTGTTAAATATATAAAAAATAATAAAAAAAAATATGTCTTTAAAAGAAAAACTTGATATTGATCTTTTAATAAAATCATTTAAAGTTGTTAATATTGAAGTATTTAAATCTTATTTAAAAGAAATATGGTTAGATTTAACAGAAAGAAGTGAAAAAAAAAAAGGAATAGATAAAATTACATTTAATTCATATTATCAACTTCCAGGAATATTATCATTAAGATTATTTTCAGTTTTTAATAAAGGACATACTGAATATATTGATATGAATGAATTTTTAAAAGGAATGACAAATCTATTTTGTGAATCCTTTGAAAAGACTTCAAAATTTATTTTTGATTTTTATGATTTTGATAAAGATGGTTTAATTGATAAAGAAGATATAAGAACAGTATTATCATACATTGCATTAAATAATGAAAATAACAATTCAGAATTACAAGGATATTTAAATAGAGTTAATTCACAAAAAGAACTTTATAATTTATTAGAAACTAGTTTTAAAAATGTAAATAAAGAAAAGATTGATTATAATGAATTTGTAAATATAATAGAAAATACTGCAAGTGATATTTATATTTTAATATTATTATTTTTACTTGATAAAAAACCATTTAGTAAAATTGTAATAAATGAATATGGTAAAAATAAAAAAATATCTTCTCCAGTAAAAATTTCAAGAGAAAAAAAACCAAAATTAATTGCATCACCTATTATTCATGAATCATCTTTAATATCTTCTGTAATATTAGAAAGAGAAACAAAAAAAAGAAAAACTCATTCTTTAATTATGAATGAATCTGAGAAAGAACGTTTAATAAAAGGAATTGAGAAAAATAAAAATTTAACTCCAGAAAATAAAGATGAAAGAAAAAAATATCGTTCTGGTACTTTTAATAGAAAATCACCATTTATTTCTTTTGTTAAACAAAAACCAGAAAGTAAATTTAGTAATAATTCAATACAAAAAATAAATTTAATTAATAATGATATAAATGAAGATATGATTCATTTTATTGATGATGATATTCCTGAAGATGATATTGATCAAATTCCAGTATTTAGAAAAACAAAAACAAATTTAAAAAATATTCAAGATATAAATTCATCACATAAAGACATTCATTTAAATGAAGATAAACATAATAAAATTGAATTAATGCCTGCATATAAACAAAATAATAATAAAAAGGAACATAATAATTATTCAGAAACAGCATCAATGAAATCTAGTGAAAATGAAAGTAAAAATGAATACAATGTTATTAATTTAATAAATGATGATTCTAATAGTAATGATAATAGTAATAGTATAAATAATTTTTCATATGAATCTGAAAGTGATGATGATGATGGGAAAGAAGTTGTTAAATATGAAGGATATTTATATAAAATGATTAATAATAATAAATTAAAAAGATTATGGTTTAAATTATTACATAAAGATTTATATTTTTATAAAAATGATAAAGAAACTATACATAAAGGAATGCATAATTTAAGTGGAGTATTTTTAAAAGAAGAAAAACCTGAAGTTTTTAATGGAATTACATTTTATTCTTTTTCTGTAATTTATCCAAAAAAAACAAGAGTATATTATATTGATAATGAATTACAATATAAAATATGGGTAGCAAAATTAAAATTAGCAACAGAATATACAAATTTATCAGATATATATGAATTAACAAAAACATTAGGAAATGGAAAATTTGGATTAGTAAAATTAGGAATAAATAAACAAACAGGTAAACAAGTTGCAATAAAAATAATGAGTAAAAGAGAAATGACAAATGAAGATATATCATTAGTCCAAACTGAAATTGAAATATTAAAAATATGTCAACATCCAAATATAATTCATTTATATGAAGTTTTTGAAAATGAAGAATTCTATTATATAATAATGGAATATTGTGCAGGAGGAGATTTATTTTCATATTTAGAAAAACGTCATTTCCATATAAGAGAAGAAAGAGCATGTCAAATAATTCATAAAATTTTAACTGCTTTATATTATATTCATTCATATGGAATAATACACAGAGATATTAAACCTGAAAATATTTTAATGACTTCAAATGAAAATAATGCTGATATTAAAATATTAGATTTTGGATTAAGTAAAATTTTAGGACCAGGAGAATATTGTATAGAACCATATGGAACTTTATCTTATGTAGCACCTGAAGTTTTATTAGAAAAAAGTTATAATAAACAAGTAGATTTATGGTCTTTAGGTATTACTACATATTTAATTGTTGGTGGTTCTTTACCTTTTGATCATATTAAAAATGATAAAGAAATTGCTAGACAAACTATTAATGATCCACCACCTTTTAAAGGTAATGTTTGGAAAAGAGTTTCAGAAGAAGCTATTGATTTTATTAAAAAATTATTAATTAAAGATCCTGAGAAGAGAATGAATATAAAAGAAGCACTTGAACATGATTGGATTAAAAAAAGTTTTGGGGGAAAGAGAAATAGTTCTATTAAATCACCTCTTAATTTTCAATTATATACATCTACTGGGGAAATTTAAAAATTTTTTTTCAATTTTTTTATTTGAATATATGCCTATTTAATTATATTTTCGTTATATATAATTTGTTTATATATATTTAAAATATAAGTTAAATATTTATATTATTATATATAAAGGTATGTAATTTTTAAAACGATTTATTTGAAAATAAAAATAATTTAATTTATTAATTTAAATTTCAATTATTTAATAATGACAAAGATTAATAAAATAAACTTTATTTTTCATCTTTTTGTCATCTACACACTTTTAAATTCAATTATATGTAATGATGAAGATTATTTTGAACCTACTTATTTAGATATTTCAATAAAAACAATTCATCCAATTGAAATAAAATTTGATTTTACTTCATTTGATTATCTTCAAGAAAATATGAAAAATAAAATATATTTTTCAAAAATAAAAACTTTACTTTTAAATTCAGCAAAATTATTTAAGCAATTTCTAAAAGTGGAAAATCAAAAATATATTTCAACAAATTTAAATATTTCACATTTATGTCATCAAAATATTCCATTTTATGACAAAATAATAAAAACTGGAATAAAAACTGATTTAATAATTTATCCAATAATCTCTGAAGAAGAAAAAGTAAATGAAGAAGATTATATAAATGGAGGAATTTGTGCAATTGATAATGATAATTTACGTCCAATTATAGGTTATATTAAAATTTATTCAGGATTTAATTTTAAAATAAAAAATTCTGATGATAAATTCATAATGTTAATTATGCATCAATTAACTCATATTTTAGGTTTTAATAAAAATATTATAAGAAAATTATCAAAAGGAAATAAATCCTTATTTCAAATTACTAACCATAAAAAAAGAAATTTTATTTCAGGAAAAACATTAGCAGGAATATCAGAAATAGTATATGGGAAATTTTATTTTATTGGAGTAGAATTAAATTCAAATGATGGAAATTATACTGGTCATTGGAGTAATAATCTTTTATTAAATGATTATATGAAACCATTGAATTATTCAAAGAATTTAATTACACATTTAACTCTTAATTTTTTAAATGATTTAGGATGGTATTCATTTATTCATAGTTCATGTAATTTATATAAAAAAATAGAAGGGGAATATTGTGTTAAATATAATAATACTTGTTCATTTGAAGCAAGAGAAAGAGTAGAGTTATATATTCATAAAGGAAATTTACATTGTAATGTAAGATTAAAACAACCTAGAATTTGTATAAATGAAGTAGGATTAATTGATGAATATAGAGAAAAGGTTAATTCAAGTTATATAAAAAAAATATGTAAAAATGATATTCCTAGTTATGAAAGAGAAATAATGATTACAAATTTCCCTGAATTAAAAAAAGTTAAATCTCAAGTAGTAAGGATAATAAAACCTTCAAAACTATGTAAAAATCCACAAAGAACTATTTTCTTCCCTTATTCTCCGATAATAAAATTTAAATCAAATGTTACATCAAGTCCAGTAAGAATAAGTAATATTAAATATATGATGGTTGCATTACAAGATTTTGGATCAAACAACTATAGTCCACCTTGTTTAAAAGATACTTTAAATTATGCCCAATTTATTCGAGTTAATTCAATAGAACAAAATTCAAATTTAATTTGGGTTAATGTTCCATTTTCCAAAAAATATAATCGTAAATTTGTTAAATATCAAAGATATAATCATTTTTTAAATCATTCACAAATAACAAGAAAAGATTTATTATATCGTAATTTTATGAAAATGAAAAATAATTTTTCAGAAGATTTTAATTATATGTCAGTAACATATACATTACCAAGAGATTATAAAAAAATAAAAGAAAATTTTGAAAATTATATACCTCAATCAAATTATTTATGGTTATTAAAACCTTCAGGTTCTGCTAGAGGTGAAGGAATTAAATTTATGGAATCTTTTTCTGATGTTCCAAAAAATCTTACAATATTAACAAGATATATTCATAATCCTGATTTATTAAAAGGAAGAAAATATGATTTAAGAGTTTATATATTTGTAACAGGTCATCAACCTCTTAAAATTTATGTTTATAATGAAGGAGTTGTGAGAATTGCTACTGAACAATATAATTTGGATACAAGTGATTTAAAAAATTTATATAAACATTTAACTAATGTTGCATTAAATAAAAAAAGTGAAAAATTTAAAGAAAATGATAACAATGATCAAGAAAATACAAATATTTGGTCATTTTCTTTATTAAGAGAACATTATAAAAAAGAAGGAAAAGATTTTGATGAATTATTTAAAAAAATTCAAGATATTGCAGTTAAATCAATTATTTCAATGCATGAAATAGAAATTGAAACAGAATTAAAAAGTAATTATACTTTAAAAAGTAATAATTTATTTGAATTATATGGAATGGATATTTTAGTTGATCAAAATTTAAATCCTTGGTTACTTGAAATTAATTTAAGTCCAAGTTTAAGTGGTGTAGGAGAATATGAAAAAAGAATAAAAAATAAATTATTTACTGATATGTTTAATATTTTAGGTTTTGTACCTTTTTCTCATATTAATGGAAAACCTCTTGAAAAAGAATATAAATATAATAATACTATTGAAGAAGCTGTTGATGATTCTATTTGTGAATTTACGAGACCTATGGGTGGTTTTGTTAGATCTTTCCCTAGGAAAGATAATATAAATTATTATAAAAAATTTTTTAATAACCCTATTGAAAAAAATTTACTATTGTGGGAAAAAATTATTGAATATAATCTTTAAAATAATTTAATAAAATTATATAAATTAAAAAATAAAATAAAATAAAATATAATAAAAATAATAAATAAATTTAAACCTAAATATTAATTCCATAAATATTTTAATTTCAAATTTTTTTTAACTATATATAAATAGATTTAAAATTCATTAATACCTCATTTTAATTACATCAATAAATTTAAAATTTTATTACCATATTAAATTATTGAAACATTTTACAAAACTGTTTAAAGTCAATAGTTTCTATATTATCATATTTTGTAATTTCTTGAATTAATTTTTTAGTATCATTAGAATCAACAATAGCTTTCCCATGACGTAACATTGCATCTTTTAAATCATGAATTTCAATTAAACCAGAATTATCAACATCATAATATTGAAAAGCTAATTCTAATTTTTTTTCAGTTAATAAATATTCTTTATCATAAGCAGCAATTAAAAAATCTGAATAATCAAGTGTTCCTTTTTCATTTTGATCAACCAAATGAAAAACCTTATCAATAATATCATCATTAATATCTATTTTCCCAATTGAAAAAGCTTTTTTCATTTCTTCTTTACTAATTGTTCCATTATTTTTATAATTAATAGCATAAAAAGCTTTTTTATATTTTTTTAATTCACTTTCATTTAATAATGATAATAAATATCTTAATACCATAATTTTAAATTGTTGTTTATAATTGAAATTTTTAATATTTAATAAAATATCTTGAGTAATATATTTTTGATTAGAAACTTGAATAAAATGTAAAAACCATTTATGATTCAAAGCTTCAATAGCACTAGGTCTTTTAGTAGGATCTTTATTTAAGCAAATTTTAATAAAATCTTTAGAATTTTCAGTTAAATTACTCCATTTATAAGGATTAAATTTTATAGGATCTTTAATAATTTTTATAAATATTTCATTATTACTTTTACCTTTAAAAGGTGGTTCTCCACTTAACATAATATAAGTTAAAGCACCAATTGACCAAATATCACATTTTTCATCATAATTACCTTTTAAAACTTCTGGTGCAATATAATATGGTGTTCCTAATATTGTATGCATTTTTTGATCTGATGAATATTTTCTACTTAAACCAAAATCTATAATTTTTATTTCTGAATATGGTTCATCAGTTTGAAATAATATATTTTCTGGTTTTATATCTCTATGTGTTATTCCTTTTGAATGACAATATGCTATTGCATTTAATACTTTAAATATTACTCTTGCTACTTTTTTTTCTTCTATTTTACCTTCTGATGCTATTTTTTGAAAAACTTCTTTTCCTTTACATAATTCCATTACTATATGAAAAAAAAATTCATCTTGATAAGTTTCATAAAAATCAATTATTACTGGATGATCTAATCCAGAAATAATATCAACTTCTTTTATTAAATCTTGTAAATCAGATGGAGATAAATTTTTTTTACTAATTGATTTTATTGCATAATATCTTTTTGGTTCTTCTTTTCTTTTATATGCTACTCTCACTGTACCAAAATGACCTCCTCCTAATACTTCTTTGAATTTATATACTTTTCTTATATCTTGAAGAAGACTACCTGGATTTGTTACTATTGGTTTTATAAATAAAATTGAACCTAATCTACGTGGAGGCTTTTTTTTTATGGTTTCTTTTTTATTTTGAGAATTTATCTTATCTTCATTTGAATTTAATTCATTTTCATTTTTAATTTCTGATATTTTAAAATTATTATTATTATTATTATTTGGATTTAATATATCATTTTCTTTTTTAGTATGAGCTTGAGTAATTTCTAAGTTTTTTTTATTTGATGATTCTGTATTATCATTTTTAATAATTTCATTATTGAAATTTGATAGTTGTTTAAAAGTAAATTCAAATGAATTATGATTATCAAATGTTGTAATATCATTGTGATTTATATTAAAGACTTGAGATATAATTTCAGAAATTTTACAATTATTTGATAAATCCTTATTTATATAAAATCTAGGAGGATTTGGAACATTATTTTCATCAATCTTTCTAATTTCAACATCTGTTACATTATTAGTTATTTCTTGTTCTTGAGGTAAATTTCCCATTTTATAAGGAATAAATCATTAAATCTAAATATTTTTAATTAATTTATAATTTCTGAAAAAATTTTTTTTCAAAAAATAAAGTATAAAAAAAATAATGATAAATTTACCTAATATATCAAAAAGTCAAGAAATTTCAAAAAATGACAATAATAATGAAATAAAACAAAGAAAAATATATGATTATTTTTCAACAAGAATACAAAAAAGTAATATAGAACAGAAAATCAAATCAATAAAAGATGAAAGATTTTTATTTTTTATTAAATATGGTATATTAAGACGATATGATGGGGATTGTGAAATAATTTATATTGAAATACCTCAAATTCCAAAAAGAATTGTAATTTATAGAAGACCATATGCAAGAATGAAATCTCCAGATAAATTAAATTTATGTAAAAAAGATTTACCTCATATTCCGTTATTTGAAGGAGAAGATAATTTAAAATATTTATCTTTAGAAATGAATCAAATTACTAAAATTGAACAATTAATTTCTTTAAGTAATTTAATTTATTTAAATTTATATGGTAATAAGATTAGTGAAATTGAAAATTTACAAAATGTTCCTAAATTGAAAATTTTATTTCTTGGAAGAAATAATATTGAAAAAATAAAGAATTTAAATTGTTTATATGATTTGGAAATTCTTGATTTACATAGTAATAAAATTAAAATTATTGAAAATATTTCTCAATTAAAAAAATTAAGAATTTTAAATTTAGCAAATAATCACATTAATTCATTTAATGAATTAATATCAAATAGTAATTTAGAAGAATTAAATTTAAGAAGAAATATTATTGATTCCATTCCTAATTTAAGAAATGCATTTGAAAAATTAAAAAAATTAAATTTAGGAAAAAATAATATATCAAAAATTGAATCAATATATGAATTAAAAAAATTAAAAAAATTAGAAGAATTAATAATAGAAGATAATCCAATAATTATGTCAAAAGATGTATTAGATTTTATAAAAAATCTTCCAATAGAAGGAGCATTTCAATATAATAATAAAAATAATTTTATAAATTCATCTACATTTATTCAAAATTCAAAAAGAGAAAATGTTAATCTTAATTTTAATAATAAAACTTTAATTAAAAAACAAAATAAAAAATTATTTTCTTCTCATTCAGCAATTCAAATTAAAAATGAAAAAACAATTATAAATAATGCAATTAAAATACATCCAATTAAAGAATTATGGAAAGAAGAATATTCATATATTATTAAATTTGGGTTTAATGGTTATAATAAAAAAAGATATAAAGAAATTAATATATTACAAGGGTATGTTGATATTATTAATCAAAATTCTTTAATTTTTTATGGCAATTGTAATAATGAATTAGAAAAAGAAAACTATAAAAATAATTATTCTCATTTAACTTTTAGCTTTTTTTATTTTAATATTATTATGAATAAAGATACTCTTGAAATTTTAAAACAATATAAACAATTAACAACACTTTCTTTTATTGATAATAATATTTATTCTTATTATCAAATTATTAAATTGGAAAATCTTGATTCTGTTGAAAATTTAATTATAAATCAAAATGAAATTTGTAATTCATATTTACTTAGATATTTTGTAATATATAGATTACAAAATTTAAAAATTTTTAATGATATGAAAATAACTGAAAAAGATAAAGAATCAGCGAAAAAATATTTTGAAGATTTTGATAAACAAATTTGTTATATAGAAAAAGAAAAAGAAAAAGAAAAAGGAAATTTAAATAATAAAAATATAAAAGAATCAAATTCAAACAATGATATTGATATTAAGAATAATATTGTAAACAATATTAATAATCAACAAAATTTTTTTTCATATTTAAAAAATAATTTATGTTTAGCATTACTTGATATATTGTCAGAAGAATATTTATAAAAAATTATAAATATAATTTTTATATATATTATATCATATATAATAAATAATTAAAGGTTAATTAAGAAAAAAATTTAATTATTATTTTTTTCATCATTATTTTTTTCATCATTATTTTTTTCATCATTATTTTTTTCATCATTATTATTTTCATCATTTTTATTTTCATTAGCTTTTAAATTTTCATTTTCATTTTCATTATTATTTTTTTCATCATTATTCAATTTTGAATCATCTTTCCCAATTTTTTCATCTTTATCATCTTCCATTAAAGGAATCCAAGAAGTATCCATATCTAATAATTTATCCCAAACTGAACTTTCTAACATTTTAAAATTATTTTCATTATTAATATGTAAATACGTTAAAAAATATACATAATTCCAATAATTATGTACAGTTTCTCTATGTAAATCAAAATCAATATTTTTATTTATAGCATCATCTCTACTCATTTGACAAATAAAACAAACATTATTTTTATCAGCACTAATTTCATCTGTTTTATTTCTAAAAGCAGCAAAAGAATCAACAACAATACCAAAAATTAAATTTGTCATAATTAAAACTACAATAATATGAAAGAAAATATCAAAAAAAAATCTAGCTATATATGCACCTGAACTTGGATTAAAAGCTAATTTAATTATAATATCACCTATTCCTCCACCACTTCTTCCACCATAACTTAATAAAGTTAAATAACATTGTAATATACTTCCACACATTTGTTCTTCATTTTCTTGAGTATCATTTTTTACATTATATAATTCACTGAAATTAAAACTTTTTGTAAAGAAATAAAAAGCAAAAATTGCAAATAAATATTCTATTAAATAAGAATATGTTAATACTAATAAAAGTTGACTCCATCTTATTTTTATTGTTAAAAATATTCCATAAAGTAATTCAATCATATTTGCTAAAAATAAAACTGGAACTGCTATTGCAATTGCACTTCCTGTTAATAAATAAAATGTTAAACACATTAAAGTTGCTATTAACATATTAACTTGTCTGTTCATTAAAATACTATCAAAAATTATTGTTGTTATCCTTTCAGAAAAAGATATTTTGTCTGATATATTATTAATTCTTTCTGACATATCTTCATCAAATATATTAAAATGACTATTTTTATCCCCAATTTCTCTAAAACAAAAATTTACATTATATTTTGTCATTATATTATGAATATATTCTAATCTAAAGAAATAATAAAACCATATTATCATTACAACTACTATAAATCCTATATGTCCAATACTTAAATAGAAATTATATATACTTATATTTTTTTTTTTATTTTGTTCTATCTCATCTAATGAATAGAAATTTATTACTAAAATGAAATTATGTACTATTATTATTATATAATTAATTATTTCAAATGTTAAAATATTTATTGAACTTAAAACTTTTGAAAATTTAGAATATTTTCTAAATTTTTTATTATTAAAAAACATTTCACAAATAAAATAATCTGTTTCTTTTATTAAATTAATAATTTTTGAATGCACACTATCTCTATCAACATTATCATCAAAGTTTTTTATTGATTGTTTGGATAATAAAAAACAAACTGGGGGAATAACAAAAAATGAAAAATCTTTTTTTGATTCACTATTATCAGCTTTAATTTCAATTCTAGTTAATATTTGAGATAAAAATTGATAAACAATATAATTAATATTTTCATATTCAATTTTTTTTACATAATTACTTTTAACAGATTCTTTTTCTAAATTATTCCCTTTTTTTCTTCTTGATGATTCGAAAGTACTTTTATGAAGGATAAGTTCTTCTTTTTCTTTCTCAATTTCTTTTTTAGTTTTATTTTTATTTAATAAATAAGTATGTTTAAAACTATCTAAAAATGATTTGACTTCAACTCTTCCATAATTATCACTTAAAACTTTTAAATAATAAAATATTCTAAGAGCCCATTTTAATTCAATTGAATCTTGAAAATTATCATTATATTTATATAAATCCATTAATATTGGTAAAATTTCTTCATTATCAATTGAATAATTTTTCAATTCTCTCATTGTATAATTCATATAAATAAATGAATTAACTCCATCTTCATATAAATCAACTGGAGAAAAATTTTCAATTATTTCATTTATTGTATTAAAATTAGGATTATCTGCATTTCCTTCTTCGATTAATGATGATAACATATCTAATAAATTTATTTTCATTGTATAAATAAAATTTCTTTTTTCTTTAAAAAATTTATTATTTAACATATTTTTATTCAAAAATAATTCATCATTTTTATTTTTGTAAAAAAGAAATGATTTTATTGATGGAAAAATTTGTTTTAATGTATTATACATAATTTTATATTTTTCTAATGAAGTTCCTTGAAAATATTCAATAATAAATGAAATTATATTAAGGGCTAATACAATTAATTTATCAAAAGGTAATTCACTTTTCATTATTAAACTTTGATATCTATCAAAACAATTTATTATGTGACCTAATGTCATACACATTGTATAGAAAACATTAATGAATTTATTATTTGAAGTTTCATTTATTTTTCCTGTAATTATTAAATTATGAAAAGATTTATTATGACATTCTCCTAATAATTGGAAAAATTGAATTAAAATTTTTGTTGTATAATTTATTTGCTCATATCTATTATATATTATTATATTTTTAGAAGTTACAATATTAATATTTATTTTTTCTTTTAAAATAATACCTAAATTATTAAAAAAATGTTCTTCATATCTTATTATTTTTTCAATTTTATTTTCTTTTTCTGTTTCTATTGATTCTTCTATTATTTTATTTTTTTGTTCAAATATCTTAAAAAGAGATTTTTGTGTTTCACTTGGTTCATAAATTAATAATTTATTTAACATTGTCAAAAATGTTATCATATTTTCATTAGACAAATTTTTTAAATTAAATGTATATACTACACAGTAATTTAAAAAAAGTTGATTATAATTAAATGATAAATCATATGAAGAACAACAAATTAAATCATAAAATGTTGTTTGGAAAAAATTATTAAATTGTTTTAAATATAAATTTCTAATTTCACAAAAATTTTTAAATTCTTTATTTTCAGTTTTGATTTGGTCTGTAGATAAAATTTGATTTTCATCATGTTCGAAATTATAAAATGGAATTTCAGTTTTATTTAAAGTAAAATTTTTAAAATTTTTTTCATCTCTATTATAATAATTAGTAATAAAAGAATTTAATTTAAAATTTTGATTAAAATTTGTATTATCATAAATTTCTTGAAAAGCTTCTAAAATTATTCCATATATTTTTTCTATATCATATATATCAAAAGACTTTTTTTCCATTTCTTCAATTTTATTTGATTTATGACCAATATCAATATTATTGATAAATAATTTTTCTTTAATATTATTAAAATAATTAATAAAAAATTCAACTTTAGTTAAAAATTCTTTTGTTAATTCATATAACCATAAAGTCATATGGGATGATATATCATAAGTTATAAAAATATCACTAATAATTTTAATACTTGTTAATAATTCAGTTAAATATGTATTTATATCATCAATGTCATCTTCAATATAAATATAATATAATAAATTTTGTATTTCATGAATAAATATTTCTATGACAATTTTTAAATTATTTAAATTTTCAAAACGATTAAATGCATTTATACTTTTTAATTTTTCTAAATTTTTTATTTTTTCATTATCATTTAAATCATTTAATATTTCCATAGATATATTTAAATAAGTGGCTCTATCATCTTCAATTAAATTTCTTAATATACCTAAATATTTACTATATTCTTGACTATTCATAAATTTATTTAAAAAAAGAGTATTATCTTCCTCTATTTGATCATTAATATAAACCATTCTAATAAAAACTAATAAAATAGTTCTATCTTTCAAAGATAAATAATTTTCAGATAATAATAATTGATAAAATTTTAAATCATTAATTTCAAGAAATGTATTAAAAACATTATTTTTTTTAACAAAAAAATATGTAATATTTGAAAGTAATTTTATTAAACTGAAAAATAATTTTTGAGAATGAAGAATAATTTGACTTTGATAATGACCAAAATGTTTATGACTTACTTCACTAATTTTATCTTCATCATTTGAATCAATTTTAGGAAAACTGTCACTATTTTCATTACTTTCATTATTACTTTTTTCTTCACTTATAACAGAATGACTTAATTTATTTATACTATCTTTTATTTTTACAAAACTCTCTGTTTTTTTAGTTTGAAGATTTAATTTTGGTAAAGTACTTATTAGATTATTATTATTTTTTTGTAATGTTGTATAAAATAATGAACTTCTTCTTACTTTAAATATACTTTCCCTATTTTGATTTGAAAATAAATTTGATTTAAATTTTTCTTTTTCTTCTGAATTTATTATTTGATATTTCCTTCTAATAAATGGATGTTCTCTAAATGGGAAAAAATTTGTATTTATTTGCTTTTTTTTGGCAATTGTAAATAATTTTTTTATATATCCTATACTATATGTTTTATCATCTTTAATTAAATGAGGTATTTGTAATCTTTCTTTCTCATTTTCATTTTCTTCTTCTTCTTCTTCTTCATTTTCTTTTTCTTCATTTTCATTATAATAATTTTTTTTCATTTTTAAATATTTATTTACAATTTTTTCAAAAGGAAACATTTGAATTATTTTATTCTTAGTAATTAATTTTGTAATTTCATTTACAATTAAAACATTAATTTTTAATAAACTTTCAATTTCAAAACTAAATGATAAATAATATAAAATATCCATTGTATAAATTACACAATCTTGAATATTATTTTCATTATGTTCTACATCATAATTATTTATATTATCTCTAATATAAATATAAATTAAATTTAATAAATTTGGTATTTGTTTATGATTATTTAAATCTATATCATATAAGTAAATTCCTTTAGAAAAAATTACTAAAAAATATAAAGTCATTTTGGGAAATGATTTAAATATTTCTATAATTCTTGATAAATTTCTTCCAATTAAAAGATGAATTAATGATTCTTTTGTCATTGTATAAAATAATAGAAAATGAAAAATAATTTCGATTGTTTCTTGACTATATCTTTTCATTACTGGATCAATTATAAATAATTTAGTTAAAGTATTATCAAATCCACTTATCATTAATTCTCTTACAATAATTTTAGTATGTAATAATTTATAATTTGTATTATGATATTTATAATGTTCTTTATCATGTTCATTAACATTTTCTGAAGCTTCTTCCAAAATTAAATTAGGAAAATATTTTTTTATCAATTTTGTAATTTGTCTTAAATAATCTTTAATTAATTTTTCTCTTATTAAAGGAAAATCTGTTTTATAATTATTTATTTGTGGTTCATAATAAGTTGTTTTTTTATTTTTTAATATAATTGTAGATTTTTTCTCTAATTTCTTTTGCATTTCTTGTTCTATAGGAATTTTCAAATCTTTTTTACTCCAATTACGACCAAAATCTTTTAAAATATCATAAAATTTTTTATCTAATTGTTCATATTCTATTTTTGAACAAAAATATAAATTTAATAAACTTTCAATTCTAACTTTTGTATTATATGTTGTAAATAACATTGAATTTATTAAATTTTTTTCTGCCTTTTTTGGAACTGCCATTTTATATATATCATTTTCAATTAAATAATCAATTTTATCTTTATTAATTACAAAATTTCTTTTTTCGACAAATTCAATTTCTAATTCTTCTTCATATTTTTCTCGATTTAAGATAAATTCTCTCATTTCTTGAATATCTTCAAATTCTGCGATTTGGATTTCATTCATTTTTGTAAAGTATAAATTATCACTTAATGTAAATGTTTCTAAAATTTTATTTATAAATGCAATCATATCTAAAACCTTATTATTTTTTAAATGATTATTATTATCTGTTGTTGAATTTAAAATAAAAGTATTAAAAACAACTGAAGTTGAAATAATCATTTTAAAAAGAATTTTTGAATGTAATGAATTAAAATGAATAAATTTATTATTTTCATCATCTAAATTTTCATCATTATCATTTATTTTTTTTTCATTTAATTTTTCATTCATTATTATATCATTAAAGTTAATCATTATAATATAAATTATTTTACTAAAATAATCAACTGCTTTTCTAACAGCATTAAAATTATTACTATCACTACTATTTTTTAATAAAAGATTAATCATTGTATTAAATGATACACTAAATTTTTCTAAACTTTTTGTTAAATTCATTAAATCTTTTTTTTCAAATAAAAACCTTTTGACACAAAAATATATAATTTGTAAAATAACTAAATAATTTATTATTAATTTATCATATGAACTTTCTTCAAAAACTTCAACAGCTCTATTAAGAATTCCACAAAAATCAATACAAATTTGAGGAACAATAAAGTTATTATCTGAAGTATATTTTGAATAAATTTTTCTAGTATATAAAGAATTAGAAGTAATATTTAATTTCATACTTATTCTTTCTAAAACATTTGTTAATAAAAAATCCCTATAACATAAAGATTTTACTTCTTGGAAATCTCTTTTTAAATGTAAAACAAGAAATAATTGAAGTAATCCACTTATAAAAGGAGCAAATTTTATTAATTGAGTATCTTTAAATGAATTAATTAATAAAATTAAATTACTCATTGGAATAACTTTAATTAAATTTTCATGTAAATAATAAAATTTTTTAGTTTTAGTAATATTAATAACAAATCTTGCTAAAGTATCAATAGTACTATCATCTATTTTTTTTTCATCAAATTTAGTAACATTTAAATGATAAGATAAAATAAATGAATAAACTTTTTCATATAATAATTCATATATACTACCATCAAAAACACAATTTAAAATTTGTCCTTTCCAAACAAAAGGTATAGTATCATAATTACTTTGACTATTAAAAATATAATTCATAAATTTATTTAAAATTATTCTATTACAATGATTTACATGATTATTACATAAGCAAATTTTATTTTTATTAATATTTGGATTATTTGTAATAGATTTATGAATTTGACAATTTGACTTTCCACCATGACATTTTAAATAACAAATATAACATAAATTAGATAATCCACAACTTTCACAAGAATAAACTGCTTTATTATGTAATTTAATATCTAATTCTAAAAAAACACAATAATTAAATTTAATATATTCATCTTTTTGATTTAAAATATGTCTTTTAAGTCCACATGAACAAATAAATGAAAAATATTTATTTTCATTTTTTTTATTTATTTCTTCTTCATCAATAATAATAATATTTTTTTTTGTTTTTAAATCCATTTCTTTTTGATTATCTGATTCATTTTCATCTCCACCACATTTCCCATGACAAGTTTTATAACATTCTTCACATATTTTTTCTGTAGAATTTGGATCACAAACATCACAATAATAAATTCTTTGATAAATTGGATAATTTCCATATTCATAATAACTGCATTTAATTTTTGTTTTAAAATTTTCTAATTCATTTGATATATTTTCAAAATCTGATTCTTCACTTGAATAATATGATGTTGATTTTTTATTATTTTCCTTTTCTTCTGAATTTGAATTTGATTTTTTTGATGTTTTATTTTGAGATTTGTTTATATCATCTAATTTTTGATTACTGAAAAGTGATTGTTCTTCACTGTTTAAATTATTTGATTTACTTGATGAATTAAAATTTTTCTCATCATTTTCAGAATGTTTTACTTCTTCACTTTTATTATTTAAACTATTTGTATAATTATTTTCAATATTTTCATTCTCACTAACTTTATTTTCATTAGAATTTTTTTCCTCATTATTGTTATTTGAAATGTTAATATCATTATTTTTAAATAATAAATTTGAACGTTCTGAACTATTTGCATATGAACTACTCATTATTTCCTATTTTTATAATTAAAAATTAAAAATAAATTTAAAATTATTTTATTTAAAATGTTTAATGTATAGTAAAATTTAATAAATTCTTTTTTCTTATATATATACAAATATATATATATAAAATATTCAATTTATTTATTATAAAGGGATAAGAAAAAATAATTTTATATCAAAAAATCAATTTTCTATATGAAAAATATTGAATAAAAAAAACCATTTTTTAAAATATTGACCCATAAAATAATAAATAAATAATATATATATACATCTAGAAAAATTATTTATCATTTTATATGATGAAAACATTTATCTTGGTTGTGGGTTTGAACTTAAATGATAAAATTTAGATATCTGATAAATAAGAACTAAAAAAAAAAAATAAAAAAAATATATTATTCAATCTCACAAGAAAATAAAAAAAAAAAAATTCAACATTTCTTTAAGATAAAAGAAAGTAATAATTTAAATAAAAAACTTTTAAATGATAATTATACATATTTAAAATATTTTAAACAATATTCCTCCAAAAGAAAAAAATAATACGACCAAAATTATTATTAATATAACACATTTTTTTTTTCTAGCTTGAATCATATTTTTTTTTGAAACAAAAATATCTTCTTCAGCTTTAATAGCATCATCTTTAGCAGCAGAAATATTATCACAAATATTATCAATCATTTCTCCTTGTAATTTAACTAATCCAGCTAATTCTTCAATTAAAGCATGAACAGCTAAAATTGAAGATTCTAATTTTTTAATTTCATCATGTCTCTCTTGTAAATCTTGTAAAGCATTTTGTAATTTTGAATGTGCTTGACCACTTAATTTTTCTTCAATTAACTTTTGTGCTATTTCAGGTGATTCAATAATATTTTTTTTTTCTTCTCTTGTTAATTGTCTATTTATTACTATTTCTGCACTTCTTATAATCATACCTTCATTTGTTGATTTTAAATCTGATTCTAATGATTGAAATTCTAACATTATATCTTGAAAATTTTTTACTGTTGCTCCATGTAAATTACGAGAAATTCTTTTTTCTTGTTCAAATAAATTTGTATTTATATCTAAATCTTTTATGAATGTTTTAAAATTATTTTCTAAAGTTGTTTTAATTTCTTTTTGAATATTTGAACTTTCTTCTATTATAGAAGATATTTTCATATTATATTTACTTTTATCTTCTGATGTTACTGATTGCATTAATAAAGTTTTTAATGATCTTAAATTATCATTATTTGTTTTTAGAATTTTTATTTTTGATTGAATTTCACGTGTTGATTTTATAAAATTTTGAAGTTCTATATTTTCTTTTTCCATTCCGAGATTTTGTTCTTTTACTATATAGGTAAAACCATATTCTTGACCTTTTGATCTTAATATTGGAAGTAAATCATTCATTATTGATTATTCCTTTTTATTTTTATTTTTTAATGATAAAAAAATGTAATAATTTTTTACTTTTATTGGAAAAGAAATTAAATAAATATATTTATAGAAGAATTTGAATTTATAGATTATCTATAAAATAAAATATTTCAACTAATTATAAAAAATGAATAATTGAAAAAATTTTTGTCAATATATAATTATTATTCATTATGTTTATATTAAAAAATAAACTATTAAATTTATTTCAATTTTATAATTATGACAAATTATTATTATATAATTTATAATATAAAAAATCAATTGAATGCAAAAAAAAATTAATATAATTTTTTATAGTTATATTTTTTTATAATATTTTAGTTTATTTTTATTCCATAAATAATCAAAAAAATTTAAAAATTAAAATACATTTTAAATTTTTTAATTTTGTTCAATGATTTTGTTTTATTTTTTTATTTGATAATCCAGAAACAAAAAATCTTTTTGTTTACCCAAACAAATATAAAAAGATAAAATATATTTTAAATATTATCTAATAAATGAAAAAATATTTCAACAAAATTTTGAAACAATTAAAATATCATCAATTAATTCCTTAATATATTTTATTAATAATTAGTAATTATTTACAAAAATATATATTTTGATATATCAAAAAATTTTATGCAATGATATTATATAAATAACATTCTTTAAAGGTTTTTAATAATAAAATATTATAAAATTTTTTTCAATATTATTTTCATAGTCCCATTTAGATTTATTAAATAATTTCTTTACTTAATATCGATATTTAATTGATAATATATCTATTGTAAAATTATATCAAAAAAAAGAAATTACAATAATTTTAATCCATTTGGAAAAATAGATTTGTCATTTATTTAAAGTGAATTAAAAAATTATATTTATTTAATTACATAAGATAATAAGAAGTTAATCATAATAAATTATAAAATCATATAGAATTGGGAATATTGTATGTTTTAGTCAAAATATTTTGCTTTTAAATGTCAGAAATTTCAAAAAATTGATTTTATAGCATTCTTATTATAAATTTTTTAATGATAATTCAAGTATATTAACTATTTATTCTATTCTTTATATTTTTATATTTAAAATATAAAAAATAATATATATTTTTTTATTTAATATAAAAAAAAATATATATTTTTTTATTTAATATTCAAAAAATTCTTTATATATTCCTATTAATTCTTGATTTTGATACTGTTTATTTTTGAAATCACTACTTTTTGAGAATTTTTCAAATGATTTAATATTATAAAAAGAATAATTTTTTTTATATCTTTTATATCTAATTTGATTATTTTTATCTATTATTTTATTTATTTCATAATTTCTTTTTTGTTCAAGTAAAATCCTTCTTTCTTTTGCATTTTTTTGTTTAATGAAATTTTTCCTTTTTAAACAAGCTTTTTGAAAAGCATCTAAATAGTTAAGATTATTTGAATATAAAATATTTTTTTCTAATATTTTATCTACTACCTTTTCATATAAAAATAACAGTTTTACACATTTTGAAACTATTATATCATAATTATTATTTTCGGCATTTTTAATTGATAAAAAATATCCCAAATCATTTTTATTATTTGCAATTTGATTTAAATTTTCAAAATTTAATAAATTGTTTTTTAAAAAAAATTTAATTCCTTTACCTAATTTAATTAAAAAATAAGAATATTGAATTTTATAATTTGAAATTTTCTTTTTATATTTTAATAAAGACATAATATATTTATTATCATTAAAAAATGAGATATTGGATTTTTTGGTAATGTTGCCTGTATTATAAATGTAATCATCCTTATTTAATAATAGTTTTAAATTTGATTTTTGTGTTTTATAATATTTATAATGATTATATAAATCATCTCTAATATTTTGTTTATTTTTTATTTGAGTTAATATTATATGATTTATTCTTTCTTCATCTTCTATTATTTCCCTTAATTTCATTTTTAATTCTTTAATTATATCTTGATTTTTTCCTAATTTTAATAAAAAATTAATTGATTGATTTTCCATTGATGAAAATATATATAAAAATTCATCTGGGTTTCGAAAAATTGGAATAGATTTATTTACATAATTTTTATATCTTAATAATATATCTTTATCTATATTGTTTATTTCATTTTCATAAATTGTTTCTTGATTCAATATTTTTTTAAGAATAGGAGGAATATTTAAAGTTTTTTCTTTAACTTTTATTAAAAAATTCCGAATATTAATTAATTGAATTAATGTTTCATTTTCTTTTTTGATTAAATCATTTAAATAGAAAACTTTAGTATATAAATTTTTTTTCTTTTCCTTTAATTTACTTAATTTAATTGTTTCATTCTCTATCATTTCCTTAAGATAATTTATATAATTAATATATATTTTCTCAAAATTATTAATATATATTTTTTGATTTCTTTTAAGTTTACAATAATAATTATCTAATATTTCTTTTAAATTTTTCCTTTTATCAATTATATCAATAATCCTTTTTTTATCATAATTTTCAATTTTTTTCATTATTGCAATTTGTTTACAATAATTAATTAAAGTTCTTGGAATCTTATAGTCATTTATTATTTTCCCTAAAATGAAATTTCTTTTTTGAATTTTAAACCCTTTATTTGAATCTAAAAATGAATCTTTATTTAAAATCAATTCATTTGAATCATTATTAATATTATCTAAATACATAAAATTGTTGTCATTATTTTTATATGATAATAAACTTGAATCTAATGAATTATTTTGCTTATCTTTTAAACTAGTTAAATAAAAATTTTCATAAATTGCTTTAAATTTATTTCTAATATTATTTTTATGATATGAATTAATAAAATTATTTTGTTTTCTTTTTTCTTCTTTTCTTATTTTATTTATTATTTTATAATTATCATAATTAGATGGTGATTTTAATATTTTTGAATTGGAATAAATTGAAAATTTTCTTTGTGTTTTTGAAAATTGATTTATTTGTAAATCTTTGTTATTATAAAATTTTGTTTTATAAATATTATTTGAAAATAATAAATTTGCACTAATTGAATGTCTTAAAGTTGTTTTATTAAAATTTTTGGACATATTTTGATTTTTTAACATATTTTTGATAACGATAATTAAAATTAATAATTCAAAAAAAATTTTATTTCATAATTTAAATTTTAAATTTCAAAAAAAATGAAAGATGAAATTATTGAAGAAAGAGAAAAAAAAAATAAAGTAAATGTTTCAGATTCTATTTCATTTATTGAAATAAGAGAACAATATAAAATTTCTTTAAGAAAAAAAAAATTAAATGAAATTCTTACTGTAAAAAGAAATATAAAAAATATTAAAAAAAGTGAATTTGAGCCAATAATTAATTTAGATAAAATAAATCCTGAATTAAAAAATAATAATAATTTAGACCCAAAATCTCAAATTCTTTATTTTTTAAACCTTTTAAATGATTATAGAAAAATTGATAATAATATTTATTTTATTTTACATAAAATATATGATAATTTATTTCAACTAAAAAATAATCCAAAAGAAATTATGGAAATTGAATTAACAGAGAAATTAATATATTTTATTTCTGAATTTCATTATAAAGATAAACGTTTAATTTACTTATTTTTTAAAATTTTTTTAAATATTTCTACAATTCCAAATCAGGACTTAATGGAAAGTTTTGTCACTATAAATTTTCTTCAAATTATTTATGATATTTTAATTGAATTATTTAAAGATTCAAATGTTTATTATGAAATCATTGAGATTATTTTATTATTTTTAGGAAATTTTTTAGAAGATAATCCATTTATTCAAAGTAATTTATATAAATATAGGATTTTTAGTTTAATTTTTGATTTTATTGAAAATAATAAAAATCAAAATTCATTTTCTTATTATACTATTCTATGTAAATCAATTGGCTTTTTTGTTTGTTTTTCTTCAGTAAATCCCCCTCAAAATACAAATGAGCAAATTGATTATTTTCAAATTATTGATTTTGAATGTATTCAAAAATTATATTTAATTTTTTCTCATTTTTTATTTAATTTAAATAACAAAGATTCTATTTTAGATTGTATTTGGGGATTAAGTTTTCTTCCACATTATAATTGTGAAATAATAATATCAAATTATTTTAAAGATAATATCTTTAATAAATTATATGAACTTGCATATTTAAATAATTATTATATGATTCCAATTATTAGAACATTAGGAAATGTTACTTCATTAAATGATGAATTTTGTATAAAAATATGTGATAATAATTTATCAAATTTCATTATTTCAAATTTACAAAATGAATATATTTCTAATCAAATTAAAATTGAAATTTTATGGGTTGTATCTAATTTATGTTTAGGAACTAATATGAATTGTTTATATAAATATAATTTATTAAAAGTTATATTAAATATAATTAATAGTGAACAAAATAAAAATGTTTTAATTGAAGCTTTAAAAGTTTTATTAATTTGTTTAAATAATTCTGTTTCAAATGATATATTATGTGATACTATAGTTGATATTGTTGGTAGATTTATTCATAAATATGAGGATTTAGAAATTATTATGATACTTGCTATTATTTGTGAAATTATTTTTAATAATCCAAATCAAAATTTTATATATAAACTTATTAATTATGGAATAAGAGAAATTCTTGAAAAATGGGCATTGAATGATAATGAGGAATTAAGAGAGTCTGCTAATAAAATGATAAATAATAAATATTTTATTAATTAAATTTTTAAATTTTAATTATTTATAAAATATAATTTTTTAAATTTAACATCAAAAATCTTTTAATAAAGAAATTTATAAATAAAAATTTAAAATATATTATTTGATTCATAAAGCATTTTTATATATAAAAATAAATTTTTAAACATTATTTTTAAAATATAAATAAAAAAAATTATTATTTTTTAAATATAAATAAAGGT
>Ga0256407_10004377_pt1 | contig 23669 bp, 16 predicted proteins | sample RumenRJG_04DNA_FD_193489 | JGI IMG/M metagenome (GOLD analysis project Ga0256407, IMG submission 193489) | Bovine rumen microbial communities from Lethbridge, Alberta, Canada - RJG_04 | ecosystem: Host-associated > Mammals > Digestive system > Stomach > Rumen | place: Canada: Alberta... | reverse complement strand
CCCAATCCCCAATCCCCAATTAATAATTTTATATCCTCACACTCACTAATGTTAACTAAATAAATTTTATTGTTATAAATTAAATAAAATTAATAAAATCAAAATAAAATTTAATAATTAATTAATTATAATATATATTTCATTATATTATCTTAAATTCAAAATAAAATTTTGAATAAAAAATCTTATTAAATTTTTTTCTTTTAAAAATTGAAGAATTATTTTGAGGAATAAAAATTGTTGAAAAAGAAGAAAAACTATTTTGAAAAATGAAAAAAAAAGAAATTTTGACAAAAAAAGAAAGAAATATCAACAAAAAAACTATTATTTGATATAAAAGTTAATTCAAAAAAGTTAATTATCAAAAGAAGAAATAAAAAAATACAAAAAGAAAAAGAAGAATTAAAAAAAAAAACAAAATAAAACACATCAACAATTATTAAAATCATATTATTCAAATCCAGTTAAATTTAATTAAAATAAAAAACATAAAATAAAAACTATAATTCAATAAATAAAAAATATAAAATATTTAGAATTAGAAAATCATAAAGATAATTTAATGAATTTTCTGATTTTCAAAATGAAAATAGTTTAAAAAATATTAATTGAAATTTATAACTTTAGGTTATTAAATCAAAGTAAAATAATGATACTATAAAACAAGAAAAGAAATATTAACAATAGATAACACGAATCTTTTTCTCAAAAAATCATTATAAAAAATATATCAACAGCCATTAAATAGATCAATACCAATAAAAATAAATGTAATATTGCATATATTTTAGAAAAAGCATTTTTATTTCTAAATTTAATTATAAATTTATTATAAATTCCATATTATTTAACATAACAAAATATTTCATATTTAAAATGTTAAATGATTTATATATGAACAAATTAAGAAATTTACTTTCAATAATTAATCAAATGAAGGGACTTGTGGAGAATAAAAAATAAAAAAAGTAAATTTTTACTTTAATTATAAGAGCAACCAAAAAATTTAATAATTCAAGATATACAAAATGTTTGTGTCATGTTTAGTTTAATTTTTTATCCTGGTATTAATTTAATCCTAATAAAAAAGAATATTTAAAAATAGGATTAAATAATATTATTCATGTTGAATTTTTTGAATAATTAATATAATAATGAATTAGTAAAAAATAATGTAAATAAAATTTATAATTTAAATTGAAAAGAAGATATTGTTTAAATTGAACAAATTGAAAGTAATTTAGTTTAAATTATTTTTAATATTTAAAAATTAGAAGATTAAAATATTTATATTGTTAATCACTACAAATATTTTTTAGACAAAATAATTTTTTTTTATAAATAAATAAATTTAAAAGGTTTATGCTAATATTTTAAAGGAAAAAAAATAAAAATTGTAGAATGATTAAATGATAATTATTATTATTTTTAGATTGCCTTTTCACAATTGTTTAATAACACAATATTGCTTTCCATTAATATAACTTATATTCCTTATTTTATTTATAAAATAGATTTTTTTAAAAATATTTATAATTTTTTATCACATTTTTTATATTTAAATTAATACTTTAAATATTATTTAATTTTATTTTTGATAAATTATATTTTACATTAATATAAATATTTATATTTAATTGATTTAAAGTATTTTATGAAAAATTATTATTTTTTTTATTAAAAATGAAAAAAATATATTTAATCATATTACTTAATATTTTAAAAATATCTTTAGAATACAAACCTGTAATAGGAATATATGGTGTTGTATCTCCTTCAGATGATTATTCTAAATATAATAAAGAAACATTAGATGAAGCATTAGTTCGTTGGTTAGAAGATGAAGGAGCAAAAATTATTTTAATCCATTATTGGTATTCCCATGAAATTTTAGATGAAATTACTTCAAAAATAAATGGAATATTATTACCAGGTGTTTTAAGGAAAAAAAATAGTTTAGATAATTTATGGGAATCAAATGCAAAATATTTAATTGAAAAATCAATAGAAAAAAAAATTCCAATTATTGGAATTTGTAGAGGATTTTTATTATTGAGTTCAATTATTGGAAATAATATGAATATTTTATCTTCATATAATAATAAAAGAGCTTTTAATGTTGAAATAATTCCTGAAAGTTTTAAAGCTAAATTATTTTCTTTATTTGAACCAAAAAATTTTGAAGAAATGAAAAATCTTTTAACAACTCCTTTTTATCATATTAGAGGAATAATTCCTAATGATTTTAAAAAAAATAAAATATTAAATGAAAATTTTATAATTACTTCTTATGGTTATGATAAAAATGGAAAAAAATTTGTAGGGTCAATTGAAAGTAAAAATATGAATAAATTTCAAATTTATGGTATACAATTTCATCCTGAGAAAGCACCCTATATCAGACATCCTAGATATAAAAATAAACAAACAATGGATACTATTGAAAGAAGTCAATTAATTGCTCTATATTTTGTTAATGAAGCTAAAAAGAATAATCATAAATTTTCTGAAAAGGATTTTCAAAAATTTGATTTTATTGATACTTATAATAGAAATAAAAATGCAGATTTTGATTATGAAATGAATACATTTACTTTTTATAAGGATAATAAAAGAGAATAATAAGAAATTTTAATTTTGAATATTTAAATTATTGTGTATGATATGTATTATTTATTAATATATTATTTTTATAAAAATTTAATTATTTATTTAAATAAAATTAATATATAATAAATAAAATTTTTTCAATAAAATTATTTAATGTATATATGTTTTTTAATGTAAAAAATGAAAAATATTAAAAATGTCACAAATAGATAAATCTATAAGAAGAGTTTCAAAAGATCCAAGAATTGAAACAACAACAGCACTTAAATTATTAAGTAACTATGCTGAAAGCTATAAAATGTTAGAAAAAGAAAATAAATCTCTTCAACATTATATTAATGATTTAAAAGCAAATATAAAAATTTCAAAAGAAATAATTAATACTTTTCTTTCAACAAATTCAGATAAAAAATATCAAACTCTTTCATTATCTTATCAAAAGCAACAAAAATTTTTATCATCCCGAATAGAAGAATTAACTAAAGCAAATATAGAATTAGATAAACAAAATTTTAAATTATTAGAAAGTTTAAATTTATTAAAAGAACAAATTGAGACATCAAAAACAAAAATATTTTTATTAGAACAAACAATTGAAAAAAAAGAAAATATAATATTATCATATAAAAAAAGTGCAAATAAAAATGCATTAGTAGTAATAAGTCCAGATAAAGCCTTAATAAAAATGAACGACGAATTAATAACATATAAAAATGTATATGAAAAAGTATCAAAATATTTAAAAAAAAGTGGAGAAAGATTAGATAGATATGAAAATATAATTGCAGATTTACAAACAGAAAAAGAACAATTAAAAACACAAAATGAAATTCAAGAATATTCTGCAATAAGAGAAAAAGAAAATTTAATATATAAATTACGTACTACAATGATAAATATAAATAATAATAATAATAATATTGAAGATAAAAGCTCAAGAAGTCAAAATACTTTAAAAAGAAATATTAATATTACAAATAAAAATGTAAATTTAATTAAAGGTTTAAATTTACATAATAATGGTTATGAAAATGAATTATTAAAAAAGAAATTAAAATTTGGAGATACATTAGGAGAAGATAAAGTAAATAAATCATTTGATGATGTTGTTGAAACAGAAATAAAATCAATTGATTCTGAAAATGAAGAATTTTGTGAAGTTTTAAGACAAGCTGGAATCCCTGCTATGACTTATTATATGATGACTACAAATAAAGGTTATTCAAAAATTATTGATGCTTTAGAATTTATGTATAAATTAGTAACAGATAAAAAAATGACTATTAAAATTTTAGAATGTGAAAATGATGATTTGAGAGAAAAAAATTTCCAATTAAATAAAGAAAATATGGAATTGTTAAGTAAACAAAAAGAAATAAATGATAATATGATAAATAATCAAAGTAAAATTACTATTAATAATGTTAATATAAATACTTTAAGAAATTATCAAAAAATTTTACAAAATAATAATAAAGATTTAGAAAATGAATATAATGAAACTGGAAGTATTGTTTATAATCCAAATAAGAATAAAAGTTCAATTGAAAAAGATGATGAGTATTTTAAAAAAAATATAGAGATAAAAAAATATACAAGTTCAATTATAAATAAAAAGAAAAATGAAAATATTATGACTTTAAGTTCTGTTACAAGTAGTGAATTTGGGAAAGATTGTCAAAATTTAGAAAGTTTTGTTTCCTCAATTGGAGAACAAGATAATAATACAATAAATCAAACTAAAAATAATAATGAAACAAGTGAGGAAATTGATATTGAAATTGAGCAAATTAATGAAAAATAAATTTTTTTAATTTTTTTAATTATAAATCAGAATTATAAATATAAGATAAAGGAAGTAATTAGTATAGGTTAAAAATTAATGAATTATTATCTGATTTTAAAATTAAATTGTTATATAATAAAGTATATTCTAAGTTTTTTTTTTAAAAATTTTTATAAAAAAATTAAAAGTATTTTTAAAAATTATTAAATTAAATTATTAAAATGTTTCAAAATTTTTATGAAGGTGATTGGACACCAATAAGATCAATATCTTTTAAAAAAAAAAAAATTCCTATTTCTTTTAATTCTCAAAATATTAATAATATTAATATTTCAAATAATAAAAGTGATTTAAAGAATTCTCCACAAATATTTTTTAAAATATCAAAAAAAGATAAAATATTCCCTCAACAATTGATTAAAAAATCATCTTCATCAAGAAATATTTTAATACCAAATAAATATTCTTTTGAAAATGATAGAAATATTAATATTTCAAAAAATGACAGTTTTAATAAAACAAATGATAATATTCTTTTATTGTTTCAAAAAAATAAGCAAGAAAAAATTTTACCTAATAATAAAATTTTAAAAAAAAATTTATCATATAAATGTAATGAAAATCTATATACTACAAAAAATATTCATTTTTTTAAAAAACAAAGATTAAATGAAATTGAAAAAAGAAGTTCATATTCAAATAAAGTTTTAAAGATATCAAAATTAAAAAGAATTGCTTTAAATAATTATAGTATTTTAAGTTATTTTGCTAATTCATCATCAATAATTAATCCAAAATCAAATAATGATAATGAAATAAAAAAAATTGAATTTGAAAAAAATTCAAGAACAATTATACCAAAATTAAGGAATTATCTTCAATTACAATCTAAATTTATTCAAAAGAAAAATAAAAATTTATCTTTTGAACAAAAAAATGTGTGTTTTCCAAAAATTAATTATTTTAAAAAAAAATCTATTAAATTTTTTCATAATTTTAAAGATTTAAATGGAGAAAATAGAGATTTATCAAAAAAAAAAGACAATTATAATATTAAAATGACCAAACAATATATGAGAGATATTCAAGTATTAAATTCCCTAAATAAAATTAAGGATAAAAATTTAATTGATGAATTAAAAAATGAATATTTTAATTGAAATAAAAATAATTATTTTTTTATTATAGATAAAATAAAATGATTTTTAAAATTAAGATTGATTATTAAAAAAAGGGAATTAACTTCTTTATAATAATATAAATATTTTAATGTATATAATAATGAAATTAAAATTAAAACGTTTATAAAACATTTTACTTAATTTAATATCTATTAAAATATAATGCTTTTATATCTAATATATTTTATATAAAAAATGGAACAAAACAAAAGAGCAACTCAAGGAACAGAACATACATTAACAACATCTCAAAAAATAGGAGGTGAATTTACAAAAACAAAAAATTCCCCATTTATAGAAGAACGTAGTAAAAAATGGGAAGAATTATATAAAATTCAAGAAGAAAAGCAAAAATCTCTCCCACATGAAAAAATCCAAATAACCTTAAAAGATAATATAATAGAAGAAGGAATCTCAAATGAAACAACCCCATTTGAAATAGGGAAAAAACATATGAAAAAAGATGAATTTAAAGAATGTCTCGTAGCAAAATTAATATATACAAGAAAAGTAACAGATACAAAAATTTCAAGTGCTGAAGAAGAAGAACAATTGAATCACAATGAAGAAAATAAGGGAGAAAAATTTGAATTATGGGATTTATTCAGACCTCTTGTTGGTGATTGTAAATTAGAATTTTGTACCTTTAATGATAAAGAAGGAAAAAATACTTTCTGGCATTCATCTGCACATGTCTTAGGTTCTGCTTTGGAAAATGCTTATGGGAATAAACTTTGTATTGGACCTGCTCTTGAGGAAGGTTTTTATTATGATAGTTATATGGGAAATAATGTTATTGAAAGTAATGTTGATTATGCTATTATTGAAGAAGAAGCTAAAAAGGTTTCTCATGGAAATAATCCTTTTCAAAGATTGACTATGAATAAAAAAGAAGCTCTTGAATTGTTTAAGGATAATCCATTTAAAATTCAGTTAATTAGTTCTAAAATTCCTGATGATGGTATTACTACTGCTTATAAATGTGGGAGTTTTATTGATTTGTGTTTAGGTCCTCATATTCCTAATACTAATTTAGTTAAAGCTTTTAAAGTTACTAAGAATTCAGCTACTAATTGGTTAGGAAATGTTAATAATGATTCACTTCAAAGAGTTTATGGTATATCATTCCCTTCTGAGAAATTATTAAAAGAATATATAGAAAGAAAGGAAGATGAAGAAAGAAGAGATCATAGGAATATTGGGAAACAACAAGGTCTTTTTATGTTTCATAATTTATCTCCCGGTTCATGTTTCTGGTATAAAGATGGTGCTTATGTTTATAATAAATTAATTGAATTTATTAGGAAACAATATGTTATTAGAGGATATATTGAAGTTATTTCACCTAATATTTATAATTTAAAACTATGGAAAACTTCAGGACATTATAAGAATTATCAAGAAAATTTATTCCTTATGAAAGTTGAAAATCAAGGCTTTGGATTAAAACCAATGAATTGTCCAGGTCATTGTTTAATGTTTGATAATGTTGCAAGATCATATAAGGAATTACCAATTAGAATGGCTGACTTTGGTGTTTTACATAGAAATGAAATTTCAGGTGCTTTATCAGGTTTAACAAGAGTAAGAAGATTCCAACAAGATGATGCTCATATTTTCTGTAGATATGATCAAATTATGGATGAAGTTATGAACTTTTTAGATTTTATGGATTATTGTTATAAAGTTTTTGGATTTGAATATGAATTGTATTTAAGTACAAGACCTGAGAAAATGTTAGGTAGTAGTGAATTATGGGATATGGCTGAAGCAGCTTTGACTGATGCTCTTAATAAATTTGGTAAACCTTGGAAAATTAATCCTGGTGATGGTGCTTTTTATGGTCCTAAAATTGATATTAAGTTATTTGATGCTCTTGGTAGAAGTCATCAATGTGGTACTGTACAATTAGATTTTCAATTACCTATTAGATTCAATTTAATGTATAGAACTGAAGAACAAGTTAAAAAAGAAGAAGATGAAAAAAATGCTAAAAAAGAACAAAGTAAAAAAGAAAAAAAAGATAAGAAAAAAGGGAAAAAAGAAGGAGAAGAATCAAAACCAGATGAACCAAAAAAAGAAGAACAAAAACCAGAAGAACCAAAAAAAGAAGAACAAAAACCAGAAGAACCAAAAAAAGAAGAACAAAAACCAGAAGAACCAAAAAAAGAAGAACCAAAACCAGAAGAACCAAAAAAAGAAGTACCAAAAGACGAATCAAAAAAAGGTTTTGATGAGAAAAAATCAAACCTCCCAAAGGAAATTTATCCAAAAGACCAATGGGATGATGAAGAATTCATATGGGAAGAACAAGACATAAAACCAGGATATAAGAGACCATGTATAGTCCATAGAGCAATCCTCGGTAGTGTAGAGCGTTGTATGGCAATATTAATAGAACATTATGCAGGTAGATGGCCATTTTGGCTTTCTCCAAGACAAGTATCAATATGTACAATAAATGATAAAGTAAATGATTTTGCAGAAAAAGTTTATTTAGAATTAAAATTAAAAGGATATCAAGTTGAATTTGATAAAACACCAGCCACACTTCAGAAAAAAGTAAGAAATGCTCAAATGGCTCAATTTAATTATATTTTAGTTATTGGACAAGAGGAAGTTAATGGAAATTGTGTTGATGTTAGAACTAGGGAAGGTGGAAGAATTGGGAAATATACTTTGGAGAAATTATTAGAATTTTTCAAAACTTTAGAACCGGAATTAGCTTCCAAGGAAATTGAATTGTGGAATCAGGTTAATAATGGTGTTAAGTTGGAAGAATTTGATGAATGTGAAAAGAAATTGAAGTTTAATTTGTTTCTAAATGGTGATGAAGTTGGTGAAGATGATAAGAAATTATTTGAAAAAATTGAAAAAGTTGATATTGATAAAGAAAAGTATCCAAATTTATTCAAATGGAAGAAATTAATGAATTTAAAAAAAGAATAAAAAATAATAATTTAAATTATTAAAAATATTTTTAATTCTTTATATTAAATTTATTATTATGATTGAATTTAAAAATAGATTTATTCTTTAAAATAATATTTTAAAAAAGAAATTAAATTTTAAAAATATAACTCATAAATAAATAAATAAAAAAATGGATAAGGAAAGAAAAGCAATTATAAAGAATAGTGATATGACTGAAGATATGCAACAAGATGCAATTAATGTTGCAACAAAAGCAATTGATTCTTACAATATTGAAAAAGATATTGCTTGTTATATCAAAAAAGAATTTGATAGGAAACATAATCCAACTTGGCATTGTGTTGTAGGAAGAAATTTTGGTTCTTATGTTACTCATGAAACTAAACATTTTATTTATTTTTATCTTGGACAAATTGCTGTATTGTTGTTTAAATCTGGCTAATTTAATTTTTTTTTTAAGTTAGTTTTTTTTGCTTAAAATTAATTTTTTTGGTCCAAATTTGAAATTTGTTTTTTTTTATTTAATTTATCAAATTTTGAATATTAAATTTTTATTTTATTTTAATATTTAATTTTCATTCTTCAACAAACATTTTTTTCTTTTTTTAACTTACTTTTTGTATATATATAAATAATTTATTATGATAAGAAATAAAAATAATAAATTTTTAAATTAAAAAAACTAAAATCTTAAAATAAATTATAATTAAATCAATCAATTAATATATAAATATGATAGACAGTAAATGGACAAAGAAGATTGAAGAAGAAATATCAAAATATCAAAAACTTGAAAAAGCATTATATGAAATCCATAAAGCAGAAATGGATACATATAAAAAAAGACTAGCAGCATTTCAAGAAATTGATTCTGTAAAAGAATCAGAAGATGACAATAAAAATTTATCTAATATTTATATACAATTCACTAAAACAATGAAAGAAATAGAAGAAAAAAAAAAAAATCAATTAAATTATTTAAATACTGATTTACTTCCAGTAACAACTTACTATTATAAAGATCAATTAAAAAATACAAAAAAAAATTTAGACAATTTATTAAAATTAAGAAAACATAAAATAAAAATTGAAAATGAAAGTAAGAAAGCACTAGATAAAAATGATCAAAATAAAGCATCTGAAATGAATAAAGAAAAAGCTAAAAATGAAAGTGAAGAAAGAAAACAAACTCAAGACTTTGAAAGTGAATTATGTAAATTTGAAGCTGAAAGAACAACAGATAATAAAAATTTATTTTTACATTTAATTCTTTCTGAATTAGAGTATCATGCTTATTCACTTGAAAAAATATCTAAATTATTTCAAGATATTAATAAAATTGAACCACAAGAAAATTTAAAAGAATTTAAATCTAAATATAATATTAATTGTTCTTTAAGTAATATTGGAGTTGATGAAGATGAAATTGAAAGAAGAAGAAAACAAAAAGAATTTGAAGAAAGAAATAAAAAAGATTTTGAAAAAAAACAAGTCTTCAATGAATAATAAATATCTTTTTTGGTATTTTTTTAATTTTTGATTTTTTTTAAATTTTTTAAATAAATTTTATTTAATTTTTTGTTCAAAAAAGATGAATTTATAATTTTTAAAAAATTAAATGAAGAAATTTAAATGTAGATATGATCAAAAGAATTTTTTTAAAACACAAAAAGAACAATTAATACATGAGCAAAATTGTCCTTTTAAAGCAAAAAGAACTGATCTAAAACAATGTAAATATGATCCTGCTCATATTTTTAAAGTTATCCAAATTGAAAAACATGAAAAAGATTGTCCTACCAGAAAAAAGTTAGAAAAAGAATATGAAAAAAATAAAATTAAATCTATAAATAAAACTAAAGAATCAAATTATTGTAATATAAATGATTTTATACAAAATGATGATAATCAAAATAATAATGAAGAAACAAATAAAAATAATTTGAATGATGATAAAGTAATTATAAAAATTATAAATTATAATGAATGTTTTGGTGAAGAAGATTATATTTTTAAAAAAGCATATGTTGAGTAATTAATCTAATTAATTCTACTAATTAAATAGTGAAAAAAAATTAATTTTAATTATTATTATCTATTTATTCTTACACATTCCTTTTTTAATAAATAAAAAATATACAAAATTATAATAGAAATGACCTCTTTTTCCTCAAAAAAAAAAGAAACTAATGAATGTTTAGGAGATTTTGAAAATGATTTAAATAAACAATTGCTTAAAGATATAAATACTAGAAATTCAATCAATAAAATTAAAAAATCCCAAAAAGAAAAAGGCTCTATTTTTTCTAAAAAACATTCATTTTCCTCAGGAATTAAGTCACGTCATGAATCTTTTTCAATAAATAGTTCAAATATTAAAAGTCTATTCAGTGAGCAACATGAGAAAACAATAAAAGTTTTTAGTTTAATTGATAAAAATTTGCCAAATAAAAAAGATGAAACAGAAATTAAATTAAGATTATCTGATTATGAAGAAAGCAATTTTTTCCAAGGAAAAAATATTATCATTACAAATAAAGGATTAGAAAATGGATTTAGACTTCAGAAAGATGGATATGTTTTTTTTGGAACTTGTAAAGAATATAAAGGTATTATAATTAATGATTATATTATTAATACCGAAAATCAAAATATTAGGAGATATTTTGTTATTTTTTACAAAGATAATTCATATTATTTCAAAGCTAATTTAGATAAAGAAGATATTGAAAGAGAAAATTTATATACATATATTAAAATTTCCAAAATAAAATATCCCATTTCTAATACAAGAAAGAATTTCTTTCAAATTGGAACTTGTTTGTTTAATACTGAAATAAATAAAAATGATAATTCAATTAAAATTGAAATTAATACTGTAAAATATAGAAAAACTTATCATTTTTATCCATCTGAAGTTAATGTTATTATGATTGGGAGAGATGAAAAAAATATAATTTGTGTAAATGAAAAATTAGTAAGTAAATGGCATTGTAACATATATTATGAAGCTTTAGAAAAGAAATGGTTTATTATTGATGGTTATTTAAATAAAAATTCAACAAATGGCACATGGAAATTTTGTAATGAAAAAGTTCAATTAATTAATCAAACGGACTATATAAAAATTGGTAAAAGTATTATAGAAATAAATAAAGTTAATTGAAAAAAGAAATTAATTATATTTATTCCAAGAGAATAATATATAAATAAAATATAAATAAGAATATTATATAGCAATAATAAGGATTGATTTCCTTTACTTTATAAATCTTTAATTACATTTATTTCCTAAAATAATTTTATTTAAATAAATTTATTATATATAATATATTTACAGAATTAATGATATTTATTACAAATCATATTCTTCATTTATTTTGTTATTTTTATTTTTATTTGAAACTTCTCTGATTATTCTTTCTTCCATTTCTTTAATATCATCTCCTATATTATAATCTATATAATCATTATTTTTCATATAATCATTATGATTAAATGCATACATTTTATTATTTTTTAAATTAAATTTCATTGGAGGTTGAATAAGTGAATTTCCTTTTTTTTTATTCATAGAAGTTGATATTCTATTTAATGTATCTTCTGTATATAATTTTTTATGAAAATTTAAAATATTAGATTTACGATTATTTTCTTCAGATTCTGTAATATCTTCTTCTCCTTCATGAAAAGAATCATTTTTTTTTACATAATCTTTTTTAATTATTTCAACTAAATCATCAACAAAAACATTAATAGTAGAAGTTTTAATTTTTTTAAAATCAATTAATTTTAAATTCTCTGAAATTACCATATTTAATTGTTCTTCTGGAATTTTAATATTTTGGATAAATAATCTCAATTTTAAAACTCCTAAAATTTGATTCTTCAAACCATTATTTAAATACATATTATCATTTTTACTTTTACTACTAATAGTAGAAGTTGTATTTCTTGAAGAAGTTGTTTTATTATCATATATTTTATTCTTATATTGAATATTACTTCTCAGGTTTTTTTTTAATAACATATCAGACATATTAAAAAATTAATTTGAATGTAAAAAATCAATTTTTACATTCAAATAAAAAATATTATTATTAAAATTAAAAAATAATAAAATTTTAATTAATAAAATGTCAACTTCTACAAATCAAGTAAAAGTCTACGATTACAATTCTCACATAAAAGAATTAATAAAAGAAATATGTACATCTCACAAAAAAGATGGATATGAAAATTTTGAAACAATATCAATGTTCCTTCGAGAAAAATTTACAAAATTAGACAATGGTTTCCAATACAAAAATTTAATTCCAGAAATAAAAAAAACCTTCCAATTAACACCAATAGAAGAAGAAGTCCTCACAAATTTTTCAACAAAAAGAGACAAATCAATAAAATTAATAGATAACTATATGGAAGATATTTTATCTCAAAGTAAACTTTTTGAATGGGGTGGAGTTTCATTTTCAAATGAAGAATGGTATAAAATTAGAATGTCAATGAAAAAAATATTAATAGAAAATAATTGTGAATTTTTACGTTTTTTTGGTAAAATTTATGGTATAAAAAATGATTATTATATCCTTCAAGGGTTAATGAAAGATTATCCAATGAAAAATCCACCAATTCATATTGAAAGTAGAGGAAATGAAGGAATTAATAGATATACATTTTGGGTAAGTAATTCAATTTTAGAAGCTTGGTATGAATTACCTGATATAACAGCAGAACAAATTGTAATTAGTCGTAGATTTAAATATCATTTTACAGGAGAATTAAATGCTAAAGTGAAATCTTTTGTAGCTTTCCCAGGTAGAGAAATGCATTTATTAAAATGTCAAATTGTACGTATTTTACATTCATCTTGTATAGTACCTAAAGAATTTTATAAATTAAGTGAAAATTTCAAAGAGCAATTAGAAGGTAAAGTAACAGAATATAATGAAGAATATAAATCACCTTCATTTGATGAAATGAAAGGACCTGAAGGTGAAGCATGGGTACATGAACATGCATACATATATCCAAATGGTAAAGTAATTGATCCTACAATAGAAACACAAGTAGATCGTCTTAAAGGAATTAATGAAGATGAAGGTTATAAAGTTAAAGAAGGAGAAGGTGAAAATGCAGAAGAGAAAGATTATAAATTTTGGAAAGTTAAAGTGGTTGGTGATACTATAATGCATAATAGAGCTAATGGTGACCCTATTACACATGCTGTTGTAATTGTTAAAAATCAAAGATGGCCTGGAACACTTACTGTTTGGAAAGAAGAGAAATTTGCTAATATTTATGTTGGATTTGGGATTAAAGCTGTTGGTAGTAGTTATTTCCCTACTCAAATTAAAAAAATGGATAATGACCCTGCTGATGTTGAAGAACAGAAAGAACCTAATCCAGAAAAGGAACCTGTTAAGGAAGAAGAGAAAAAAGAAGGGGAAGAAGGTGAGGAAGGTGATGGTGAAGAAGGTGAACAATAAGAAAGTTTTAAATAGAGTTTTTTAGGTTTTTTTATTTTTTGATAAATTTTTTAATTTTTTTAATTTAGTTAATTTTTTTAATTTGATTATTTTATTGAAGTAAAATATTAATTGATTTACTATTGGGAATTGTTTATTTGTTATTTAAATATTATTCAATCATAAATTGATTTATAAAAAAAATTTTTTTTATTTATGATTTATTCAGTTTATCAAAAAAATTACATTAATTTATTAAAATTTTTTTATTTAAATTTTTAAAAAAAAATTAATGTCTATTCAAGAAGAAGACAAAATAAAAAATGATGAAAAAAAAAATGAACAAATAATTAACTTAAATGAGGAAGTAGTTGAAATTATGGAAGTTGAAAAAATTATTAAAAAGGGTAAAGATAAAAATGGCAATATATTATATAAAGTAAAATGGAAAGATTTTTCTGAATCAAAAGCAACATGGGAACCAATTGAAAATTTATCTAATATTATTCCATTAATAAAAGAATATGAAAATGAAATAAAAAAAAAGTATTTTAAATTTAAAAGACAAATAGATAAAATTGAATTTTTAAAATATATTAATGAAGAATTATATGCAAATGTTTCATGGAAAAGAAATTATAAAGAAAATATTCCTAATACATATATTTTATATAGAGAACTTAAAAAATATAATCCAGAAAAAATTATTGAATATTATGAAAAATGTTTATGCTATGGAGATGCAAAATATGAATTGTCGTTTTCCAAAAATAATGCTAATAATAAATAAAAACTTTATTAGTTAAATTTAAATATATATTAAATCAAAAATAATTTAAATCAATTAAAATTCATTTAAATAAATTTAAAAAAAATAAAAATTTTTTTCTAAAAAAATTAATATAACTGATTTTGAACTTCTTCAATTAATTTACTATTAGCATTAGGATCTTTCCCTTTCTTAATAAAACTTCTAATAATAAAAATAATTATTAATAAAAGAATAAAACCACAAACTCCAATTAAAGCATATAATTTTTTTTTATCATTAAAAAAACTTCCACTATACTCTTCTAATAATTTAATAAAATTTAAAGGTTTTTCTCCATTAAACCCAATAAAATTATTATCATAATCAAATTTAATTTTATAACTAGCAAAAAAAGGATAACCAATAATCCAAATATTATCATATAGACTTTTTTCACTAAATCTAATTAAACAAACATATTTTCCTTTCTGAGATTGCATAAATAATTTTTCTCCTTTAATTTTATAAGCATATTGACCAAAAACAAATGAAACATAAGGAAGTTTTTTTAAATCATTTTCATTCATATTACATTGAATATATGTGAAACCATTTCTAGGGAATTTAGAACAATTTTCTTCATCTTCAAATTCATCTAAAAATTCTTTTAAATATTTCATACTTGTAGTTATATAATATGATTTTGCATCAAAAATTGCTTGGGCATTAACTTCAATTGTATCATTTAATTTAATTTTATCTTCTTTATCATCTTTATCATCTTCTTTATCTTCAATATATATATGACTTAAATCACAAATCCAACCTTCTTTAAAATCACTATTTTTTGTTATGTTACATCCTGTAAATGTTTCTTTGGAATTTTTTGGAATATCAATTTGAAATTCTATTTTTGGATATGGTAATGTTGAAAAATAAATTATTCTTTTTTTTATTAATTTTTCTTCTTTCATTTTATCTAAAAGAGAATTTGAAGATTCTTTTATTCCAAGACCAATAATTCCTTGTAAATTACTATTGTTTAATTTTGTATTATCATTTGATACATCAAAATTAAATTTTTTAATATAATGAGTATTTATTTCAATTGAAGTTGATAAATCTTGTGAATCAGGTTTAAGAAGTTCCTTACCTAATTTATTAACATCATTAAAATAAATTGAATTTGAAATTGATGTATCTATTAAGAAATTTAAATCTTTTTTATTTGCAATTCTTAATGTATAATAAAATTCCATTGTATAATCACTTTCTTGTTCTATTGAAATTATTTCACATATGAAAATAATTAAAAAGAATATATATATATATTTGGACATTATTAAATTATATTATTTAAATATTTAAATAATTTAAAAATAAAAATTCTATAAATTATTTTTATTCAAAAATTTGAAAATATTATTTTTTATTGAATAATATGGAACAAGAATTCCCATTTCCCTTAAATGTTCCAACAACAGAAGATTATGGTGATATAGATGTAATGCTTTTAAAAAGTTATTATTTAGATTCTTTCAAAAAATTATTATATTCTTTTGGAAAACAAAAAAAATTTAAGTTATTTTCAGATACCCAAACATTACAACTTTTATCTTATATTACATCAGATTTTCAAATTGGAGATAAAAGAAGAATAGAAAGACATGAATTAAAATATGATATTTTAAATAAAACATTCCCTTTTCAAAGTAATGAAATACCAATATTTTTTATTAAACCATTAATTCAAAATATTGATCATGCAGTGAATTTTTTTTATAAATATAAAGAAAGGGCAAATTTATCAGTATTAGAAATAGTATTTGTACCAGGTCAAAATTATGAAATAACACAACATATAAGAAATATTAAAATATCAGAAATTTTTCATATACAAAATTTTTGTATTGACCTTATACCACTTGATAATGATTTAATAACATTATCACAAAATAATTCTTTAAGAGAATTATTTTTAGATAATAATAACACAGTTTTAAATTATTTTGCAGAATCAATCATAAAATTAGAATCTTGTTTTGGAAAAATAAAATCATATTATTTAATAGGTGAAAAAAGTAAATCATTAAAAGAATTAATAGAAAAAAATGAAATAGAAGATGGTTTAAATTCAAATATAGAAAATATATTTTCAAGTATAATAATTGATCGTTCATGTGATTATATAACACCTTTATGTACAAATTATACTTTTGAAGGGGCATTTGATGAATATTTTGGTATTACTTATGGGAAAGTTAATTCAAAGGAAAATCTATTAAAAGAAGGTTTTAGAAAGGGATATGAACCACAAAATTTTATCCTTAATGAAGGTCCTTTTACTTTAATATATCCTCAAATTCGCGCTATGCATTTAGTACATGCTAATATTTATATAGATAAGAAATTAAAATATATTTATAATATTATGCAAAAAGGAAAAAATTTAAATGAATTTTCTGGATTAAAAGAATTTCAAAAAATTAATTTGAAATTAATTTTTAAAGAGAAAGATTCAGTTAATATGTGTTTTAATATTGCTAATTATATTAATATAAAAAGAAAAAATTTTAAAGAATTATCATCAATTGAAAAAGAACAATTTCTTCTTGTTGGACAATTGCCAAGTTCATTGCATGAAATATATGATGAAATGATAGCAAAAAAAGATGATATTTATGAAATTTTTAGATTAATGATTTTAGAAAATTTCACTCAAGATGGTATTTCTAATTATAAAGAATTAAAAAGAGATATTATTAATATATATGGATTTGATAAAATTTTTCTAATAAATAATTTAGAAAAAATAAAATGGTTAAAAGAAAAAAATAAATCTATATTAAGAACTTTAATAGGAGGAAATTATAGTACAATTATAAATAAATTTCATTTAATAAATGAAAATTTTAACTTTAATAATATAACTGATTGTTCATATACTTTAGGAGGATTTTGTCCATTTACTTTAAAATTAATTGAACATTTTATTAATGGAGGATGGAAAAATATTGATGAATTATTAAAAAATACAGGAACATATTATAATATTCCTCCAAATGAAAATGAATTGTTTATGAATAAAAAAGAAAAAAATATTGTTTTTGTTTTTTTTATTGGAGGTGTTACTTATACTGAAATTGCTGGTATTAGATATTTAAATATGAATAATAAAGATTATAAATTTATTATTGTTACCACAAATATTCTTAATCAGAAAAATACTATTTCACAATTTGATAAAAATATTGATAAAAATTTTTCTATTAAAAAATTTTGTCAAGATTATGAAAATGAAAAAAAAATAAAAAAATAATAAAAAAAATATTTATTTACAATGAATATTTATAAAAATCCAAAAATTCTATTATTAAATATTTTTTTCTTAGAATATTTTATTTTATTTTTTTATTACTATAATTATTTAATAAATCATTATTTATTTCAACTAAAATATCCATATAAAGATCATCAACTTTTTTTTTGAAAATTTCTTTTTCTTTACTTCCTAATTTTTCAAAATATTCACCTTTATATAGAATAGCAGTCATATATTTATAATCTAATTTTGTTTCCTTAATATATTGAATTAAATCATCTTCATTTGAATACCAAGAATTTAAAAATAAAGATAATTGACTGAAATTATTATCAATATTAATTTTTTTTTTATATTTTTTAAACTTATCTTCTAATTGCATTTTTAAAATTTTAATATCTTTTAAAAATAAACTTCTTCCAGTTGAATCAATATTTCTAATTAAACAAATTGAAACTTGTAAATTTTCAACCAAATATTTAATAAGAATATCTAAAAATCTTAATTGTGATTGAATAGTAAGTGAACCTCCAGAAAGAGAATTTAATTTTTCATATTTTTCAAATATTTCATCTAATATTGTATGAATAAATGGTGATGCATTTGAAAAATCTAAATTATCATCTCCATTTAAAACCCATTTTTGATTTTGCATTTTATTTACAATTGGCTCCATTTTAAAAACATTATAACAAAGAGGTTTATATAAAAATAATCTAATTTCATCAATTGCTTTTTTATATAATGAAATTTTATCATCTAAAATTGTTTTCTGTTCTTCAGTTTCATCAACTAATACAATTCTTAATTTTTTAATATATCTATAAACTGAAATTATACTTTCAACAATAACAATACTTTCAAATAATAAAGTATAAACATTAGTTGCACTTAATGTAATATCTGGATTTAATTTTGGAAAATAAACACTTTTTGAATCTGTATCGTCTGCATTCATATTATGTAAAAAATCAACATTTCCACCTGAATATAATTCAGTTAAATTATCTTTTGTTATTAAGAATAATAATCTCATATGTTTAAAGGATTCTAAAAATAATGCAAATGTGAATATTTCTACTAAATTACCATTTTTTTTTATTTCTTCAATATTAATTTCGTGAAATACTTGAGCTAAATAAAATTTTTTTATCATTAATAAATTAACTGAACTTAAAATAAAATAGTCTGTTAAATTAAATATTTGAATAAATAAATCAAATGAAATTGATTCAAATAATATTACATTATCAATAATTTCTTTATAAGATTTTAAAACTGAATATGATGATGTACTTACAATATTTTTTGAATTTTCAAGTTTTTTTGATAATATTTTAATATCAATATAATCTTTATGAATTTTAGGTGAGAAAAAATTTTCTAAGTTATCACACATTTTATTAAATAAAATTTTTACATTTTCATATTTTGAATAAGAATTTTTTTTTATATTTTGAATATAATCCCTTGCTTCTTGATTAAAAATTGTTAAATATTTTTTAAAATACATAGGTATTCCAGATTTAGTTTCTGAAAAAATTTCATTATTATCTTGTAAAGCGAGTCTTTTCCAATTATCTCCTCCTAATAAAATTCCAGTTTTTCTTATATGTATTTTAATAATTGAATTTGATTGAATTTTTATTATTTCTTCTAATAATTTCTTGATATGAACACTTTTACTTGTATCAAATTCTTTTCTTAAACAATCAGAAAAAATATTTATTAAACATAATAACATATAAAACCATTTTTTATTAGTAAATGAATTATTAATAATATTTGGTATATTATTAAATAAAATTAATATAACTTTTGAAATCTTTTTTTCAAAAATTGTAAAAAATTCCTCTCTTTTTTCATAAAGTAATTTTTTTATATCAGAATTATTATTTTGATTATTATTATTATCATCATTATTATTATTCATATATGAATTATAAACTTCTGCCAAAGGTAATAATGATTTTAATAATACAGGAATACAATTAAAAAATTGACTTTCTCTTATTGAATAATTTTTAAAATATTTAAATTTTGTTTCATTTGAATTATTATTCATTAAAACAACATTTTCTTTTGTGAATGGAATAATTTTTTCTTTACAAATTTTTAAAATTGTATCTCTTAAAAAATATTTCAAATTATGAATAAATTCTTCAAAAGGATCTTGATTTTGAATTATTCTTACAGTTTTAAATAAATTAAATATATCATCTATATCTGATTTTTTTTCAGTAAAAATAGTCTGAAATTCTTCATCAAATCCATCTTTAACTTTTTGCATTTTTTGAGTTATTTTATCTAAAAATGAATTTGTAAATAATATTTTTCTTCTTTTAATTAATTCATTACTTGATGAAAATTTTGTTATATCATTTTGAATTTCAGAATACTTTGCAAATAATTGAGAAAATAATCTCTTTTTTTTTAATTGTTTTGTAGATTTTAATTTCTTCATCCATTTGAATAAATTATTTTGTAAAAAACATTTTACAAATAATAAATTCTTCATTTTTTGTTTTTTCATTGCAATTTTTAAAGTAATTAACAAATAATGATCTTTTATTGTTTTTAATTTACCTCTCAATCTTTTATTTTGTTCAATTCCTTCTGTTAATAAATGTTCACTTCTTTTCAATTTTCTTAAATTATTCACTAATTTAATAAAAAAAAATTTTACTTATTAAATCAAAATTATCTTTTACTAGAAAATTTAAATAAGTTTCAATAACTTTTTTTTTAGTTTCCATAATTTCTTTTGTTTCTAATATATATATTGTAGTGGATTCTTCATCAAAAATATTTTGAATTGGCTTTAATTTAGAAACTAATAAATCTTTATCAAATTGCTCTTTTCTATATGATTGTTCAACTAAATCAAGAGGATCCTAATAAAATATTTAACAATTATGAATAAAAATATACGTCACAATTATTTTTTTTAATTTCCTTTAATAATATTTGTTTTTTTTTTCTATCATCCCTCATAATTAATTCTCTATGTTTATTCCATTTTGATTCTACCTCCATATTATTTGCTTCTTCTAAGGAATGAATATATTTTTTCCATGCTTCTTTATTTTCCATATATATGAAAAAGAATAAAAAATATCATCTGAAAAAATATTTATATTTTAAATAAAAAATATTTAAATTAATTTTTATTTATTATAAGTAATATTATAATAAATAAAAAAATGCAATTAAAACATTCTCTTCCTTTTTATAATGATTTAATTAATAAATCACTTCCTTTACTTGAATCAATTTTCCCTAAAAAAATTAATTCAAGAGATGAATTAATTAAATTTCTTCAATATCCAAAATTTTCAAAACAAATAAAAGTTCCAAATCAAGTTCCAATAGAATCTTTTAATAAAGGAATTCTTGATCCATGCTGGTCAATGCTTGAAAGAAAAGGAAAAATGTGGCGTCCTACATTAGGTTTAATAACTTCAAATATATTTATAAAAGATATAGAAAATATAAAAAAACATGAAAAATTATATCAATTACTTTATTTAAGTGATTGTGTACATAATGCAAGTTTAATTATTGATGATATTGAAGATAAAAGTGCATATAGAAGAGGAAAAAAATGTGTTCATTTATTATTTGGAGAAGATATAAGTATTAATGCAGGTTTTTCTCTAATGATATTTCCAATGAATAAATTTTTATCTACAATAAAAAATAATTATAAATTAAAAGGAAAAATTGCTGAAAATTTTTTAAATGAATTAACATCAATTCATTTAGGTCAAGGTTGGGATATGGCAACAAAATGTGATAAATTACCTCAAATTGATTCATATATTGATACTGTTTTATGTAAAACTGGCGTTTGCCCAAGATTAATTGTGAAAATGGCTAAAATTTATATTGAAGATATATTAAAAATTAAAACAGGGAATTTACTTAATGAAATTTTAGATTTATGTGATGATTTAAGTATAGGTTTTCAAATTTGGGATGATTTAATGAATTTAGTTCCTTCTACTATTTCTCAAAATAAACAAAAAATTGGAGAAGATATTACTGAAGGGAAATTAACTATTATGGTTTTACATAGTTTGTTAGGACAATATAGTAATAAAGGAAGATTAAAAGAAATTTTAGTTTCTCATACTCAAGATCAAAAAATAATTAATGAAGCTATTTCAATTTTACAAAAGAATGGTTCTATTAAATTTTCTGAAGATCAAAAAGATATTTATATTAAAAGATTTGAAGAAAAATGTAAAAAATTAATGAATATGAAAAAATATTCAAAATTTAATATAAAAAGTTTAAATGCATTGATTGAATTGAAAAATACATTAATTAAGGTTTAAAAATATTAATATATAATTTAAAGTATATAATATAAAAATATAAAAAATAAATTTTTTTTGTTAATAAAAATATTCTGGAATAAAATTTAAAACAAAAAAAATTAAAAAAACAATTAAAATGGACTTACTAAATTCTTTAGGCTTTGTTAATTTTTGGGGTGTTACTCCTTTTATGAATTTATTTGAAACAGAATCCGAAATAATTAAAAACCCAAAAACAAAAGAAGTAAATGTTCTAATTTCAAATAGTAATGATATTCATCATTTTCTATATACTATATATAAATTATTTGTCTCACAAAGAGAAGATAAAGTCACATATCCTTTAATTAATTTTTATATTCATGAAGACCATAGAGAAAATTTATGTAGATTTCTTCTTTTTATTCATTTATTAACAGATAGAACAAAAAGTGTAATAGAAAGAGTAGAAATGTTTATGGAAATATATGGAAATACATTATTACCTTCAAGAACAATTGACTATATAAATGCAACATATAAACAATTAATAAACTTTATTTGTAATGACAAAAGAGTCAATTTAGTATATCAGAAATTATTTAATTTTTCTTGTTTACTCCATAAAGAAATAGATGAAATGTGTGAAATATTTATGAGTTATGATAGTAAAGTTCCATATGATATTGAAAAATATAGAAATGACAGAGTAAGATATGCTTTGAAGGATAGATATGATTATAGAAAAAATATGTATGATTGGGATTATAATATGAATATGCAAAAATTTGCTCCTATAGTAAGATTACAATATTATATGTATTGGAGAGAAAATGGAATTGCATTTGTAATGAGATTAAATCAATATAAATTCCCAAATAGAACTATGGCAAATTATATTGAAGGAAGATCAAAAAAAACAACTGATTCTTGTATGGTAAGAGGTTTTTGGGCAGATATTGTTAATTCTCCATATATTAGTTATGGTTTAAGTCTTGAAACAAGAGATGAAATTACTTATTTTTATGCTAATAATAAAATTCAATATACTAGAGATAGTCAAGATGTAACTGAGTATAATTTAGTAAAATTTTTATTAAGGTTAGATCATGATGAAAAATATGATTTTATGCAAAGAGAAAAACAAAAAGAAAAAGAAAGAGAAGAAAGAAGAAAAAGAGAAGAAGAAGAAAGAGAAAAAAAAGAAAAAGAAGAAGAAGATAATAAAAATAATAAAAAATTAGAAGAAATTAAAGAAGAGGAAGATAAAGAAGAAAAAGAAGACGATGAAAATGAAATAAATACAGATTCAGAAG
>Ga0256407_10004374_pt1 | contig 23676 bp, 21 predicted proteins | sample RumenRJG_04DNA_FD_193489 | JGI IMG/M metagenome (GOLD analysis project Ga0256407, IMG submission 193489) | Bovine rumen microbial communities from Lethbridge, Alberta, Canada - RJG_04 | ecosystem: Host-associated > Mammals > Digestive system > Stomach > Rumen | place: Canada: Alberta... | reverse complement strand
CAACGTCGAAGTTGTCGATAAGCACATCCGGAAGGATGGCACGAAGCAGCTTTGTATGATCCATGCTGCAAAGGTACAACTTTATTCTTGATTAGCCGCCCTGCCAACCGGGAAAATCCGCTGACCCGAAACTTCAGTCAAGTAATTTGCGGATTATTGTCCGTCACGATAGAAATCGAGGGCTTCCTCGATTTCTTTTTTTGTGGCTGTCTGGTTCAGCATGAGCTCACCCACGCCTGAGAGCAGCGAGAAGTTGATTTCCCCTCCAATGTTCTTCTTGTCGTGGGTCATCAGCTCTATCAGCTCGGCGTAGTCGTCGCACGAGATGTCCATCTTTCCATAACGATTCACGATAAAACTCACCACCTGGCGCATGGTGGCAGAGGGAAATCCGGTCTTCACCGTGCTGAGATAGAGTTCGCCTACGAGTCCCCAGGCAACGGCATAGCCGTGAAGTACAGGCTTTTGCCTGCGCAGGGCAAGCGATTCGAAGGCATGTCCCATCGTGTGGCCCAGATTCAGTGCCTTGCGCAGTCCCTGCTCGGTAGGGTCTTCGAGCACGATGCGCTGTTTCACGGCTACGCTGTCTTCTAAGAGTCGGGCCAGCAGGCTATAGTCGATGGTGCCGTTGAAATCGTATTGCAGCAGTTCGGCCAGCATTGCCGGCTTGGAGATGAGTCCGTGCTTCAGCATCTCGGCGTAGCCTGACAGCAGGTTCTCCATGTCGAGCGACTGTAGGAACAGTGTGTCGACAATGACTGCCGAAGCATTGCGGAAGACGCCTATCTCGTTCTTCAGCCCACTGAAGTTGATGCCGGTCTTGCCGCCCACCGACGCATCGACCATAGCCAGTAGGGTGGTGGGGATGTTGATGCAGTGGATGCCGCGCTTGAACGTGCCGGCAGCAAAGCCGCCCAGGTCGGTAATCATGCCGCCTCCTAAGTTGATGAGCAGCGAATGGCGCGTGGCTCCGTGCTGCTGCAGCTGTTCCCATACGTGGCAGAGCGAGTCGAGCGTCTTGTGCTGGTCGCCGGGTGGGATGACGATAGTCTGTACGCCCTTCATACAGGTTTCTTCAGCAATGTGGGGCAGACAGAGCCGTTCGGTGGTTTCGTCGACGAGCACGAAGGTGAGGTCGGGATGTATTTCTTCGATCATCTCTGCCAACGTGTTGCCAATGGCTTGGGTGAATATGACTCTTTGCTTTTCCATAATCGTATCGTTTTTGTGTTTGTTATTGTGTCAAGTCTTTCTCTGTCTTGCTGATGGCGTTTGCCACCGTGTAGGCAGTGGTCCATGCTGCCTGGAAATTGAAACCTCCTGTCACACCGTCGATGTCAAGAATCTCACCTGCGAAATAGAGGTGGGGACGGCTGCGGCTTTCTAACGTCTGCGGCACGACGCTGTTGAGCGACACACCGCCGCAGGTGACGAACTCATCCTTGAAGGGTGCACGCCCATTAATGAGATAGGTGTCGTTGCAAAGGGTGTTGACAAGCCGGTTCATGTGCTTCTTACCTATCTCAGCCCAGCGTGCATCGGCTTTCCCGTCGAGGCTTCTTTCTATAAGGTGGCTCCACAGGCGGGCAGAGAGGTCGAAGGGGTGCACCGAGCTCACGGCCTTCTGTGGGTGGGTGGCGGCAAGCCGTGCTATATGGCTTGCTACCTCGGCTTCGTTCATCCCCGTCCAGTTAATGCTCACGGGCGACTGGTAGTTGCGTTCGTGTAACCAGCGGGCAGCATGGCTCGACAGCTTTAGCGTGGCAGGGCCGCTTAGTCCCCAATGGGTGACAAGCAGCGGACCCGTAGAGCGGAACTTGGTCTGTGGAAGCATCATTGATGCGTGTTCGCATACGGTACCCATGAGGCTGCGCAGCCGTTCGTCGTCAATGTTGAAGGTGAAGAGCGATGGAACGGGCTGCTCAATCTCATGTCCGGCATCTGCCAGCCATTGCAGCGACGTAGCCTTGGGGTGCCCGCCTGTGGTAATCGCCACGTAGGCAAAGGATTGCAGCTCGTCGAGCGACTGTATGGGTGTGCACGTCTTGATGTCGATACCATGTCGGTGAGCCTCATTGAGGAAGCAGTCGATGATGGTCTTCGAGTCCTGCGATGAAGGAAACACACACTCATCATCTTGCGTGGTGAGCTCCACACCGTGGCGTTCGAACCATTCGTAGGCATCGCGGGGACCGAACAGATGGAACAGACGTTTCAGCAGTCGGTGCCCGCGCGGATAAACCTCTGACAGGTCGCGAACCTGGGCAAATGAGTTGGTACAGTTGCAGCGTCCTCCACCTGAGATGGCTACCTTGGCCAGCACATGCTGACTGCGTTCCAGAATGGTTACCTGCATTTCTGGACACATCTCTTTCAGGTTCAGGGCAAGGAAAAATCCTGCAGCCCCGCCACCCACTACCGCACATTGGCGCGGACGACTCTCAATGCTTATTCCTTCGTTTCTCATTCAAACAGGTGCAAAAGTACACTAAAATCGCGAATCTTGCAAGCTAATTTAACGTTAAATTATCGGAAACCCTACATTATTCCGTATTTTATCTGTAATTTTGCACCGTGAAACAGAAAATAGTCATCATATTGCTGTTTGCCGTACTTGTGCTGACATGGGCCTGCACGCCTCGTTCACTCCAGAAAAATAAAGAGCTTAGGGAGAACGGGAGTGTAGAGACCGTCAGGGAAACGGTAAAGACAGCATCCGCCATATCCGACCTTTCTGACTTGGTGCCCGACACGATTGTTGCCGGAAAGGATACCACATCCGGACTATCCAAACTCTCTGAGGAACTGGTAACTGTAGGTCAGGAGTTGTTGCAGAACGACTCTCTTCTGGCCTCTGTCGATTCTTCTCTTGCCGAAAAGAAGACAGACAGTATGGAGCCTGATACCACGACAATGGACTCATTGGCACTGGCTATCTATAAGCATAACAAAGCTGTGGATGACTCCTTGCGTTTGGACAGCCTGAACCGTCAGCGCAAGAACGGTATTGACTCGCCCGTCGACTTTACTGCTGACGATTCGCTTATCTACGAGGCGGGTTCGGGCATGGCTTTCCTCTATGGCAATGCCAATGTGAAATACCAGAACATGGATTTGAAGAGCGAGCGCATCTATATGTGCCTGGATTCGTCGTTAGTGCATGCCACGGGTATCCGTGACTCCGCTACCAACAGCCTGATCGGAACACCAGTGTTCAAGATGGGCAGCGACACATACGAGAGCGACACGATGGCCTTCAACTTCAAGACCAAGAAAGGACTTATACAGCAGGTCTACACGCAGCAAGATGAGGGCTACCTGACCTCCGAGTTGTCCAAGCGAGGATCTAATGGCGAACTTTTCTTGCAGCATGGACGCTATACCACCTGCGATGAGCCGCATCCAGACTTCTATCTGGCACTCTCCCGTGCAAAGGTGCGACCTGGAAAGGACGTGGTGTTTGGTCCTGCCTATCTCGTTGTCTGCGATGTGCCTGTGCCGTTGGCTGTTCCCTATGGTTTCTTCCCGTTTACGAAAAGCTACTCCAGCGGCTTTATCATGCCTACCTATGGCGATGAGACCGAACGTGGATTCTACCTGCGCGATGGCGGCTACTATTTTGCCATCAGTGACTACCTCGACTTAAAGGTCATTGGCGAAATCTATACGAAAGGCTCGTGGGGTATCTCCGCTGCATCGAACTACAGGAAACGATATAAGTACAGCGGTTCGTTCTACGGCAGTTACCAGAATACCATCAACGGCGAGAAGAACATGCCCGACTACACCAAGCAGACCAGCTTCAAGATTCAGTGGAGCCACCGTCAGGACCCGAAGGCCAATCCTTATTCCAATCTGTCGGCATCGGTCAACTTTGCCACGTCGAGTTACGAGCGCAACAACCTCACCTCGATGTACAACCCGCAGTCCATGACTCAGTCCACCCGTACTTCGTCGGTCAGCTATAGTACAGGCTTCTCAAGTATAGGAATGACCCTGTCGACAACGATGAACCTGAACCAGAACATGCGCGACTCGACCATCTCTATGACATTGCCCGACCTGAACATATCCATCTCGCGTTTCAGTCCCTTTAAGCGCAAGAAGATGGTGGGAAAGGAACGCTGGTACGAGAAGATTTCGGTGTCGTACACGGGACATTTCAGCAACTCCATTACTTCCAAGGAGAAGGAACTCATGGATAAGAACATTATCCGTGACTGGCGTAACGGCATGCAGCATCAGATTCCCATAACTGGTAACTTCACTATCCTGAACTATGTCAACCTCACACCGTCGTTCAATTTTACCGACCGAACCTATTCCAAGCGAGTGATGCAGTCGTGGGATACCCAGACTCAGGCAGTAGTCAACGATACCACCTACGGTTTCTATAATGTCTACAACTGGAATATGGCCATTTCGGCATCGACGAAGCTGTACGGCTTCTATATCCCTTCAAGGAAACTTTTTGGTGATAAGATTGAGGCCATACGCCACGTGTTGACACCGCAGGTCAGCTTTACTTATGCACCCGACTTCAGTGCCTCGCGCTATGGCTACTATCAGACCTACCAGAAGACTGATGCCCAAGGCAATGTCTCGCTCGTCGAATATTCGCCCTATACAGGTGCGCTCTATGGAGTACCAGGTAAGGGAAAGACGGGTAGCATCTCGGTGAGCTTGACCAACAATGTCGAGATGAAGTTGCGCAGCGATGAGGACACGGTGGGATTCAAGAAGGTAAGCATCATTGACGAGTTCGGCACTGAGATGTCCTACAACCTTGCTACCGACATCCGACCGCTCAGTGACTTGAGGACACGTCTCAGGTTGAAGCTCACCAAAAGCTATACGCTGAATCTCAGTGCCGTCTTTGCTTCTTATGTCTACGAAGCTGATTCCGTAGGGGCGACACCACGGGTCAGCGAACATACCACTTATTGGGAACAGGGAAAGATAGGCCGCTTCCAGGGTATGTCGCAGAACCTCTCCTATACCATCGACAACACCAAGGTAGCCAATATTTTCAAATGGCTCAGGGGTGAGAAACCCGATAAGAAAGACGATAAGAAGAAAAAAGATGATGAGGACGAGGACGATGAATACGACACCGGGACCGAGACCAATGTTGACAAGGATCTCGAGGCCGGAAAGCACGGCGCACGCAAGGAGAATGCCGGTTTGGCCGAGACCGATGAGGATGGCTATATGAACTTCTCGCTTCCTTGGTCGCTCAGCTTTGGCTATGGTATCACCATGCGCGAGGATACCGACAAGAGCCGCTTCAACTACAACACGATGCGCTATCCCTACACGTTCACGCAGAACCTGAACATGAGTGGCAACATCCGTCTCTCCGATGGGTGGAACATCTCCTTCTCCTCAGGCTATGACTTCGAGAACAAGAAGATATCGATGACTACGGCATCGCTGTCGCGCGACCTGCACTGTTTCAACATGTCGTGCTCGGTGGTGCTCGCTCCCTATACCAGCTACAACTTCTCCTTCCGCTGCAACGCCGCTACGCTGACCGATGCCTTGAAGTACGACAAGCGAAGCAGCTATTCCAACTCAGTGCAGTGGTATTAGCGGTAGCCCATCCACCATCCACTATCCACTATCCACCATCCACCATCCACCATTCAACCGTATGGAAATGACAAACAAAGAGGAACAAATTCTCGTTCGCATAACAGGACAAGACCGTCCAGGACTTACAGCCTCGATTATGGGCATCCTGGCCAAGTACGACGCACAGATACTCGACATCGGTCAGGCCGACATCCACTCCACGCTGTCGCTCGGCATCCTCATCCGCATGGACGAGATGCACAGCGGACAGGTCATGAAGGAACTGCTGTTCAAGGCCACCGAGCTGGGCGTGAACATCGGCTTCTCGCCCATCACCGATGATGAGTACGAGGACTGGGTGGGCCATCAGGGCAAAAACCGCTACATCCTCATGGTCATGGGGCGCGAACTGGAGGCCCGGCAGATTGAGGCTGCTACGCGCGTCATTGCCGACCAAGGCTTTAATATCGATGCCATACGCCGCATGACCGGACGCAAGAGCATCAAGAACCCCGCCAAGCACATCCGTGCCTGCATCGAGTTCTCGTTGCGAGGCGAGCCGCGCGACCGCCAGCAGATGCAGGCCCAGTTCATGAAACTGTCACAGGAGATGGAGATTGACTTCTCGTTCCAGCGCGACGATATGTTCCGTCGCATGCGTCGTCTCATCTGCTTCGATATGGACTCCACGCTTATCCAGACCGAGTGCATCGACGAGTTGGCCGAGCGGGCTGGGGTAGGGGCCGAGGTCAGGGCCATCACCGAGAGTGCCATGCGCGGCGAGATCGACTTCAAGGAGAGTTTTACACGCCGTGTCTCGCTGCTGAAGGGACTCGACGTCAGCGTGATGCAGGACATTGCCGAGCACCTGCCTATCACCGAGGGTGTCGACCGACTGATGACTATATTAAAGAGGTGTGGCTACAAGATTGCTATTCTCAGTGGTGGTTTTACTTATTTCGGCGAATACCTGCAACGCCGCTATGGTATCGACTATGTCTATGCCAACGAGTTGGAAATCGATGAGAATGGCAAGCTCACCGGTCGCTATGTGGGCGAGGTGGTCGATGGCCACCGCAAGGCCGAGCTGCTGAAGCTCATTGCGCAGGTAGAGAAAGTGAACCTGGCCCAGACCATTGCTGTGGGCGACGGCGCCAACGACCTGCCTATGATTAGTGAGGCAGGACTTGGCATTGCGTTCCATGCCAAGCCCCGCGTAGTGGCCAACGCCAAGCAGAGCATCAATACCATCGGCCTCGACGGCGTGCTCTACTTCCTCGGCTTCAAGGATTCCTATCTGGGAGAGCAGGGTAAGCTCTAAGCGGTAGCCAATTTTTCACTTTTCACTATTCACTTTTCCCTTTATATTACCCCGACAATATCGCTGACCGAAGCCACGCCGTGGCGGTCGAGCCAGTCGTTGATTCCGTCGCGTACCTTGATGGTCACGGCGGGATCAATGAAGTTGGCCGTACCTATCTCAATAGCTGTGGCACCGCACATGAGGAACTCGATGGCATCCTCGGCAGTCATAATGCCTCCGAGACCCACTACGGGAATCTTCACGGCATGTGCCACCTGATACACCATGCGCAGGGCGACGGGTTTTACGCAAGGACCGCTTAGTCCGCCGGTGCCAATGCTGAGCACCTTCTTCCTGCGCTCAATGTCGACAGCCATACCCATCAGCGTGTTGATCAACGATACGGCATCAGCACCGGCAGCTTCTACGGCACGGGCTATCTCGCTGATGTCGGTCACGTTGGGCGACAGCTTCACGATGAGCGTCTTGTGGTAGCGCTCGCGTACGGCCTTCACTACGCTCTCGGCACCCTGACAGCTCACGCCAAAGGCCATACCTCCGTCGTGTACGTTGGGGCAGGAGATGTTCAGCTCGATGGCGGGAACCTTTTCCAGCCTGTCAATGCGTGCGGCACACTCGGCATAGTCTTCGGGCGACGAGCCGCTGACGTTTACAATCCAGTTGGTGTCGATGTCGCACAGCTGCGGATAGATATGCTCGCAGAAGTAGTCCACGCCCTTGTTCTGCAATCCCACACAGTTCAGCATGCCCATCGGTGTCTCGGCCATGCGTGGATAGTCGTTGCCCTCACGGGGCTTCAGCGTTGTTCCCTTCACGATGATGCCGCCCAGTCCGTCGAGGGGTACGAAGTCCTGGAACTCCAGACCGTAGCCGAACGTGCCCGATGCCGTCATCACCGGGTTCTTTAGCTTTAATGCTCCTATATTTACTTGTAAGTTACTCATTCTTCCCTTTTCCCTTAAATTGCGGTAGCAAATTATTCATTTTTCCCTTATTATTCCCACAGCAGTTCGTCGATGTCAAATACCGGACCGTCCTTGCAGACGCACAGGTTCCCCCGCTTGGTCTTTTCTACGCAGCAGAGACAGGCACCCAATCCGCAGGCCATCATGTTTTCAAGCGACACCTCGCAGTCCGTGCCCGTCTTCCTTGCGTAGCTTGCCACCGCCTTCATCATGGGCGTGGGGCCACAGCTTAGGATCAGGTCGAAGTGTTCCGTCTCTAATGCCGAGTGCTGCGTGACAAAACCACGCTCACCATGTGTGCCGTCTTCGGTAGTGGTGAGCACGCGTCCGTATCTTCTGAACTCGTCCAGTTGCAGCAGGTCGCCCTTGCTGCGTGCTCCAAGCAGGAACACGGCCTCGCCTCCTTCGTGACAGATCTGTTCGCCCATCCACAGCAGCGGAGCCACGCCCACGCCACCGCCTACGAGTAGCACTTTCTTCGCTGTCGTGGGCTTCCAGCTGAAACCATTGCCCAAGGGCAGCACACAGTTCATCCGGTCGCCTTCGTGCAGCGTAGCCATCTGCCGTGTGCCGGCACCTATCGTGGCTACCATCAGCCAAAGCTCGTTCTTCTCCCTGTCTACGAAATGAATGGATATAGGTCGGCGCAGGAAAGTCTGTGGCTGGCCGTCCACGCGTACCTCGACAAACTGTCCCGGGCGCATCGGTGGCAGCGGCTCGTCGGCAGTCAGCTTGATCAGCACATACCGCTCGTGCAGCCGTTCCACGTTCTTCACCGTCAGGTCCAGCAGGAATTTCTCCTTCTTCATTCCCTCAGTGCCGGTGTTCTCTTTCTGTTCTATCATTATTTGTGAATATTTAGTGAAGCCTGTATTTCATCGGCAAAATTACTAAAAATAACTGAACGAGCCAAGCATTCCATAGAAAAAACAAGGAGCACCCGATGTGGATGCTCCTTTTGCTGTGTCTTCCGTGACTTTATTCGTAATATTCAATCTTGCGAGTCTGCTCCATCTCACGACCCATCATTGAAGACTTGTGGCTAATCCAGTTGCCACGATCGTCATATTTATAGTCGGTATAGGGCATGTTCATCTCCTGGCCGTCCATGTCCATTGTCTGGGCAGCAATGGCACCTTTATCGTTGTAAGTGTACTTAACCACCACGTCACGGCCCATCATGTTCGTCGAGATGGACTTCACGGGACCGGTAGCCTCGTTGGCTTCTACGTCATGGAACTTGCTCTGTGCCAGAGCGGTAAACGAAACGGCCAACATGGCCATCATCATCACTACTTTTTTCATTTCTCAGTGTTTTTAGTTAAAGTTTTAGATAATGATGATAATAAGACGAATTTTCTCTTTAGATGCAAGACAAAAGAAAGAGTTTAATTATCGTGTCATAAAGATTCCTGTCTTAATAAGAAAATGGGCTAAGCACAAGACAAACAGACTTGATTCTTTGACTACCAAATTTTTCGTCCTTTTCTTTGCACTTTCAACTTTTTTGAATATCTTTGCCACGAGAACAACGCTTGCGTAATATAAGCAAAGTTTGTAAACAGCATAAAGTAGAATCGAAAATAATTGGCAAATAATTTGGAAGATAAGAATAAAGTCAGTATATTTGCTGCATCAAACGGAATATGATATGTCAAGAGAGGAATGTATAGACGTGTTGAATGCTTGTAGAGATACACTGCAAGAAAAGTACGGTATTCTGTCGCTTCGGCTTTTTGGTTCAACGGCACGAGATGAGCAAAACAGCGAAAGCGATGTCGATGTGTTTGTTGAAACACAGACGCCAAATCCGTTCCTTCTTTTGGAGGCGAGAGACTTTCTTGAGGCATCTACTGGTCGACCTGTAGACATTATCCGTAATCATCGCAACCTCAACCCGAGACTTAGAAAACGCATTGAAAGGGATGGAATCACTGTCTTCTGAAATCAAGAGCCTGGCACTCGATATACTTTATGACATTCAGTCCGCTATAGAACGTTTACAGGAAAGGACTGGACACATTTGTGAGGTGGATGATTTTCTTTGCTCATCAGAGGGGATGATTCTTTTGGATGCGACCTGCATGTTGCTTATTGCCATCGGGGAAAGCTTGAAGAACCTTGACAAGGTGACTGAGGGGAAGCTTTTGCCTACTTATCCTTCTATTCCTTGGAAACAAGTAAAAGGAATGCGTGATATTATTTCACATCATTACTTCGATGTGGATCCGGCACAAGTCTTATGGATTGTGACAAATGAACTAAGTCCGTTAAAGGCTGCCATTGCTCATTTTATTGATGACTTATCGAAGGATATTTAGAAGTATTTGAATTGTAGTAACGAATTAAAAATGTAAGGTAAGAAACAGACAGAATTGAAATATTTGGGTATTCAGAGCCATATAGTCGCGCGACATGTACCACGTATGTAGGTGAGGGGTGGAATGGAGGGAAGATTAGTATTCGTTTGTCATTTCTTCTGTCAGAAAGCTATACACGTAACCAGAGGACTGGAAATAGAGGCCGGTTTTGGGGTCGCCAAGCTTCTCGAAGAGGTGGGAGGTATAGACGGCATCGAAAGCTTCGGCCATCGTGAGGCCGCGCTCGTCCATGAGACGGGCAATGAGATCCTTCACGATTTCCTCCTTCATGTTCTGGAATTCTGCCTGCGATACGTTCATAGCTTGATGAGTTTGTCAACAGCCCTCTGCGTGCAGAAGGCATATTGAAAGGTAATGCCTTTGATGTACTGGATGCGGCGCAGGAACTCGTCGAAGGTGATGTAGCCCTGCTTGTAGCGTGCTATCTGCGCTCCGACGCGGTCGTTGGCGATGGGGCCATAGACGATGTCGTAGTTATGAAGCGTCATGCCGTGGGGCTCGGTGCGGTGGTCATAGACGAAGTGCACCCACTCCTCGGTGTATGCTTCGAAGCGCTTACAGCGGAACTGCTGGAATAACATCTCGTCGAACTCATAGACATTTACGATGGGGGGGCATCTCCTCAAACTCAGCGCGGAACTGAGCCATCTCCATGGCCTGCTGACGGTCGGCGGAGAGATAAAAGGCGCGCCCGAAGTCCTTGTTGGGCTTGGACTTGGCGAGGTCGACGTGCAGGATGTCTACTGTGGAGCCGTGGTAGAGTTTCATAGTGTGCCTCCTTTTCTCTGGCAGTAGTCTTTAAGTGTCTGAATGTTCTCGTCAAGCGAAAGGGTGTGCATGATACCATAGTGCTTGTCGCACAATGCCAGTGCACCATACTGGCTGAGGTATCGGTAGGCCTGCGCCTCTGTAACCTTGCTGCGCGTGGCAAAAGCGGCCACGAGCAGGACGAGGTACTCTATCTTATCGATAACAGATGCTGCCATAATTGCTCTTGTTCGTTATTCGCGTACAAAGGTACGAAATTATCTGCAAATAAATCACATTCCCTCCGAAAAATAAACAAATCGTTGCGAAAAAGGGACGGGTTACCTTGATGCTGCCACTCAGATGTCCGAATCTTGTGACGGATGTGGCAGCAGCGCTACCCATTAGGCATTTCAATTGAAATCCGTTTTCGACAATGCCTTCAGCAGTACCTCTGGCAGTGCGTGACGATTCAAGAACAGGTAGGTAGTGTTCAGAGCCATATAGTCGCGCGACATGTACCACGTACCCTTGTAGGGACCAGCGTCGCCCCACGAGTTCTTGACCAGGTAGTATGGCTTGCCCTGCTCGTCGATGGCCTTGCCGTAGACCAACATGACATGATCGTACGTAAACCGCCAGTCGTCCCACTGCTCCTGTCGCAGCTGTTGTGTGGGCACCACACTGTCGGGCAGCAGGGCTATACCTTCCTTTCGCAGGAAATCGCCCGTCACGTCTCCACCCCAGGCCACTGTATAGCCAGCATCCAGCGCCTGGTCAAGAACCTCCATCAGCTGCTCTATAGGAATGTTGTAGCTGGGCTTCAGTCGCCATTTGTAAGGTGCCTCGATGACGAACCATTGGCCAAACGGATGGTGGGTGTAGCTTGTCAGACTCACATAGTCGTCGAGGTCGAAGCCCAGACTCTCGGCAAACGACTTCGGTGTATAGGTCTTCCCCTCGTAGACGAACGTCTCAGGACAGCGGCCCACGTACTTCTCGATCACTGCCTGTACGCTGTCGCGCCAGTGCGGCTTGGGCTGCTTGGCCAGCGCCTGTGTCTGCTCGCTTTCGGTAATCCTGTTCAGGTCGGCATTTGCCCTGACGATACTGCTTACCGTTCGCTCCAACTCTGGGAAGAACACCTTGAAATTCGCCAGTGAGTCGCCAGTGAGCGACCCTGGTGCCGGCATTGCCTCTTCAGGACAGATGCCGTGCTGACGAACCACCTCCAGCACGTCGTCGCACGATCCACCCTCGGATATCTGGCTGTATCCGTGCATGCGTACATAGTGTGTGGCGCAGTCCATGTAGTCCTTGTTCACCACAAACATCTCGCACAGGTCGTACGTCTTTCCCGTCTTCCGCAGTATCTCGCTCTCCAGGTATCCCAGCGTGGCGTAGTCCCAGCACGTGCCACTGCGATATTGGTTCTTCACGCTGGTGATGGGCAACTGCTTCACTACTGTGAACTCCTTCTCTTCTTGTGCCCCTATCGGCATGGCCAACAGGATGGCCGCCATCAATGTCAATACTTTCATCGTTATTCGTTTAGTGCTTATTCCTTAAGTTCCCTATCATCATGCACCCCAGCCAGCTACTCGTTGTAATGGCTAAGGCTTGAAGCCTTTCTGCCACACGGCTTTGACCCCGTCGCAAACGTCGTAGAGGATATGCCGGTCAAGGGTGCGGCGGCCAGCGGGCAGGAAACCGCAGACAATGCGGGAGATGTGGTGGCGAATGTTGAATTTCTTCGGGTCGTCGACGCCAATGCTTTCTACACGGAGGCTGAATCGACCTATACCAGGAAGGACGACAGTCTGGCCTTCAGCCAGTCGGTTCTTCAAGATGTCCTGCAGTTCAGTCACCACACCGATGACGGCCCCTTCTGAAAAACCACTGTTGCGACAGGCCTCGGCTGCAATGTCGTTGAGGGTTATCTCGCCCTGACTGACTGTCTTTGCAAAATACTTTCCATACGAGCTGCTGCTCTTGATGTTGTTTCTTATCAACTTGATATGTACTGCCATATTATTATTGTTTTTTTATTTGATATTATCAATCGTTCTAACTTGTTGTGATATAGTTTTTTAAATGGTATGACGTTGATTCGCCTGGCGTTGAAATGCTTTTCTCGAAGTAAAACAACTTGTTTTACACTCCCAAAGAGTATTCCTCGCGTATCGATGAATGCTTCTTTACTGACCAAAACAACTTGTTTTACTTTCTAACGCGGCCTTTATCTCATTCGGTCGGATGCTTCTTTGGTCTGCTGTTTGCGTTTGTTGCTCATTAGGGGTGAGTTTCCTTCCTATTTCTTCCAACTTCCTTGTCCACATTGACAATCGTCTACAAAGATACAACATTTTCTGTGAAATGGCAAGAGTTATGCTGTTGTTTTCCATATTTTTCATAAAAATGTGAAGGAATATTTGGTTGTTTCCTGACAAATTGATAACTTTGCACCCCGAAAAAGATTTTATCAGTTACTTCCTTGGTCGCTGCTTCGGGCAAGCGGTGAATGGGGCTGACAAGACGACTGTTCTCGGGTTAAGGGCGGGCATGGCTCCAAAGGGATATTATAAAATTTAAAAATTAAAACAATTATGGCAGAAATGAATTTTGGTGGCGTCATCGAGACTGTGGTCACCAGTAAGGAGTTCTCACTTGAGAAAGCACGCGAAGTATTGAAGGACGAAGTGATTGCTGTCATTGGTTACGGCATCCAGGGTCCCGGACAGGCCTGCAACCTGCGCGACAATGGCTTCAATGTCATCGTCGGACAGCGCGAGGGCAAGACCTACGAGAAGGCTGTGGCCGACGGTTGGGTGCCAGGCAAGACGCTCTTCAGCATTGAGGAGGCCGCCCAGAAGGGTACTATCCTGTGCATGTTGCTGAGCGATGCAGGTCAGATTCAGGTGTGGCCCACCATCAAGAAATATCTCACCAAGGGCAAGACGCTCTACTACAGCCATGGCTTTGCCATCAACTGGAGCGACCGTACGGGTGTCGTTCCTCCCGAGGATGTCGACGTGATTCTCGTGGCTCCCAAGGGTTCTGGCACCTCTCTTCGCACGATGTTCTGCGAGGGTCGTGGTCTGAACTGCTCGTACGCCGTCTATCAGGATGCTTCGGGCAAGGCCGAGGAGAAGACCATCGCCTTCGGTATCGGTATCGGTGCAGGCTATTTGTTCAAGACGACCTTCGAGCGCGAGGCTACGAGCGACCTCACCGGCGAGCGCGGTTCGCTGATGGGTGCTATACAGGGATTGCTCCTAGCCCAGTACGAGGTGCTGCGCGAGCATGGACACTCTCCCTCGGAGGCCTTCAACGAGACTGTTGAGGAGCTGACCCAGAGCCTTGGCCCGCTCTTCGGTGCCAAGGGTATGGACTGGATGTATGCCAACTGCTCGACCACCGCACAGCGCGGTGCCCTTGACTGGGCTCCCCGTTTCCACGATGCCATCAAGCCCGTCATGGAGTGGCTCTACCTTTCAGTGCTCACTGGCAAAGAGGCTCAGATCAGCATCGATGCCAACTCGAAGCCCGACTATCGTGCCGGACTGGAGAAGGAGCTCGAGGCTATGCGCAACCAGGAGATGTGGCAGGCAGGTGCCGTGGTGCGCAAGCTGCGTCCTGAGTATAGTGAGGACTAATATGAAATGGGCAATTGCTAATTGACCATTGAAGAAAGAAAATCAGGTCCGAATCGCTTGTCGGTTCGGACTTTTTTTGTACCTTTGCACTCGCGGAAAGCAGTGCCACGGTCTGTCGCTGGTGCCAAGGAGGCACGAGAGGAAAGTCCGGGCAGCAAAGGGCGCTCCACTTCTGAAAGTAGAAGCAGTCGGCGACGGCTGGATATGGAAGAAGAGAACGACCGCCCCCCTTTTTGAGAATTGAGAATTGGGGGGTAAGGGTGAGAAGGTGGTGTAAGAGACCACCAGCCGGCGGGCGATCGCCGGGCTGTTCCATCTGGAGGCTGCAAGTTCATGTATACCATCGGTTGAGGGTTGCCCGCCCGAGTCAGCATTGACACGATGGAGGGTAGAACGCTTGAGACGCATGGTGACGTGCGTAGTAGATAAATGACAGACACCGACCTTCGGGTCGGCACAGAACCCGGCTTACAGGGGCAGTGCTTCCCGTTTTTTTTAAATGATGATTGAGTCCACTTTAAAAAGTCAGGACATGTCGCGCACGAAGGCGCAGCCACTCCCCTCCCATCAAGGGGAGGGGCAGGGGTGGGGTCTGTAATATCCTGTCTATGAGAAAGATACTGACCCCACCCCAACCCCTCCCCTACAAGGGAGGGGAGTGGCTGCGCATTGATTATTCCCCCTTTTTTCTCATGTCCTGACTTTTTAAAGTGGACTCATGATTCATCTTTCTCAAGTTGAGAATTTAAAAGAACCCCTCCTGTAGGAGAAACCTAATCCCCCCTCCTACAGGAGAAACCTACCTCCCCCCCTACAGGAGAAACCTCTCCCCCCTCCTACAGGAGGGGTTGGGGGAGGTCATATTTACAAATGAAAGAGGTCACACTTACGATGAACTGAGTCGTTACAGCGAATGCGAAACTTGAATAAATTAAGTTAAAACAATAAAGGTTTGTGTGCTTTATAATAAGATTATAATTATCTTTGCATAAAGTTTCAAGCCTTTTAGAGTAAATGCGTTATGATGATAGCTAATCCTTTTGTCACCAACGGCTACATTTCTCCGCACTATTTCTGTGACCGTGTGGAAGAAACTGATCTGTTGACAAGGCTGGTAACCAACGGCAACAACGTTGCCCTCATATCGCCTCGCCGACTTGGAAAGACGGGGCTGATACATCACTGTTTCCAGCAAGATGGAATCAAAGACCGTTATTACACATTCATCGTAGACATCTATGCAACTAAGAATCTGCAGGAGTTTGTCTATGAACTGGGGAAGGCCGTACTCAGTGTACTGAGGTCAAAAGGTCGCAAGGCATGGGAGAAGTTCGTGAATACAATAGGTTCGCTTCGCAGCAGCATATCATTTGACATCAACGGCAATCCGGAATGGGGATTAGGCGTGGGCGACATCAAAGTACCAGAGTTTACGCTCGACGAGATTTTTGCCTATTTGGAACAGGCTGACAAACCATGTGTTGTGGCTATCGACGAGTTTCAGGTCGTTGCCGACTATCCCGACAATAAGGTTGAAGCAGTATTACGCACGCGAATACAGAAATGCCGGAATACGTGGTTTATATACTCGGGTTCGCAGCGTCACATGATGTCTGAGATATTCGTCTCACCATCCCGTCCGTTTTATCAAAGCACAAGCCTAATGTCTATCGAGCCTATTGACTGTGAGAAATATATTGAGTTTGCCCAAAACTTATTCAGAGAATATCACAAGGATATAGCCAGAGAAGCTGTCATTACGACCTACCAACGCTATGAGGGTGTTACTTGGTATGTACAGTCTGTCCTGAACGCATTGTTTATATTAACTGAGTCTGGTGGATCGTGTACGGAGGAGAGGATAGAGCCTGCTATTCAGCAGATTATCACTCAACAGAGCTTTGCTTATAAAGCATTGCTATTCCAATTACCACCAAAGCAAAAGGAAGTCCTGATGGCCATTTGCAAGGAGGGCAAGGCCGCCAATTTGACCTCTCGTCCCTTCCTTCAGCGCTATCGTCTTACTGCCAGCATGGTGCAGGGGGCCCTCAAAGGCCTCTTGGAGAAGGATTTTATCACCCACGACATGGGAACATATACGCTTTACGACCAATTCTTTGCCCAATGGCTGTTACAACAGTAATTTACTCTACATTAAAATCGTACACTTTAGTCGTGGTCAAGGTGTTGAGCCTGGCCGTGCGCTTCTTTACCACGAAACGGGTGCTGACGCAGGCTGCCGCACTGACCTACAGCACGTTGCTGGCTATTGTGCCCATCATGGCTGTGGTGTTTGCAATTGCCCGTGGCTTCGGTTATAATAGGTATATAGAGCTGTGGTTCCGCGATGCCTTAGCCTCGCAACCGCAGGCAGCCGAGGTGATTATCGGGTGGGTGAACAGCTACCTGGTGCATACGAAGAGCGGCATCTTCCTCGGTGTTGGTCTGGTATTCATGCTCTACACGGTGCTCATGCTGGTGAGCAACATCGAACAGACGTTCAACGAGATATGGCAGGTGAAGAAGCCGCGCAGCATCTTCCGCACCTTCACCGACTACCTGGCCATGTTCTTCCTGTTTCCCATCCTGATAGTCATCTCGTCGGGTCTCAGCATCTTCATGGCTACGATGGCATCGTCGCTGCCCAACTTCCTGCTGCTGGGGTCGGCAGTGAGGCTGCTCATCAGTCTCTCGCCCTACGTACTCATGTCGGCACTGTTCATTGCCCTCTACGTGTTCATGCCCAACACCCATGTGCGGGTGAAGAATGCCATTGTACCAGGCATTCTCGCTGGTATCGCCATGCAGTGGCTGCAGTTCTTCTATATCCATTCGCAGATATGGGTTACGGGCTACAATGCCATCTACGGTTCGTTTGCCGCTCTGCCGCTGTTCATGCTGTGGGTGCAGATATCGTGGACTATCTGCCTGTTCGGAGCCGAGCTCAGCTATACCAGTCAGAACCTGGAGTACTATGACTACGACACGCAGACCAGCGACATCAGCCATCGCTACCAGATGATGCTCTCGGCATTGCTCATGGGGCACATCTGTCGGCGTTTTGCCAATGGTGGCAAGCCCTACACTGCCGGAGAGCTGCGCCAGCTGACAGGCATCCCCATCCGTATCGTCAACGACATGGTCTACCTGCTCATCGATGCCCGGCTGCTCATAGAGATTTCGTCAGACGAGAAAGGCGAGAGTTCGCGCTACGTGCCTGCCGAGAGCCTTTCGAACCTGAGCCTCGGCACCATGATCGACCGCCTCGAGGCGCAAGGAAAGTGGCAGATAGACCTGCCCGTGAGCCAGCTCTTCAGCGAGTGCTGGGCAAGGGGAGTAGAACTGCGCATCAACTACCTGCGCCAGTTGCGCGACATCAGACTCGAAGACCTTCCCGTAGGAAAATAAAAAAAGAGCCGCATCTCTTGCAGACGCGGCTCTATGATTAAATAAGTGTGTGTAATCTTTAGAAGTTGTAGTAAACACCGAAGGTCACATTGCCAGTGGTGAAACCACCAGTAGAAGCGCGGAGGTTCATGCTTGTGGGAGCATCGGGAGCACCGGTAACATCGGCCACGGGATCCTTGTGGTAAGCAAATCTGAAGATATCGTTGATATGGGCAGCAATGCTCCACTTATCGTTGATATCGAAAGAAATACCGGGAGACAGGAACAGACCGAGATCCATACCAGCCTTCATGTCTTTCTGAGATTGGAAGGCGAGAAGAGCACCACCATCAACAAAGATGTTTGCCTTGCCGTATTCCAGAACCTGATAACGGAGATAGGGACGAAGCTGAATGTTCGTGACAGTTGCCTCGACAGAGGGAGTGCCAGAAGCTGCGCCTACATACTTGGTCTCGTTCTTGGTAGAATTGTAGTTGAGAATGATACCAATGCTCTTGGTGTCGTCCAAAGCCATGCCAATCTCAGGAGCGAGAGTGAAGCCAGTGCTGGTAACCTCAGTGGTAGCAGCGGGAGTAGTCTTGGTCTGGAAACCAATGCTACCACCAATGTAGTACTGAGCGTTCATGTTCACTGCAACAAAAGCAGCTGCGATGGTCATCAAAATCTTTTTCATTTTCTTTGTTTTTGTTTAATTATACATTCCCCCACTTGTTAAGGAGGGGGTTATCCTTTAGATTTCTGGGTGCAAAGGTAATACTTTTTACAAAACCACCAAATGATTTGTGAGTTTTTTTGCAAAAAATCGGTAAGAAACTGACATTTATACTAAAAAAAAGGAAAAAAGAAGGCATGATGTATGCCTGTTTAGATAAAATTACTAATTTTGTGGATGAGAAATTAACACATTATTATATATTACATGAGAAAATACTTTTTACTTCTAAGCTTGTGTCTGGCTCTCACCGCAACTGCCCAGACAAAAGATGGTGGCATCAGTGCGTCGATGCTGCGTGACATCCAGAAGGAGCAGACGCTCACTCCTGCCGACCGTGCGCTGATTAATGCCATCGCTGCCAACAACATTGACGACCTGGCCAAGAACCACATGAACGCCGGAGAGTTGGACACTTATTTCAGCGTTGAGACCAAGAAGCAGACTATTACCGACCAGAAGCAGTCGGGACGCTGCTGGATGTTCAGCGGCATGAACGTGCTGAAGAGCGACTTTGCCCGGCGCACCGACTCGCTCACCGTGGAGTTCTCGCAGGCCTACCTCTTCTTCTGGGACCAGTTAGAGAAAGCCAACCTGATGCTGCAGGGTGTCATCGACACCGGCCAGAAACCCATCGACGACCAGCGCGTGCAGTTCTTCTTCCACCATCCGCTCAACGATGGCGGTACGTTCTGTGGCGTGGCCGACCTGGGCGACAAGTATGGCATGGTGCCCAAGGAGGTCATGCCCGAGAGCTACTCAAGCGACAATACCTCGCGTGCCTCGCGACTCATCGCATCTAAGCTGCGCGAGTTCGGCCTGCAGCTGCGCGAGATGGTACAGAAGGACAAGAAACCAAGTGCCATCGAGAAGGCGAAGGTACGCATGTTGGGTACTATCTACCACATGCTGCAATATACCATCGGTGAGCCTCCACAGAAGTTCGCCTATGCCTTCCGTGACAAGAACGGCAAGCAGATTGGAGAGCCGCGCGAGTATACCCCGAAGCAGTTCTACAAGGAAGTGGTGGGCGACCAGCTCAATGGTTCCTTCATCATGGTGATGAACGATCCGCGCCGCGACTATTACAAGACCTACGAGGTGGAGTACGACCGCCACACCTACGACGGTCACAACTGGAAATACGTCAACCTGCCCATGGACGACATCGAGCAGATGGCCATCGCAGCCCTGAAAGACGGACGAAAGATGTACTCCAGCTACGATGTGGGCAAGTTCCTTGACCGCAAGCGTGGCTATGCCGATACCGAGAACTTCGACTACGGCTCGCTCTTCGGTACTACCTTCGGCATGGACAAGGCTCAGCGCATCATGACCTTCGACAGCGGTTCGACACACGCCATGACACTGACTGCCGTCGACCTCGATGCCAAGGGCAAAGCTAAGAAATGGAAGGTAGAGAACTCGTGGGGTGCCGACTGGGGGCAGAAGGGCTGCCTCATTATGACCGACCGTTGGTTCCGCGAATACATGTTCCGTCTGGTAGTGCCCAAGCAGTATGTTCCCGAGAAGATCCTTCGCGCTGCCAACCTTCCTCCGGTGATGGTCATGCCCGAGGATCCGCTCTTCCTGCCTGACGAATAAAAAGAAGAATCCCGATGTTCACTACTGAGCATCGGGATTTTTTATTAGGGAGTTAGGAGAAGTTGCAAGAGTTACATTACTTATTCTCCACGGCAGCCTGCTCGATGGGGAGGCACTTCTTGTAGTTCTCAATGTAACGCTCAAAGCCGGCGACATCCTCGGCAGTGGGGGCGATAGAGACACCAGTGTTGCCTGCGAAGACCACCTCCTCAAGGTAGTCGGCGAGGTTCTTGCCGTTCTTGTTAATCAGATAGCCTGCCAACAGGGCGATACCCCATGCACCACCTTCGCCAGCAGTCTCCATGACGCTGATGGGCGAGTTCAGGGCGGCAGCGAGCATGCGCTGACCTACGCCGGCAGTCTTGAAGTAACCACCGTGACCGGTGATGCGGTCTACGCGGATCATCTCGTCCTTGAACAGGATGTCGTTACCAATCTTCAGCACGCCGATGGCACCGTAGAGGTTGGCACGCATGAAGTTGGCGAGGTTGAACTTGTCGTTAGCTGAGCGAACGAAGAGGGGACGACCGTCGGCCAGACCCGTCACAGGCTCACCACTGACGTAGTTGTAGGCCATGAGACCACCGCAGTCGGTGTCGCCCTCGAGGGCCTTGTTGAACAGCTTGCCGTAGAGCTCGTTCATGTCGACGGGCACGCCGAGCAGCTGCTGATACTCCTTGAAGAGGCCCACCCAGGCGTTGATGTCGCTGGTGCAGTTGTTGCAGTGGACCATAGCAACGAGCGAGCCATCGGGCGTGGTCACCATGTCAATCATCTCGTAGGGCTTCGACAGCGGCTTCTCCAATACGATCATCGAGAATGAAGAAGTACCTGCCGAGACATTACCTGTGCGCTGCTTCACAGCATTGGTGGCTACCATGCCAGTGCCAGCGTCGCCCTCAGGAGGACAGACGGGGATGCCAGCCTTCAGGTGGCCGCTCACGTCGAGCCTTTTGGCACCTTCGGGCGACAGGAAACCGGCGTTCTCGCCAGCATTGAGCGACTTCGGCAGAATGTCGAGCAACTTCCACGAGAAGCCCTTCGGAGCAATCAGCTCGTCGAACTTCTTCACCATCTCAGCGTCATAGGTCTTCGTGGCGGGGTCGACGGGAATCATGCCCGAGGCATCGCCCACGCCGAGGACGAACTGCCCCGTCACCTGCCAGTGCACATAGCCGGCCAGGGTGGTCAGATATTTAATGTCCGAGACATGCTCCTCGTTGTCGAGGATGGCCTCGTAGAGGTGGCTGATGCTCCAGCGCAGGGGGATGTTGTAGTTGAACAACTCCGAGAGTTTGGCAGCAGCCTTGCCGGTATTGGTGTTGCGCCACGTGCGGAAGGGAACGAGGATCTCCTGCTTCTCATTGAAAGCCATATAGCCGTGCATCATGGCCGAGAAGCCAATGGCGGCAAGCGTCTCTATCTCACAGTCGTACTGCTTCAGCACGTCCTTGCGCAGGTCGGCGTAGCAGTCCTGCAAGCCATACCAGATTGCCTCGATGCTGTAGGTCCACAGTCCGTCGACGAGTTGGTTCTCCCACTCGTGCGAGCCCTGAGCGATGGGTTTGTTGTCCTGGTCGATGAGTACGGCCTTGATACGGGTGGAACCAAATTCGATTCCAAGAATGGCTTTACCAGCCTCGATGGTTTGTTTTGCGGTCATTTTTATTAATAGTTTTATGGGTTTATGCTGCAAAAGTAGCGTTTTTTCCTCAATTGGCCAAACATTTCCCTATAAAAAAAGAATAAGTGGAATAATTACCCTAAATTAATGAAATTTAACCGAAACAGATTTGGTGTGTAACAACTCAGTTCACCTCTCTGGTCTTCAGCGAGCGAAACAGGGAATAACAGTTTTGTTATATAGGAGAACATAGGTTTTCCTGACCTCGATATCTTTAAGGAAGCTGTGGAGAAAGTGCTGAAATAAACGGCCTAAAACTTGCCGGTATCGGCAAAAAGTAGTATCTTTGCGGCAGAAAATGAGCTAAAAACTTGCCGATGGAGTATATATCAGTCATACCCTTGATTTCCACGTTCGCTTTGAGCAGATTCATCCTTTTCAGGACGGCAATGGGCGCGTGGGGCGCCAGATTACGTACAAATAAGCACAGAAATATTTGGCAGGTAAGAGAAGGAACAATAGAACTAAAACCATTATAAACCAATGAAGAAAATCTTCTTTATCGCATTGCTCACCCTCATCGCAACGACAGGGCATGCTCAGAAACGTGTAAACAACCACATGTATAATCCCGATCCAGCCCCTGTGGTATCGGGCGACCGGCTCTATGTGTTCACAGGTCACGACCTGGACACGGCAACGTATTTCCGTATGCCCGACTGGCAGTTGTTCTCTACTACCGATATGGAACACTGGACGGATCATGGCGTAGTGATGTCTACTGCCAACTTCAAGTGGGCGAAGCAGGGCGATAATGCTTGGGCCTCGCAAGCTATTGAGCGCAACGGAAAATGGTACTGGTATGTGGCTGCAGAAGATACCACCAAACACCTGCATGGTATCGGCGTTGCTGTAGCCGACCGCCCTGAAGGTCCTTGGACAGACCCCATCGGAAAGCCACTCATTCCAGGCGACTGGGGCTTTATTGACCCCACCGTGTTTATCGATGACGACGGGCAGGCGTGGCTCTTCTGGGGCAACAACGGCTGCTGGTATGCCAAGTTGAACGAGGACATGATCTCGATTGACAAGAGCTTTGCCAACAATGGCATCTGCGACATGCGTCCCATGCTGGACGATGAGGCACAGTTCGGACCGAAGTGTATGAAGATGGACTACCAGCTCCACAAGAGGGTGATGAAGACTGGTTTCGAGGAAGCTCCTTGGATCTATAAGATAGGTGATACCTATTTCTTGGAGTATGCTGCTGGCGGCGTGCCAGAACACTGGGCCTACTCTACCGCAAAGAGCATCCACGGCCCGTGGCACTATGAAGGTCGCATTACTGACGAGGCACCTGGCTCGTTTACCATCCACGGTGGCACGATTGACTTCAAGGGAAAGTCTTACCTCTTCTATCACGACGGCATCCCATCGGGTGGTAACGGGTTCCGCCGCACCACTGCCTTCCGCGAGTTTAAGCGCATGAAGGATGGTCGTATTCCAAAGATTGACATTCTTCAGAATTCAGAGGCAGAAGATCCTCGTGGTATCTACAAGATGATAACCCTTACCGGGAAGTTAGGTGAAGTGAAAGCCCCTTACGAACAGTACAAGATCTGCACAGACAGCATGACGCTTATGGTCTCCGCCCAAAACGCATTCTTCAGCATCACAGAC
>Ga0256407_10004371_pt1 | contig 23690 bp, 21 predicted proteins | sample RumenRJG_04DNA_FD_193489 | JGI IMG/M metagenome (GOLD analysis project Ga0256407, IMG submission 193489) | Bovine rumen microbial communities from Lethbridge, Alberta, Canada - RJG_04 | ecosystem: Host-associated > Mammals > Digestive system > Stomach > Rumen | place: Canada: Alberta... | reverse complement strand
ATAGACTTCCGTCGCGAGAAGCTGCAGTTCACCGAGGAACAGTTCCAAGAAACCGCTAAGAAGATACGCGAGGCTTTCGAAGGCTGAACCAACAACCACTGAATGATGATGAAGAAAACCATTCTTGCGTTGCTGTCGCTTACGGCTTTCGCACCAGCCAGCGCCGACGAGGGCATGTGGACGCTGTACAACCTACCCCAAGCGGTCTATGAGACCATGAAAAGCGAGGGCTACCAGTTGCCTTACGACATGCTCTATCAGGCCGACAATGCCATCATGAAGTCGGTTGTCAACTTCTCGGGCTACTGCTCGGGCGTGGTGGTCTCGCCCGACGGTCTGGTGTTTACCAACCACCACTGCGGCTTCGAGGCCATTCGCTCACACAGCACCGTAGAGCACGACTACATGCTCAACGGGTTCTATGCAAAAACGTTTGAGGAGGAGCTACCCAACGAGAACATGTTCGTAGCGTTCATGGTCGAGCAGAAAGACGTTACAGAGCAGGTGCTGACACCAGAGTTTGAAAAGAAATCGGTCCGCGAACGCGCTATTTTCCTCGATTCCATCGAGACTGCCATGTCGAGAGAGGTGCAGGCCAAGGACTCTACCTTACGTTTAGAGTTGAAGCCTTTCTATGAGGGAAACCGCTACTTTGCCACTACCTATCGCGACTTCCGCGACCTGCGTCTGGTGTTTACCATCCCTAAGTCGATGGGTAAGTTCGGAGGCGAAACCGACAACTGGATGTGGCCGCGCCAGACGTGCGACTTCTCTGTGTTCCGCATCTACTGCGACCCCAAGACGGGCGGTCCTGCCGAATACTCGAAGGATAACGTGCCTTACCACCCGGAATACTGGGCACGCGTGTCGGACGAAGGCTATCAGGACGGTTCGTTCTCGATGACCATGGGCTATCCTGGCTCTACCTCGCGCTATCTGTCGAGCTATGGTATTCAGGAACGTTATGTACAGAACGATGTCCGTGCACAGGTACGCGGGGTGAAGCAGGAGGTGATGAAGCACCACATGGATGCCTCTGAAGCCGTTCGCATCAAGTACGACTCGAAGTATGCCTCCAGCTCGAACTACTGGAAGAACAGCATCGGCATGAACAAGTGTATTGACAGTATAGGCCTCATCGGACAGAAGCAGCAGTTCGAGCAGCTGTTGCGCCAATGGCAGGACTCTACAGGCATGTTTATGGGCCAACTCGACTTCCAGCTCTTAGAGCGCCTATACGCCCAGCGATTAGAAGTAGTGAAAGCCTTGATGAATTTCAATGAGACATTCCGCCGTACGGACGAACTGTCTACACGTGCTATGTTTGTACATAATGGTGCCCATCCTGTGGGTCACGGCAAGCGTCAGCACATCAACATCAAGGACAACAGCGAGACATGGGACTACGACACCGACCGCGAAATCCTCGGTACGCTACTCAAGAACTATCGTGAGAAGACAGCCAACGAGAAGTATCTGCCCGATTTCTACAAAACCATCGACCAGCAATATGGTGGCGACTGTCAGGCGTATGCCAACTCGCTCTATGCCAAGTCGCGTCTTATGAAGAAGGGCAAGCGCCTGTATCCAAATAAGAAGTCGTTTATGAAAGACCTCGGCGTGCAGTACGGACTAGACCTCACTACCCTCATGGCCGATCTGCGCAAGGCGTACATGCAGATTGACGACAGCATTGCCGACCAAGAGCGACTGCTCTGCGCCGCAAAGTTGCGCATGGAGGAAGACCTGCCCCATTACAGCGATGCCAACTTCACCATGCGTCTTTCTTACGGACAGGTGAAAGAGTACAAACTGGGCAAATGGAACTCCGGCTACCGCACCACTGCGCCAAGTATGGTGGCAAAGATGAAAAAGGGCGATTCCATCGAGGATTACAAAGTGGAACCTGAGATGATCAGTCTCATGCAGAGTGCTGGCGACATGCCTCTCTGCTTCCTTACCACGAACGATATTACTGGCGGTAACAGCGGCTCGCCGATGTTCGATGGTCAGAACCGTCTCATCGGACTGGCTTTCGACGGAAACTGGGACTCGCTGTCGAGCGACATCTTCTTTGATTCGCAGCTGGCACGCTGCATCGGTGTAGACATTCGCTACGTGCTCTTCATGATCGATAAATGGGGACACGCTGACCGTCTGTTGCGCGAAATCAAACGATGAGACAACTGCTCATAGTGACAATGATGATGTTGGGCCTCCCTTGCGTGGCCCAACATTCTTTGTATAACCTGAAGTTCAAGCTGTCAAGGAAACACTTCGTCGACACGATAGCCATCGACTTCCAATATGGACATGTTACCTTGCCTGTAAGCATCAATGGAAAGACTTACCGCTTCATGCTCGACACAGGTGCCAGCCAGACCACCATCTTCAAGGAAACACCCATCGAAGGCGCAAAAACCATCGGTTTCACCGTATCTTACGATGCACTCAACCGACCTGACACTGTGGACAAAGTGTTGCTGCCACCCATGCAAATTGGCGAGTTGGTGCTTTCGAAATGTCAGGGAGTGGTGCGGCACAGACTGAGAACAAGTGATCATTTCGACGGCATCATAGGCTTCGACCTCGTATGCAAGGGACTGAGCATGAAGATTGATGTCCGTGAGCGAATACTTGTGCTTACCGATATCAAGTCTTTCTTTGACAAGGAGTCAGGCACTAACATTGCCTACCAGCTTGACCGACATGTGCCGTATATCTGGGTATCGCCCTTTGCCGATTATCGAGAACGCGCACTCTTTGATACGGGCAGCCATCACCTCTATGTGATGAACAAGACCAACTTCGACCGCGCATTGGAACAACACGGCGACAATCTTGAACAGTTGGTGGTAGAACGCACTACGGGCCGCCGTAGTAGGAGCTATAGCGGCCCGGAGCCTGTGGGTGAAGTGGTCAAACTGAAGCTCGACAGGCTACTTATTGGTCATTATCGGTTGGAACAAGTGCAGACAGAAACTACGCGGTCAGGGTCGCACGTAGGCACAGGACTGCTGGAATACGGGGCGGTCGTGTTTCTTCCCCGACACCGTGTCATACGCTTACAGCCCTACCCTACTGACGAGGAGAGCCTGCAGGCTCAGCCTTGACCAGTTCGTTGAAGAGCTCGCGCATGCCTTCGCTGGCTCCTTTCTGTATCTGTCTGACGTTGCTGCCCGCACTGATAGGGTTGGGATCTATGAGCCAGATGGGCACAGAAGGACGTACGTAGTGGATGAGTCCGGCTGCGGGATATACGTTGAGCGACGTGCCGATGATGATGAAGATGTCAGCCTCCTGAGCCTCCTCAGCAGCAACCGTTATGTTGGGCACGCCCTCTCCGAAGAACACGATATAGGGACGCAGCAACGAACCGTCGCCGGCTTTCGTGCCTGGCTCAATCTCGCAATCGTCGGGAGTAAGTTCGCGGATGTAGCGCGGATCGTCGACATCGCGGCTCGAACAGACTTTCATCAGCTCGCCATGCAGGTGAATGACATGCGACGAACCGGCCTGCTCATGCAGGTTGTCCACATTCTGCGTCACCACAACCACGTCGTAGTACTTCTCAAGCTCAGCCACCAAGCGGTGGCCTTCGTTAGGCTTTACGCCGCGACACTTCCTGCGCAGCATGTTATAGAACTCGGTGACCAGCTTCGGGTCGGCTTCCCAACCCTCGTGTGTAGCCACCTGCTGCACGGGATACTCCTCCCAAAGACCGTCGGCATCGCGGAACGTCTTCAGCCCGCTCTCTACCGACATGCCGGCACCTGTAAGAATCACTATCTTTTTCATAAGCTTAAAGTGTTTGTTGCTTGATGCGTGCAAATTTAAGAAAAATAATTGGAAACAGAGATGGCTACAGGTTAAAAAAATATATATTTTCTGCAAAGTAAGAGCTATATCACAGAAAATGTGTAACTTTGCGCGATTTTTCAGACTGATACACATTATTTTATAAGAAAGCATGGATAAATTGAGCTATGCCCTGGGACTGGGCATCGGACAACAACTGGCACAGATGGGTGCCACCGATTTGAAAGTAGAAGACTTTGCACAGTCGATTCGCGACGTGCTTGAAGGACGCGAACTGAAGGTTTCGCATCGTGAGGCCCAACAGATTGTTCAGGAGTATTTCCAGAAACAGGAAGAGCGTTTGAACAAAGAGCGTGCCGAGAAAGGAAAGGCCGCCCGCGAAGAAGGCGAGCAGTATCTGGCTGCTAACGCAAAGAAGGATGGTGTCATCACCCTGCCCAGTGGTTTGCAATATCAGGTGCTTCGCGAGGGCAACGGCAAGAAGCCGAGTGCCAAGGATTCTGTGAAGTGCCACTACGAAGGTTTCCTCATCGACGGTACCGTGTTCGACAGCAGCGTACAGCGCGGCGAACCCGCCGTGTTCGGTCTGCAACAGGTTATTGCCGGTTGGACCGAAGGTCTGCAGCTCATGCAGGAAGGTGCCAAGTACCGTTTCTTCATTCCCTACCGCCTGGCATACGGCGAAGGTGGTGCCGGACAGATGATTCCACCTTATGCCGCCCTGATCTTCGATGTTGAGCTGATCGAAGTGGTGTGAGAGAAAGGTAAAAAGTAAAGAGGTAAAAAATAAAACATATTCCTAAATTATTAAACAAAACAAATGAAAAAACTTACTTTCATGGCCGTTATGGCCATTGCAGCTGCCACGATTTCTTCTTGTGGCAATGGCACTCCGAAGGCCGACCTGCGGAGTGATGTCGACTCTGTGAGCTACGCTATCGGTATGGCTCAGACACAGGGTCTGAAGGATTATCTCGTTGGTCATCTGGGCGTTGACACTGCCTACATCGGCGAGTTTATCAAGGGTCTGAACGAAGGTGCTAACGCTGGCGACAACAAGAAGCAGGCTGCCTACTATGCAGGTATCCAGATTGGTCAGCAGATCTCGAACCAGATGAAGCCCGGTATCAACCACGAGCTTTTCGGTGACGATTCTACCAAGACCATCTCTATGAAGAATTTCATGGCCGGCTTCGTCAGCGGTACTACTGGCAAGCAGGGTCTGATGACGATGGAGCAGGCACAGGAGACCGCACAGCGTCTGATGAAGGACATCAAGGCTCGCGAGTTGGAGAAGACCTACGGCGAGAACAAGCTCGCAGGTGAGAAGTTCCTGGCCGACAACGCCAAGAAGGAAGGCGTGAAGGTGCTTGAGAGCGGCGTCCAGTACAAGGTCATCAAGGAGGGTACCGGCAAGATTCCCGCTGACACCTCTATGGTGAAGGTTCACTACGAGGGCCGTACCCTCGATGGCAACGTCTTTGACAGCTCTTACAAGCGCAATTCGCCCATCGACCTGCGTGCCAACCAGGTCATCAAGGGTTGGACCGACGCTCTGGTTCACATGCCCGCAGGCTCTGTCTGGGAGGTTTACATTCCTCAGGACCTGGCCTATGGCGATCGTGAGCAGGCTCAGATCAAGCCTTTCTCTATGCTTATCTTCAAGATTGAACTGCTCGAAGTGAAGTAAAGACAGCTATGAAGAAGAGCATTCTGATGATTGCACTCGCCTTGCTGGCGAGTGCTTCTTTTAGCACGGTAAGTGCTGGAAAGAAGAAGGACAAGAAGGCTGAGCAGACACCAGTGGTGCAGCCCGTACAGTTGAAGGACGGAAGCGACACGCTGAGTTATCTCGCCGGTATGTACATGACCGAGGGACTCATCCCCTACATCCAGCAGCAGGGCGTCGACACTGCCTATATGGCTGAGTTCGTCGATGGTTTCAAGAAGGCCGTCTCCGATATGACCCCGCAGCAGAAGGCCTATATCACAGGTATGCAGATTGCTGCCCAGGTGCGCGACGGCATGCTTCCCCGCATGCAGAAGGATCTCGCCGGAGCACCCGATTCGCTAATCAGCGACGTGCTGTTCCGTGGTTTTGTCGATGCCGTAACCAACGACTCGACCGTCATCTCGCAGAAGAAGGCTGTTGAGGCCTTCAAGGTGAAGCAGGCTTGGAACAAGACTGAGAGAGAAGAACGTCTCTATGGGCCTAACCGCGATGCAGGACGCCACTATCTTGACTCGCTGAAAGCCGACAGCACTATCATTCGCACCGAGAGCGGACTGATGTACAAGGTGCTGACGCAAGGTGAGGGTGAGGTGCCCCAGCGCACTGATAAGGTGCTGGTGAACTACGAAGGTCGTCTGGTCGATGGTACCGTGTTCGATGCCTCAGCCAAGCATGGCGACAAGCCAGCCTCCTTCCGTGCCGATCAGGTCATCAGTGGCTGGACCGAAGCACTGACCAGGATGCCGGTAGGCTCGAAGTGGCAGCTCTACATTCCTTACGAGCTGGCCTATGGCAGTCGTAACATGGGCAACATCAAGCCCTTCTCGGCACTCATCTTCGACGTCGAACTTGTTGGCATCGACAAGCCCAAGACCGAACAGACCGACGGCGAAAAGGCCGAGACCAAGCAGTCTGTGAAGAAGAACGTCGGCAAGAAAGCTTCCAAGAAATAGTATCAACTATTTAACACAACAAACGGGTTTTATTGGCTGCTGCGTGTTATTAACGACACTTTCAGAGCCAATAAAATCCGTTTTTGCATACTTTATTTGCATTTTTTGTTAGCAAAATGTTGTTTGTTCCGATTATTTTGTGTACTTTTGCTATCAAATTGTAAACCTAACGCATATTATATACGAAATGGAAAAGATTGACAATCTGGACAAGAAGATATTGAGTATCTTGTCGAAAAACGCACGCATACCGTTCAAGGACGTGGCTGCCGAGTGCAATGTGTCGCGTGCTGCTATTCATCAGCGTGTGCAACGCCTCATCGACAACAACGTTATCACCGGAAGCGGCTTCGACGTCAATCCTAAGTCGCTGGGCTACCGCACCTGCACCTACGTAGGCATCAACCTTGAACGCGGCTCTATGTATAAAGAGGTGGTAAAGCGGTTAGAGCATATTCCTGAGGTGGTCGAATGTCATTTCACCACAGGCCCCTACACCATGCTCGTCAAGCTCTATGCCCGCGATAACGAGCAGCTCATGCATCTACTCAACGGTCAGCTGCAGGAGATTCCCGGCGTCGTGGCCACCGAGACGCTCATCTCCTTGGAACAGAACATCAAGCGCGAGATTCCCGTACACTTTGAAGATATAGAGAACGAATGAACCGCTTTTCCATACAACAGCACATCGACAGCATCTATGGTGAGTATCCTGCCGGTGAGCGGCATCCCGTCATCGGTATCACTACCAATTACGACGCCCAGAGCAGCAAGTTAGCCGAGGGGTATTACAAACAGGTGCTGGCCGCAGGCGGCACACCGCTGATGATTCCGCCACTTGCCGACCGCAGCACGCTGATGACCACACTCGACCATATCGACGGACTGTTGCTCAGCGGCGGTGCCGACATCAATCCGCTCTACTGTGGCGAGGAGCCGTCGCCCTTTCTTCACGGCATCAATGCCGAACGCGACCTACCCGAACTGCTTATCACCCGACTGGCCTTCAACCGCCAGCTGCCCATCCTCGGCATCTGCCGTGGCATCCAGACGCTCGCAGTAGCCCTTGGCGGCAAGGTGGCGCAGGATATTGAAAGGGAGAAGGGAATAGTGAAAAGTGAAAAGGGAATAGGGAATAGTGAAAAGGGAATAGGGAATAGTGAAAAGGGAATTAAGCACTCTCAGGATGCCGACCGCAGCGAGCCCACCCACACAGTGAACGTTGCCGATGGCTCCACCTTATTTAATATATTTAAGGACTTCGGCCCGTCCGTCCCTACTTACGATGACCGCTATCCGGGTACACTGCCCGTAAACTCGTTCCATCATCAGGCCGTCAGCGACCCCGGCCCTCACTTCCGCATTGCTGCAACTGCTCCCGACGGCGTTATCGAGGCCATCGAGAGCAGTGAGATGAAGCCTATCGTCGGCGTGCAGTGGCATCCAGAGTGCATGGGCGAAGACGGACTGCCGCTGTTCCGCTGGTTCGTCCATGAGGCCCGCCAGTATCGCAAGACACAGCAGGTCCACGACCATGTGCTCACCCTTGACACCCACTGCGACACACCGATGTTTTTCCCGCAGAACATTGACTTTGCCCGTCGCGACGACCGCATCCTCGTCGACCTGCACAAGATGACCGAAGGCCGGCTCGATGCTACCATCATGGTGGCCTACCTGCCGCAGCCCAAGATGGGCGAGACCTTCACGTCGAAGGTCAGCTTCCCGGTAAAAGGTCCGAAGGAATATGCCGACCTCATCTTCGACAAGATAGAGCAGATTGTAGCCGAGCACGACGACTACCTCGCTCTTTCCCGCACTCCAGGCGACCTCTATGAGAACAAGCGCCACGGACGCAAGAGCATCATGCTTGGCATCGAGAACGGACTGGCTCTCGGTGGCCAGCTCCAGAACGTCAGCCATTTCGCTGAGCGCGGCGTGGTCTATATCACCCTCTGCCACAATGGCGACAACGACCTCTGCGACTCCTGCCGCGGCAGCAACGTACACGGTGGCGTGAGCCGTTTCGGTGAACAGGTCATCCGCGAGATGAACCGTCTCGGACTGATGGTCGACCTGAGCCATGCCGGCGACAAGAGCTTCTTCGATGCCCTCGAAATCTCGAAGACACCCATCGTCTGCACGCATTCCTCCTGTCGTGCCCTGTGCGACCATCCCCGCAACCTCACCGACGAGCAGATGCGACGTTTAGCTCAGGCGGGCGGTGTCATGCAGGTGACCCTCTACAACGGTTTCCTCCGCAAAGACGGAAAAGCCACCATCCTCGATGCCATCGACCATCTGGAGCATGCCATCAAGGTGATGGGTATCGACCACGTAGGCCTCGGCACCGACTTCGACGGCGACGGCGGTGTGCCCGGGCTGGCCAACGCCTCAGAGCTCACCCTCTTCACCCGTCAGCTCCTGCAGCACCGTTACAGCGAGCGCGACATCCAGAAAATCTGGGGCGGCAACTTCCTCCGCGTCATGGGGCAGGTGCAGCGGATGAAAGAATAACAAAAACTTTCCTCTATAACAAGTTTGTTATATAGGAGCACCCCTAAAAAATCTATTCAGCAAACCGCAAAAGAAGTCGCCTATGGCGAGAAATCATACAAATCTGTTCAAAATCTTTCAATTTCTACTCTGATAATGTCAGATTTGTATAGATTTTGTTAGATTTCTGCCCCAAACGGGGCACTCATCTTGAGGGTACTCCTATATAACAAAACTGTTATTCCCTATTTCGCTCACTGAAGACCAGCGTGGTGAACTGAGTTGTTACAAATTGGAACAGATGTTATAAAAAATGTTAATCCATCGGAATTCTTGGTATCTTTTCCGTCTTTTTTTGTATTTTTGCACATATTTAGTATTACATCGCAATATTCGCTATGACTCAACTGAAGAACTCCCTACTGCTACTTCTATTAGCGATGATGCTGATGGCAGTCTCCTGTGCAGGCCATGACGATGTATACCTCCAACCCCCAGAAGGTTTTGTTTCCGACACTACGGCTACCGCTCCAGACACTACCGTCACCGATCCTCCTTCCGACACTACGGCCACCGCTCCAGTCATGCCCGAAGCCCGAATCACCGGCGAAGTGACGTACACTGCCTATCCGCTGCTCAGGAACATGAACTTCGTCTATCCCTCACGTGACCCTTACGGCAACCCCGTCATGCTTTCGGGCACCATCACCATGAGCCGCGACCTGACGCCGGAGACTAAGGCGCAGGGATTCATCCTCTACAATCATTACACTGTCTTCCGTGCCGACGAATGTCCTTCGAAGGGCAAGCTCGACATGCAGAACATTCTCTACCTGACAGCTCCGCACAGGAACTTCATCACTGTGTCGGCCGACTACTATGGCTTCGGCCAAACCGAGGACAGGATGCAGGCCTACTGCATAGGCAGTGCCAACGCCCGTGCCTCTATCGACGCGCTGACAGCCGCACGCCAACTGCTCGCCGAGCGGGGCTATACGTGGTACGATGACCTGCTGAACGTAGGCTACTCGCAGGGTGGACAAACAGCTATCGCCGTGCTGAAATTAGCAACCGCCAAATACCCTGACCTGCACTTCACCCGAACACTGGCTGGAGGCGGCCCCTACGACCTGGAGGAGACCTACCACCAGTATCTCGCTGAAGGCAGCGCCAAGCTCCCGTCGGCAGTGGTCAGCATCCTCATGGCCTACAACGAGTACTTCCAGTTGGACATCCCCTATAGCAGCATGTTCCAGGGTGCCACGCTCGAACATCTCGATGACTGGTGGCTGAGCAAGCAGTTCAGCACCACCGAGATAGACCGCAAGATGGGGAGCAAAGACATCACCACGTTCATTGCCCCACCTCTGCGCGACCTTGACTCCAACGTGTCGCGCCGCATGATGGAGGCATTGGACACCGAGAGCCTCTGCCGCGGATGGAAGCCGCGGAAGGACGAGAACATCTTCCTGCTCCATCATAATGCCGACGACATTGCGCCGGCGGTGAACACCGAGCACCTCTACGACTTCCTGAAGGAACAGGGCGTGGAGAATGTGGAGATGCAGCAGGCCGACTTCTTCACCCTGGGCATTTCTGAGCACATCAGCGGAGCCGCCGCGTTCCTCACGCTCGTGGCCAAATGGATTCGCGACAATTACACAATTAAATAGTACATTCTTTTATTCATCAAAACCCATACGAGTTATGAAAAAGATTCTACTTTTCACTCTGGCCCTTTTGCCACTGATGGCTTCTGCACAGAAAGTGTGGAACTACGACGGCTACACCGTTACGAAGATTTCCAACCCCGACCGGGGCGAGCGAGAGGCCGACGGACTCACCCCTGGCGGCGATCGCGAAAACAGCTACACATGGCGACTGGCCGGACTCGGCGACGAGATCTATATCGCCACTGCCCGCAACATCGCCAACGCACTGGTCAACATGTATGGCTCTCAGATCTCTGCTGCTTCTGGCATGTCGATGGACACGTTCTGGTCCATGATCGACGCCCTTGTCAATGGCGACATCTATCGCAACGATGTTAACGAGGGTGCCAATATCATCGCCTACAACCGTAAGACGGGCGAGTTCAGAACGGTATGGACCGGTGGCCCTGGAGAGTATCAGCGTATGGCCGTGACATACCGCGACAACGTCTATTTCGGTTCCTACTCTGCCGATCAGAGCATTGAGCAGTACATCCTGAAACTCGACAAGGACGGTAACTTCACCAAGGTCTATACCACCACTGGCACAACAGCCATGCGTGCCAACTGCGTCTATGACGACCATCTGTTCTTTGCCAGCTCCGATGCCCGTACCGTAGTGGCTGAGGGCGACCCTGAGCCTATTGCCAAGATGGCAGTCATCCGTAAGAGCAATGAGGACGACACCCAGTGGGACCTTGTGGCCGACTACCGCGACTTCGGCGACATACCCTACGACCACATCCAGACCAGTTGGGCTGGTGCTCCCTTCTGGGAACTGGCCTCGCACGCCGGCTACATCTACGCCACAGCTCCCAGCACGGCAGGCTTCGTCATCTTCAAGGGACGTCCGGCACAGGACGGTGAGAGCGCCAACGAATATGGCTGGCACTGGGAAGAGGTGGCCGGACTCAACAACGGCATCAACAACCCCGGCCTAAGCGATGTGGAGGGTGGAGAGCCAGGCACCATGCGCTCGCTCATCGGCTCGGTCTATGAGTTCCAGGGTGAGCTCTATGCCTATAACTTCGACCACGCCTTCGCCGGTGTGGCACAGAGCCTTGTCGGTATGCTGCAACAGATGAAAAGCACTCAGGTCAAGGCCAGCGACTACTTAGGCTACATGTACGACACAATGCACAACCCGCAGAAGGTGTGGAAGCTGAATGATGCCACGGGCAAGTTCGAAGAGCTGACAGCCTTCACCAAGCTCATGGAGGGCACCACCAACGAATATATCTGGCGCATGGGTGAACATAACGGCAAGCTCTATGTGGCTACGATGGATGCCGGCATTGGCTATGGCTACATGACCCAGCTCACCAACGGCAGCTTCTTCAAGATGTCGCTTGCAGAGAAGGCCAGCAAGATAGCCTATCTGAACAACGTCATCAAGCTGCTGGCACTGGCCAAGGGCAACGAGAAGATGGACGAGCTGCGCGGAAAGCTGGAACAACTCAAGGCACTGCTCGAACTATACACAGAGACCACACAGGTGGATGATGATACGATGCAGACAATCATTGACATCGAGGGTCTGACACAGGAAATCAAGACCATCGTCACCGACATGCTCACAGCACAGACAGATGAAAAGCTGGCACAGCTTAACGACATACTGGTAAACATGCTGACGAACTTACAGAACCTCAACGAGCAGGAAGAAGGAGCCATGTCGGCCATGTTACTGATTCTGAAGTACGTCGGGCTGACCGAACTCTGGCACCAGTTACTCAAGGACCTGGCCACCTTGACCCCCGAAACCGCAAAGGAGAAGGTGCAGGAAACGGTGAAGACCATGCTGGCAGCGATTTTCGGAAAGATGCAGGAGACGGCTGCCGACCTTTACGACCGCGTCGATGGAAAAGGTATCGAGATGTATGCCTACATCAACCATGCCGTCAGGACCAACGAGTGGGGCTTCGACCTGCTGCGCACAGCCGACGGCGGACAGACCTTTGAGGTCATCACCCGTACAGGCTTCGACGACAAGTACAACTATGGATGCCCGTCGTTCCTCAGCACCGAGGAGGGACTCTACTTCGGCACCTGCAATCCCTTCTACGGCGGTCAGCTCTTCCTGTTGACCGAAGAAGGGACAGACTATGTCACTGGAATCACCACTATTGAGACCATGAAGAGCCAGGACAACATCTTCTACACCCTGAACGGACAGCGCGTGGCCAATCCCAACAGACTGGGCATCTACCTGCAGAACGGCAAGAAGGTCGTGATTAAGTGAGAGAAGAGTCCCCGTTTGGGGCAGAAATCTAACAAAATCTATACAAATCTGACATAATCAGAGAAGAAATTGAATGATTTTGAACAGATTTGTATGATTTCTCGCCATAGGCGACTTCTTTTGCGGTTTGCTGAATAGATTTTTTAGGGGTGATGAGTAGTTACCCTCCTGTAGATGAAAGACAAAAAATGCTAAAACAACGGGGGCACGCTGGGCAGTGTGCCCCTTTTTTAGTACCTTTGCCGACCATGAAAGCAAAGGAAATACTGATGGCAGGCCTGATGGTGCTGACGATGACGGCCTGCGGAAACATGAAGAAGGGGGGCGACGCCACGTCGGCCATCCCCGTAGGACCGGCATTTCTAGCCGATTCGGCATATAGCTATTGTGAGCAGCAGTGCCAGTTCGGGCCACGCACCATGAACAGCGAGGCCCACGAGCTGTGCGGACAGTGGATAACGGCGAAGTTTCGCAGTTTCGGTCTTCAGGTCACTGAGCAGAAGGCAGAGCTGAAGGGCTACGACGGCACGATGCTGCACTCCACCAATATCATTGCCTCGTTCAAGCCGGAGCTGACCGACCGCGTGATGCTCTGCGCCCACTGGGACTCGCGCCCCTGGGCCGACAACGACCCCGACGAGGCGAACCATCATACACCTGTCATGGCTGCCAACGACGGTGCCAGCGGGGTGGCGGTGATGCTCGAGGTGGCCCGTCTGCTGCCCGACTCGCTGCGCATAGGCGTCGACTTCATCTGCTTCGATGCCGAGGACTGGGGCGTGCCGCAGTGGAGTGCAGAACCCGATGCAGCCGACTCATGGGCATTGGGTGCCCAGTACTGGGCCGCTAACCCACATGCCGACGGCTATAAGCCGCGCTACGGCATCCTGCTCGACATGGTGGGCGGTCAGGGCGCCCAGTTCTATCGCGAACTCTACAGCAAGCAATATGCGGGGAAGACCGTCAACCGCGTGTGGCAGGCCGCACAGGTGGTGGGCTTCGGCAGCTTCTTCCCGCAGAAAGACGGCGGCAGGATTACCGACGACCATGTGCCCGTGAACGAGGTGGCAGGCATCCCCTGCATCGACATCATTCCCTACTATCCCGACTGCGAGGCCAGCTCGTTCGGCCCTACATGGCACACCGTCAACGACGACATGCAACACATAGACCGCAACACCCTCAAGGCCGTTGGCCAGACACTCGTACAGGTAATCTTCACGGAACAATAAATAGGCAGAACAACTGAACAACTAATAACTACAAGATCTATAATCATGACTCGATTACAGACTCTTTGTAATGGTTTTACAGACTATTTGTAACGTCGTTACAAATAGTCTGTAACGATTTCACGGAGTATTCCTCACGGTGTCACAGAGTATTCGTAACGGTGTCACAGAGTATTTGTAACGAATCACGTGAAGTCGTAGCTATATTTATAGTGGTTTTTCACTACGACTATACGTAATTTTTCCAGTTTTTGCTAGTATTTTGAGCAAAAAACAGCCAAAATAACACTTTGTTGTCATAAATTCATTTGTTGTTATCATTCATAACAACCTTTTAATCTGCAAGTTACACATCCCATAACAACAAAACAACAAAATCAATAAAAAAAATTTTAGATATACATCTGGGTGAGGTGCTGAAGGACGAGATAGAGGCGCGTGGCATCAGTCAGCGGCAGCTGGCCGACCCGACAGACAGCAGTACGAGATACCTGTTTTTCTTTGTGTAACATTTGGTCATTAGACAAATAATATGTATATTTGCACACAGCAAAAAACAAGTGGAAAAAATGGATAGAGGACAAACGTCTGCATGTATATCAGCTTGGAACTTCTACATTGGTGGCTACCAGCCAGCCCAAAAGTGGTTGAAAGACCGCAAGGGCATGACCCTGAGTTTCGAGGATGTGAAGCATTATCAGCGAATTGTCTATGTGTTGCAGCAGACAGAACGCATCATGCAAGAAATAGATGAAATAACGAAATAACGTTGTAACGAGATAACGAAAATAGAAATACAACGTTATAACGAAACAACGAGATAACATAATAACGACAATAAAATTAAATTAGTAATGGAAATCAATCGATTTGGATATTATTGGCTGGACACGTGGATCCTTGCTAATGTGATACAGCTGGCAACGCAGGATTTCTGTGCACGTTTCTTGAATCATTCTAATGATCCGTGCGGACGGCAGTATGACCAGATGACGCAAGCTGCACGTTCGGCACCTGCAAATATAGCAGAAGGCAACTCACGCCACTCCACTTCGAAGGAAACGGAGATGAAACTGACGGACGTGGCTCGTGCAACGCTTTCTGAATTAGCTAACGACTACCTCAATTGGCTGCTACGTCAGGAGAGCATACCCTGGTCAATTGATTTTTCTGAGTATAAGGCAGTCTGTAATATACATTTGGACAGACCTAACTATAATGATGATGTGCTACACAAAAGCAGTATTCACATCCTTGCCCAAAAGCATAAATTTGACAAATGGCTCAAGAGCGAAGATTCGCTAGTCGTCGCCAATTGCCTGCTGGTGCTTTGCAACCGACTTGTCATGATGATTGGTCGCCAGATTGAACGTCAGCTGGAGGTTTTCAAGGTTGAAGGAGGCTTCACTGAGGGATTGACGGCAGAACGACTTTCCTACCGTAAACAGCAAAGTGTCCATGCCGATGCTCCTACATGCCCATTATGCGGTAAACCGATGATTAAGCGCGTGGCCAAGAAAGGAGTCAACTCCGGTAAGGAGTTCTGGAGTTGTAGCGATTATCCCAAATGCAATGGAACGAAGCCTGTTTAACGAAATAACGTGACAACGATATAACGTAATGCCGATGGAAGTCTCAGCCAAAATCTGTATATTTGCAAATCATTCGCAGATGACAATGATAAGGTGTAACGCGAAACAATAGAGGCAAAGACAAAAACGTTTCAGAAAATGGTAAAACGAAAAGAAATAAGAAACAGCACGGCGGAGTTCCTGATTTTCCAACTGGAGAACAAGGAACAGGGCATAGAGGTGATGTATGCCGATGAGACCATTTGGTGTACACAAGATGCCATTGCATCGCTGTTTGATAAGGCACGCTCGACAATAGCAGAGCATCTGCTGAATGCTTTCAAGACAGGAGAACTGGTGAAGGATTCAGTTTGTCGGAAATTCCGACGAACTGCCGCAGATGGCAAACCCTACGATACTCAATACTACAATCTTGACGCAATTATTAGTGTTGGATATAGGGCTAACAGCATCTGGGCTACCCAGTTCCGGCAGTGGGCATTGATACATATCGAACAGCAATGGAACGATAATGCGTGATTATTCGCGCTACCCAAATATGAGTCCACTTGAAAAAGTCCAAACATGCCGAAATTTGAGTAAAAATCAATGCGTAGCCGCTCCCCTCCCTTGGAGGGGAGGGGCAGGGGTGGGGTCAGTATCTTATTCGCTATCAGGATATTACAGACCCCACCCCGCCCAAGCCTGATATTTCTCTAACAGGTTTGCTGCGAGCTGTATGGGCACAAAAAAAGTTCAAGATTTCTCTTGAACTCTTCGTGGGCCAAGTAGGGCTTGAACCTACGACCTCCAGATTATGAGTCTGTTGCTCTAACCAACTGAGCTATAAGCCCGCATTTTTGTGGGTGCAAAGGTAAGGAGAAAAAACGAGACGACCAAACTTTTTCGGGAAAAACTTGCGCTTTATTAGCATATAGAGTAGTTTTGGGGTAGCACTTCACTCGTAGATGAGGGTTGTCAGGCGGTCTGGTGCGAGGATTTGGGCGGCCGTCTGCTGCAGATCGGCAGCGGTCAGCATGTTGATGTGGGCCATAATGTCGTTGAGGTCGCGCTCAGTGCCGTGATGCAGGTAGTTCTTGGTAAAGTCGAGTGCAAACTGCTCTCGACTGTCGGCGGCAATGGCCAGCTGACCCTCTATTTGCCGCTTTGCTGCACGTAGCTGAGCATCGGTGAGCGGACGGTGCACAAGACGGTCGAGTTCTGAGCGAACCAGTCGCAGGCAACGGTGCACGTCAGCCTGGTCGCAGCCGAAATAGACGCACCACATACCAGTGTCGCTATAGCTTTGCATGGTGCTCTCAACTGTATACACCAACCCGCGGCGTTCACGTAACGAAAGGTTCAGTCGCGAGTTCATGCCCGGTCCACCGAGGATATTGTTCAGCAAATAGAGCGACCATCGGCGCTCGTCGTCGGCAGCAAAGGCACGGGTGCCAACCACCACGTGGGCTTGATGGGTGCCGCGGTGGCGGGTGATGGTGGTTGGGGAGATGGGGCTCATAGGGCTAATGAGGCCAATTGGGCCAATTGGGCCAATGGGGCCAATGGGGCTAATGGGGCCAATGGGACCTATGGGCTTTTTACTGAGCTTTTTTGTCAGGCGGTCAAAGTTTACGTCGCCGCTGGCAAAGAACACGCAGTTCTCCGGACGATAGTAGCGGGCGGTGAAGCGGCGGGCATCGTCGCTGGTATAGCGGCGCAGCTGTTCGGCATTGCCAAGAATATTGTGCCCTAACGGATGCCCCTCGAACAGGATGTTCTCAATATCGTCGAAGATGAGTTCGGCAGGCGAATCCTCGTAGCTCTCAATCTCGTCGCACACCACCTCGCACTCCTTCTCCACCTCCTGCTGAGGATAGGTGCTATTGAAGACTATGTCGGTGAGCACGTCGACGGCACGGTCGAGGTGCTGGCGCTTGATGGCGCAGTAGTAGACGGTGTCTTCCTTATTGGTAAAAGCGTTCAGCTCACCGCCAACGCCCTCCAGCGCGTTGATGATCTGCAAGGCCGTACGCCGCTGGGTTCCCTTGAACGTCAGGTGTTCGCAGAAATGAGCCAGACCTTCTTCGCCCGGCTGTTCGTGGCGGGTGCCGGCAGCGACGGCAATACCACAATAGACCACAGGTGCAGGCGATGGAAGCACAATGACGCGCAGTCCATTAGAGAGTGTTGTTGTCTGATAGTGTTTCATCGGGGTGCAAAGGTAATGGAAAAAATGAAAAAATAAAAGGATAAAAAAGTAAAAAAACGCTGACAGTACACATTTTGTTTTGTATTCTTTTATTTTTTCCTTTTTTTATCGTAACTTTGCAGCTGACATTTTGAAAAATCGAAAACAAATATGAATAGCAGTAATACTGACCCCACCCCTACCCCTCCCCTACATGGGAGGGGAGCGGCTACCGCTTAGTCGGCATGGCATCCCCCTCCGCTTATGGGAGGGGAGCGGCTACCGCTTAGTCGGCATGACATCCCCCTCCGCTTATGGGAGGGAAACGGCTACCGCTTAGTCGGCATGGCATCCCCCTCCGCTTATGGGAGGGGAGCGGCTACCGCTTAGTCTGCATGGCACTCCCCTCCCATGTAGGGGAGGGGCAGGGGTGGGGTCAGTAACTTTTTATAGAAGACACATTGTTTTTTTACCATTAATATGAGAAAAGTAATTGGAATTGGCGAGACCGTGCTCGACATCATATTCAAGGATGAGCAGCCCATCAGTGCTGTACCAGGAGGTTCGGTGTTTAATAGTCTTATTTCTTTAGGCCGGTCGGGTGTTCAGACTGCCTTTATCAGTGAGACGGGCAACGACCGCGTTGGCCGGCAGATTATCAAGTTCCTCGGCGAGAACAACGTCGATGCTTCGTGTGTCAGCGTCTATCCCAGTTCGAAGTCGCCCATCTCATTGGCTTTCCTTAATGAGCAGAACGACGCTGAATACATTTTCTATAAAGACCATCCCAACGACCGGCTCGACTTCAGCTATCCGCAGGTGGAACGCGACGACGTGGTGCTCTTCGGCAGTTATTACGCTGTGAATCCCGTCATCCGTCCGCAGGTACAGGGCTTCCTCGACTATGCCCACAGCCGCGGTGCCATTCTCTACTACGACGTGAACTTCCGCGCCTCGCATAAGGACGAGGTGATGAAGCTCACGCCCAACATCCTGGAGAACCTGGAGCTGGCCGATATTGTGCGTGGCTCGTCAGAGGACTTCGAGGTGATGTTCCGTAAGACCGACCCCGACGCCATCTATCGCTCGCAGATTGCCTTCTACACTAAGAAGTTTATTTTTACCCAGGGCGCCAACCCGGTGGAACTACGGGCAGAGGGCGGACTGAAGAAGCAGTATCCGGTGACGAAGACCGAGACCGTGAGCACCATCGGTGCGGGCGACAACTTCAATGCCGGCTTTGTCTATGGACTGATGAAGCATCATATTACGCGCGACATCATTGATCAGGGACTCAGCGAAGAGCAGTGGGACGGTGTCATAGTCTGTGCTCAGCAATTCTCCACCAACGTCTGCCAGCGTCTTGAGAACTACGTCAGCCCAGAATTTGGCCAACAAATGCACCAAAAATTATAAGGTCTATAGGCCCATAAGGCCCATAGGTCTAATAATCCTCATTAATAACCATAAAAAGTTATGAAACAAATCACTCAGAACATCTACTACGTAGGCGTCAACGACCGCAACAAGACGCTCTTCGAGGGCCTTTGGCCCCTGCCCAACGGCGTGAGCTATAACGCCTATCTTATCAACGACGAGAAGACCTGCCTTATCGACACCGTCGAGGTGGACTTTTTCATGCCCTTCCTTGAGAACCTGCGCGAGGTGCTCGGCGACCGACAGCTTGACTATGTCGTGGTGAACCACATGGAGCCCGACCATAGCGGCTCGTTAGTCCTGCTGCGCCAGTTCTTCCCCGGCGTACAGATTATCGGCAACAAGAAGACCTTCGACATGCTGGGCGGATTCTACCGGCTGACCGACGGCCTGATGGAGGTGAAGAACGGCGATACCCTCGCCCTTGGCAACATGCAGTTGCAGTTTGTGCTCACACCAATGGTCCACTGGCCCGAGACGATGATGACGCTCTGCGGTCCGTATGTTGCGACTGAGTCGCAACAAACAGAACAAGGGGCAGCGCAGGTGTTGTTCTCTGGCGATGCCTTCGGCTGTTTCGGTGCCCTGAACGGTGCTTGGATCGACGAGCAGATGAACTGCGAGGTGTTCTGGCAGGAGATGACCCGCTACTATTCGAACATCGTAGGCAAATACGGCACACCCGTGCAGATGGCCCTGAAGAAGCTCGCCGGTGTTCAGGTGGACTATATCTGTGCCACCCACGGTCCCGTGTGGCATGAATATGTGCAGAAGGTCATCGCCTTGTACGACCGTCTGTCGAAGTACGAGGCCGAGCCAGGTCTGGTCATCTGCTACGGTACGATGTACGGCAATACCGAGCGTGCTGCCGAGGTCATTGCCCGCGCTGCTGCCGATGCCGGTGTGAAGAACATCGTGATGTATAACGTGTCGAAGACCCACCACTCTTATATTATCCGCGACGTGTTCCGCTACAAGGGACTCATTGTCGGTGCACCCACCTACAACACAGGCCTGTACCACGAGATGAACGTGCTGCTCGATGAGCTCTCGCAGAAGGACATCAAGGGTCGCTACTTCGGCTGGTTTGGCAGCTATGGATGGGCCTCGAAGGCTGTGGCCGAGATCAAGAAGTGGAACGAGGAGAAGCTGCACTACGAGCAGGTGGGCGAACCCGTGGAGATTCGCCAGTCTCTGACAGCCGAGACAACCGCACAGTGCGAGACTCTTGCCCGTGCCATGGCCGAGAAGCTGACAACTGTTAACTCATAACTGAATTTTTGCATGACCTACCACTTTGAAACCCGCATGGAGGTGCGCGACTACGAGTGCGACATCGAGGGCATTGTCAATAATGCGAACTATCTGCACTACATGGAGCACACCCGCCATCTGTTCCTGAAGCAGTGCGGACTGAGTTTTGCCGAAATGCACCAGAAAGGTGTCGACGCCGTGGTAGCCCGTATGCAACTACAATTCAAGACACCGCTACGCTGCGATGACGAGTTCGTGTCGCGTCTGAGACTCACGAAAGAGGGCATCAAGTACGTGTTCCACCAGGACATCTACCGTGCTGCCGACGAGCAGCTCTGCTTCCGTGGAAAGGCAGAGCTGGTATGCATTGTCAATGGTCGGTTGTCGGGTAGCGAGGACTACGACCGTGCCTTTGCCAAATACCTTGAAGAATGAACGAACAGGAAGTGCTCTATACCATAGCGCTGACCCGTATGACGGGCTTCAATTTCCAGACAGCCCTCCGGCTCTATCAGGAGTTGGGGAGCGGTCTGGCTGTCTACGAACACCGTCATGACATTCGTGAGGTCTGTCCTGATTGTTCGGACCGGCTGGTCTCAGCACTCAACGACTGGAGCCTTGCTCTCGCGCGAGCTGAACAGGAGCTGTCATTCATTCAGAAGCATCGCATCCGTGCCATCTGTCTGGGCAGCGACGACTATCCTCAACGGTTGGCCGAGACACCCGACGCACCTATTGTGTTGTACTATATGGGTTCGGCCGACCTCAACCAGCAGCGCATTATCAATATCGTAGGTACACGACGTTGCACAACTTATGGCCGCGACCTCATCCACCGCTTTGTGGCCGACCTGCGCTTGCTTTGTCCCGAGATGCTCATCGTCAGCGGACTGGCCTACGGCATCGATATCTGCGCCCATCGCGAAGCATTGGCCAACGGCTACGAAACCGTAGCTGTGTTAGCTCACGGACTCGACGAGATCTACCCGCAGCAACATCGCGACACGGCGAAAGAGATGTTACAGCAAGGCGGGCTGCTCACTGAGTATATGACCGAGACGCGGGCCGACAAGATGAACTTTGTGAAACGCAACCGCATTGTGGCAGGCTTGACCGACGCTACGATTCTCGTGGAAAGTGCGGCAAAAGGCGGTGGACTCATTACCTGCAGCATCGCCCAGAGCTACGACCGCGCTGTCTTTGCCTTCCCTGGTGCCGTAGGAAATCCCTATAGTGAGGGCTGCAACAACTTGATACGCGACAATGGTGCTGCCCTCATTACCTCGGCCGAAGACTTTGTCAACGCTATGGGTTGGCAGACGGATGCCGTTCGTGGCAAGGCCGAGGCCGACGGCATCGAGCGTCAGATCTTCCCCGAATTGAGTGAAGAACAGCAGCAGATAGTGAACATCCTCAACGAAACAGGCGACCTGCAGCTCAACATCCTCTCGGTGAAAAGCAACATCCCCATCGGACGCCTCACTGCTATCCTCTTCGAGATGGAGATGAAGGGCGTCGTGCGTCCCTTAGCCGGCGGCTCATATCATTTGCTGAAATAAGAATCATGAAAATAGGAAATATTGATTTTGGTGAGCGCCCGCTGTTTTTGGCACCGATGGAAGATGTCACCGACATTGGGTTCCGGCGGCTGTGTAAGCGTTTCGGAGCCTCGATGGTCTATACAGAGTTTGTAAGTGCCGAGGCTCTCGTGCGTGACGTGAAGTCGACGGTGAAGAAACTGACTATCAGCGACGACGAGCGACCTGTTGGCATACAGATCTACGGGCGCGACATCGACGCGATGGTCGATGCGGCGAAGATTGTGGAACAGGCAGGCCCCGACCTCATCGACCTGAACTTCGGCTGTCCGGTGAAGAAGGTAGCCAGCAAGGGTGCCGGTGCGGGCATGCTGCAAAACATCCCGAAGCTGCTGGAGATTACACAGAAAGTCGTCGATGCCGTCAGCCTTCCCGTCACGGTGAAGACCCGCTTGGGATGGAACCACGACCAACTCATCATCACCCAACTGGCACCGCAGTTGCAGCAGTGTGGCATCAAGGCGCTGACCATTCACGGTCGTACCCGCTCACAGATGTACACAGGCAATGCCGACTGGACGCTCATTGGCGAGGTGAAGCGCGACCCGCGCATCACCATCCCCATCATCGGCAATGGCGACATCCACTCTATTGAAGAGGCCGACCAGGCCTTCGACCGCTATGACGTAGACGCGGTGATGATAGGGCGTGCCACCTTCGGCTGTCCCTGGCTGTTCAGTCGCGAGCAGCTCACCAACGACCAGAAACTCGACATCCTCGAAGAGCAGCTACGCATCAACGTCAAGATGATCGACGAGCCGCGCGGCATCCTGCACACCCGTCGGCATCTGGCAGCAACACCTCTCTTCAAGGGCATCCCCAATTTCAGGCAGACGCGCATCGCCATGCTTCGTGCCACGACTATGGACGAATTGCTTCGCATTCTGGAAGATACCCGCAAAATTCTTTAATTTTTTGTTTCTTTAATGCTTTCATTCTGAAAAGTTTCGCACATTCGAAGAATTTTTAGTAACTTTGCAGCCTAATTCAACAGATTTACTACAATCAATAATGGCAGAAGAACAAATGAACCAAGAGCAGCAGAATTACTCAGCGAGTAATATTCAGGTGCTCGAAGGATTGGAAGCCGTGCGCAAGCGCCCGGCCATGTACATTGGCGACATCAGTGAAAAGGGACTCCACCATCTGGTCAACGAGACCGTCGACAACTCTATCGACGAGGCGATGGCGGGATTCTGTACCCATATCGAGGTAACTATTAACGAAGACAACAGTATCACCGTACAGGATAACGGACGCGGTATTCCTGTAGACGAGCACGAGAAGATGCACAAGAGCGCCCTGGAGGTGGTGATGACCGTGCTCCATGCCGGTGGTAAGTTCGACAAGGGCAGCTATAAGGTCTCCGGCGGTCTGCACGGCGTCGGTGTTTCGTGCGTGAACGCCCTCAGCACCCACATGCTGTCGCAGGTGTTCCGCACCGGCCCCATCT